>Ga0315543_1001848_pt1 | contig 21896 bp, 17 predicted proteins | sample SalMarSW160210MG_2_FD_203098 | JGI IMG/M metagenome (GOLD analysis project Ga0315543, IMG submission 203098) | Salt marsh sediment microbial communities from the Plum Island Ecosystem LTER, Massachusetts, United States - Salt Marsh Sediment SW1601-210 ...
CCTATCGGCGAACGGACATTAGAGGATTTGAGGAAATACTTATCCATGCGTGAACAGTTTGCATCTGATAAAGGGACTCTATCGGCTTCATCCCCCTTATCATCGGCGCTGCTTCTGAACAGGTTTGGCCGACCGCTCACGGTACGATCCATTGACCGGCTGGTGAAGAAATATGGCCGAAGTGAGGGAGTCGATCTTACCCCGCACACCCTGCGACACTCCTTTGCTACCCATTTGCTGGAAAACGGCGCTGATTTGATGTTGATCAAAGAGATTCTGGGGCATACCTCGCTGTCCACAACACAGAAGTACACCCACGTGACTGCCGAGTCGATGAAAAAGGCTTACAAAATGGCTCACCCACGGTCAGGCGCAAAACATTAAGAAGGATAAAGATGCAAGTACATGCAACTACAATACTTGGCCTGATCCACAAAGGACAGGCGGCTATGGCTGGTGACGGGCAAATTACGCTTGATGACACAATCCTGAAAGCTAAGTCGTCAAAAGTTCGTACCATGCATGACAGTAAGATACTGGCCGGATTCGCTGGAACTGCTGCCGATGCCCTGGCCCTGTACGAACTGCTGGAGAAGAAAATCGATGAATACTCCGGAAACCTCCCGAAGGCTACCGTTGAGTTGGCCAAAGAATGGCGAACCGACAAGACCTTGCAAAAGCTCGAAGCCGTCATAGCGGTTACTGACAAAGAGCACATCTTCCTGGTCAGCGGAAACGGCGACGTCATAGAACCGGACGATGGCATTGTAGGTATCGGTTCGGGCGGTTCGTATGCGCTGGCTGCAGCTCGGGCCCTCATCTTTATCAATCCAGGGCTTTCGGCCGAGAAGATCGCGGTCAAGGCTATGGAAATAGCTGCTGACATATGCGTATACACCAATAAGAACATCACAGTGAAGATATTGAAATGAAAAACGAGTATCCCACACCACCAGAGATTGTTACCCACCTTGACAGATATATAATAGGCCAAGCCAAAGCCAAAAAATCCGTCGCCATTGCGCTTCGCAATCGCTGGCGCCGTCAGCACGTGTCCGAAGAACTGCGCCAAGAAATCCTTCCGAATAATATCATTATGATCGGCCCCACCGGTGTTGGAAAAACCGAAATCGCCCGCCGGTTGGCGGACCTGGCCGGCGCCCCTTTTATAAAAGTCGAAGCCTCGAAATTCACAGAGGTCGGTTATGTCGGGCGCGACGTGGAGTCGATGGCGCGTGATCTAGTTGATATTGCGGTGAACATGCTCAAGATGGAAAAATCCCGAGTTCTGCAGGAGAAGGCCGAAGAAAACACGACTGAACGACTACTTGACCTCCTCTTGATGCCGGCGCCCCAAAGCGTCAGCGGTGCCCCTACTGAAGATGATCAGATCGATTCAATCTTGAGAACGCGTGAGAAATTCCGCCAGAAGCTTCTCGAAGGCAAGCTGGATGACCGTGAGGTTGAAGTTGAAGCCCCCCAGAGCCAGTTTCCGGTTGTTGAAATATTCTCACCGATGGGTATGGAAGAGCTCGGGGTGAACTTCCAGGAAATGTTCTCCGGGCTTCTTCCTAAGAAAACAAAACGGCGCAAGATGCAGGTCAAAGAGGCCCGTAAGTTCCTGATGAACGAAGAACTCAGCAAGCTGGTCAACATGGATGAGGTCATCTCCGAAGCGCTGGAACGGGTCCAGGAATCGGGAATCATTTTTATCGATGAAATAGACAAAATTGTCGGAGGCAACAGTAAAACAGGTCCGGACGTCAGTCGTGAGGGAGTCCAGCGAGATATCCTGCCGATTGTTGAAGGGAGCGGCGTCATGACAAAATATGGGATGGTCCACACTGACCACATCCTTTTCATCGCCGCCGGTGCTTTCCACGCCTCCAAACCTTCCGACCTGATTCCCGAGCTGCAAGGGCGCTTCCCCATACGAGTTGAACTAGATTCGCTGACCGCCGGCGACTTTGAACGGATTCTCATCGAACCAAAGACGGCTCTGGTGAAACAGTATAAAGCACTTTTAAAAACCGAACAGGTTGACCTTGAATTCGCTCCTTCTGCCATCCAGAAAATCGCCGAGTACGCTGAACGAGTTAATATCGAGTCGGAAAATATAGGCGCGCGGCGGCTGCACACCGTATTGACCACTTTACTTGAGGATATCCTGTTTGAGCCACCAGTCAAGAAAAAGAAAGTTACTATCACGGCCAGGATGGTCGACAAGAGACTATCGGCGATAGTAGAGAACGAGGATTTGAGCCGGTATATTCTATAAGCGAAGATAACTTGTTCTTATACAATAGAATAACTATAATGGGGGTAAAACGTGTTATTTGTTAGTGGCAAAATAAGTACTTGATTGTTGTTAAAAAACAATATATATTACCGATAGGATAGGTAACGTTAAAGCAAGAAATCGACTATTTCTTAAAACGGGTTCGTCTAGCAATAAGTGAACGAGATTACTTTCTTGTTGAAAGAGAAAAGAACCGAAGGTCGCTGAATGAGTTGGATTTTACCCCTGCACAGGTAAGAGAGACCCTACTTAACCTCACTTAAGAGAGACCCTACTTAACCTCACTACACAAGATTACTGTCGGGGTCCTTTTATAGATTCTGAGATCGTAAGCGGTGAAGTCTGTGAGTTTGGTGTTGAGGTTGATGGAAAGGAGATCTACATCAAGCTGGCTGTGGTTGAGAAATACAACCTTCATTGCTGCAAGTGTATTTCTTTCCACAAGGCAGAACGACCAATGGAATATCCGTTGAAAGGAAGTGATTAGAATGCAAGAGTTCTGTCCACACTGTAATGACATCACTGAAATCGAGGAAATCACTCTTGAAGAACAGTATCCGATTAAGAACGACCTTTTGACTGTTCCTGTCCAGGTATTGAGATGTGGAAATTGTAGGGGTACCTTTGTCACTGGCAGTTTAGAGGAGGTCAATTACCGTACTGCCGCAGAGCACTATCGGAGAAAACACAATTTGCTATTTCCCGAGGATATCAAAGCCCTGCGTGAAAAATACAAGCTCAGTCAAAGACAACTGGGTAAAATACTACGATGGGGTGATTCAACGATCTCCCAATACGAGAATGGTAAAATTCAGGATGCTGCCCACAACGATTTGCTAAAGTTGCTCCGCTCTTCCGGAGTAATGGCGAAGCTTCTTGGTGAGAATAAAGAAGCTTTGTCCGAGGCTGAAACATCCCACCTTGAAAGCAAACTTGGAGCTTTAATGGTTGAAGAACGTAAGTTGGAAGAACGTATAGAAATGAATTCGCTGTATGATAGCTTCGCCATAGAATTCACCGGGAATCAGAAGTTTGATATAGGGAAGTTTACAGAGACCGTTTTGATATTCTTGAGCAAGAGTGGTTCAACCTACAAAACAAAACTGCTGAAATTACTTTTCTATGCAGACTTCTTGTTTTTCAAGTCTTTCAATAAATCCATTACCGGTATTGTCTACGCAAAGCTACCGTTTGGACCAGTCCCAGAGGATTATGTAACCTTATTAACCTTTCTAAGTAAAAGTAAAAACAAATATATTGAAATTGAAGTAGTCGAGTTCCCCAATGGCCAAGAGGGAGAGCGGCTTAAGCTTCTGGAAACCCCATCGATGAGAATGCATGCCCCAAACGAAGTAGATGTCATCCACTATGTCTGTAAGACGTTTAAGGACTATACTGCCGTGCAGCTATCTGAATACTCACATAAGGAAACAGCCTACATTCGGACTCAAGATAACATGCCGATAAGCTACAGTTTTGCTGATCAGCTATCGATAACACAATAACGCTACACTATAAATACCTTCACATCCCCTATAAAGTTGTTGACGGCAATGTAGAGCTTTGACTCGGCCGTCTCATAGTCCGTTGATTGGCTTTCGAGACTGTTGCTGAATCCACTGGCTCGCTTCTCCCCAATGTCGATATCACCAATGAAATTCGAGCTGTGGATGTAGAAGGGCATGTCCCTGGGGACAAAGAGTCGGACATCACCAATAAATCCGGAGATGATCATCCGGTTGAGGCCATGGACCAGCCGTCCGCCGTGCAATTTTATTTCAGCGTCGCCGATACCCATCGATACGTCAACGTTTTGAAGGCTCATATTGGCACAATCGATAAACAAATCCCCCAGAAACTTGCTATACTTAACAACTCCTGCCCCTGTCTCTGCGCCTGCTTTTGCCGATGGCGGACCGACTTTGGTCTCAAATGATGCTGGTTGTGTGCCAGCGCTGGGAATTCCAGTCGTTTGAGTTCCTCTGTAGTCCTGGCGGGGGCTGGCTGACTCGCCGGCTTTCATGGAAGAAGCCCAATCCTGCATCTGAGCTTTCAGCCTGTCTTCCTGGCTTTTCTTTCGTACAATCAACCATATTCCCAGCAGGATGAAGGCAAACGGGACCAAAAACCTGATTAGATGACTAAAAGTGAAAAAGTAAAGGTCCATCGAGCGCCCCAAGAGAAGCAGGCCTAGGAACACTAGAATCAAACCAAAAATAACTTTCTTACGTTCCATAGCTAATGCTGTTCAACTATTTAGTACTACCTAAATTCAATACGTAATATGGCCTACCGGGTTGCTGTGGGCAAGAGTTTCCTTTCCAATCCTTTTACGTCTTTGGAAAGGTTAAGAGAACAGTCTTTCCTTGGAGTCCAGCCAACCGAAAAAACCTCCGAATGATCGAAGGCTGAGTCTTAATCTCATTTATTCCCCTTGGAACCAGAACTTAACAGCGATCCCTCATTCCACACAGCCCATAACTGGAGCCGAACCGTTCTGGAACAAATAAGCAACCAAATAGGTTAGGTCCTCGACTGAGATATCACAGGAGCCATTGACGTCGGCAGTATTGAGTACCGGGGGTGGGGGGCCGCCTCGGAACAGGTAGTCAACAATAAACGTCAGGTCACAAATATTCACAGAGCCACTCATATCGACATCACCTGGTATTACTGTCGTGGGTGAGAAGTGGATGGTAAACTCAGCTTGATCCAAGTAGCTGCTGCCGTTGTCATCAACCAGGACGGTGAACGTGAACAGGCCGGTGTCGCTGGTTGTACCACTGACGACGCCATTGCTGTCAATGCTATAGCCCGCAGGAAGAGAACCACCTGCAATTGACCAGGTGTTGGAACCGGTGCCGCCTCTGGCTTCAATCGTGTCCTCGTAGGCAAAATACTGCCGGCCGTCGCTTAATTCCTCATTAAGGGTAACAATAAACAATTGCCACTGCTTATTGAGTTGATATTTCAATACCCAATCAGACGGGTCGAGTTTTATTGTGCTTACTGTGCTCGGAAAGTTGAACTTAAACAGGCTGGAGCGCTTATCTATCCACAACGTCAGCGTGTCGTCCGGCCAGGATGACAGATCAAAAAAGAAGTCGACCGGCATGGTAAAAACCTGGGGATCGGATGTCTGCACTTGAGCAACATGGAGGAATACATCATAACCTCCGGTGTCGGAAGGCTCCTCCCAGTATGACCAGTGATAGTTGGGACGATACTCTCCATAGATCCACTCATCGAAAAACCAGTCAAGCTCAACTCCGGTGGCGCTTTCAAATACATTCTTGAAGTCCTCCGTAGTGGCGGCGGCATACTGGTACTGAGAATGATAGTAAGCATTAACGCCGGCAAAAAAGAGGGAATCGCCGAGAACTCCCCGCAGCATGTGTACTGCCCAGGCACCCTTGTCATAGACAATTGAACTGAAAATATTCCAGACGCTGGAAGTATCATATATATAAATCGTGCCGCCTCCGGAGTAGTCCATCCCGTTCATATAGTTATGGTAGCTGTCCCATCCCTCTGTTCCCAGGTAATAGAGCGCTTCGGAGTAGGAAGCCCACCCCTCATTCAACCAGATGTCGCCCCATGTTTTGCAGGTAATCATATCTCCCCACCACTGGTGGGAGAGCTCATGAACCACCACCGGCGTTGAGAACCCAAAATCTGATCCGCTCGTGGAGGTCATTGTCTGGTGCTCCATGGCCCCGCCCCACTGAAAGTTTGAGTGGCCATACTTCTCATTTACGAATGGATACGGACCATAATTGTTGGAATAGATTGTAATAGCTCCCGGTGTCACACTCAACTTGTCCAGAGAATAGGTGTACCTATCGGGGTAGACGGCATTGACGATCGGCATGGTATCCCGATCACCGTTATAGACCCATTCGTCATACCAGACCGCATACTCTGAGATGGCCAGTGAGAATAGATACGTGGTCATGGGGTAACGCACCGAATAGTAGAACGTGTTCGTGGTGCCGCCATTGTATACAATTGAATCAAGGGTGCCATTGGAGCCAACGTAAAACACCGTATCGACTTCGACGGCGATACTAAACGAATCCGCCTTGTTATCCATACGGTCCTTGCATGGCCACCAGGTGCGAGCAAAATATGGTTCGGACAGCGTAGAAATGACCTTTTTACCTAATCGGGTATCGAAAGCAAAGGCCTGAAAACCACCTTCTGTCGGGTGACCATGGTAGTAAAAATCGAACCGAAACTGTTCACTGGTGTTGTACGAGGCGTCCAAGGTAATAGTGACGATATTGTTAGATCGCGAATAGGAAAGTATACCCGATGGCGAGACGATTGAGTCTATGGTCATGTTGTCGTAAAAGTTAACTTGAAGCTCGCTGACGTCGTCCTCAGCGGCCAGAGCAACAAACTTGACCCGGCCATAGATTATCTCAGCAGTGTCGTCAACTCGAATGAAAATGTCGTAAAAGAGGACATCATAGTTCGTCTGGGTATATATAAGTCCTTCTTGCGCAGCCAAATTACGGGCGAATTGCTTGTCCATATAGGCCGAGGCCTTGGCTTCCCACATCTTCTGGTGGATCAGTGAGGGCGGAGCGTTATCCCAATCGATCCGTTCATCATCAGGGCCTGCGGCAAAGGGTGACGAAAAGATAAAAAATAGAGGAAAAACGGTGAGGATGATTTTCGACAGTGTTGGTATAGTTTTCACTGAGGTCTCCAACATATTGTGATCTAGTTCATTAGCCTAAGTTTTTCCCTTTTGACAGCCATAAGGATACCCGAAGTAATAATATTTTACTTACCTTATAATATAAGGTAAGTGAATATCCTTTTATATCAAGGCAACTTGTGTCTTAACAATTCTTGACCCAATAACTATCATCTGAATATATATAACGGTCGCTGCAGAGACAAAGTTTACTTGCCGGAGAAATCTATTGGGAGAAACCCTGGAGCTTTTTATGCCGGGAGAGCCGGTTCACTCAATGAGATTCGCTGCTCTGTCTGCCAATTCAAAGGTACAACGAAAAAGCGCCACTACCGTGAGGCAATGACGCTTAAAAAATACCGGCTGTGGCTTTTACTTATATGGATTCCCGCAAGGGATTGGACCATATTGAAACAGATAGGCTACAAAATACGTCAGATCGGCTATATTAACGGCGAGGTCACAATTCAAATCTCCTACTATTAGCTCTGGTTTGGGCATTGGCCCGTAGCGGAAGAGATAATCGACCATGTAGGTAAGATCCGCAATGTTAACACCAGCATCGTAGTTCAGATCGCCGTGGAAACGCCATACTCTCAACAACAAGTCCACCTTGCGAGGGCTGTTAGTGGCCGTTGGAGCCACCACAAAGAATGAATCAACATATTCACCGAAGAGATACCCCGCAGGATTAACAAACAAATCGAGCACTCCCGGCACGTCGCCGCTGTCCGGGTTGGGAAACAGCCAGGGAACATCCTCATCAATCTCCCACAGCATACAACCGCCGAACCGGTTTAGGATTTCAAAGGCGCTCGGTATGGTGGGACCGGAGTTCTCCTGCACAGGGATTGTATAACTGTCTTTTGACAAATAGATCTCTGGCTGGCTCAAGCCTCCAATCATGTTGAACTTAACAATGACGGTCTCTGGGGAGTTGATGGCTTTTTGAGCAGAAATCAGGAGGGTGTCGTAATATGTTCCCAGAGGCAGTTGAAGATCGTTGGCTATCACAGTAAACGGGGATGGTGCTATCGCCGAATCGATATCCGTTGTAAAATAATCCGACTCATAGATCAGTTTTAGCAGCAAGGGGTTATCACCACCAATGTTACTGACAAAAAAGGTGACTCTGGGCATATCCACTCCGGCTCCCATATCGCACTCAAAGACATTAAGCTGAACAGTATCCGCTGTTAGATATAACTCAGCCGGATTTTCCATATAGTGAAATAAAAACACAACCGGGAATGGTGAATTTATGGCTTCATTCGAATACACCCACAACGTGTCGTAATAGTCTACTCCGGACTGACCGCCCATAATTTTAAAGCCAACCTCGACCACTTGCGGTGCCGTACCGGAAGGTGGATCGAGAGTGAAAATCCGGGAAGAGTTTTCCTCAAGCCAAAAATTCATTGTCCCGCCGCCCACATTATTGATGAGAATGTCCCGTGGCGGAACTGAAGATGCCGGAACCGGCACAATGATGTAGTTAAAAGATGAGTCGACATCGATTACCGGCAAATCGGATGCAACTGTAAGAGTAACAGGTACTAAGACAGGATCGTTAGTGGCATTGGGATCACTCACAACTATGGTGTCATAGTACGTACCGAAAGACAATCCCGTGATATCTACGGAAACAGTGACATCACCAGAATCAATCCCGGAAATAGGATCGAGAGTCAGCCATGTTTCGCTTTTGGATACTGTCCAGTTAAGGGTGAACCCACCCGTATTAGTTATGGTCAACGTCTTCGAAGGTGGATCGGACTCCCCGGCTATGGCGTTGAAGAAGAAGGCGTCCGGAGTGACGCTTATCGTTGGCGGAGGTGGTTCGATAACCAGCACTAGTTTCATGTATTGCGGCGAATTAGCGGCCTCACCCGACTCTACACTCAGAGAGTCAAGGTACGTTCCGACCGTCAAGCCAGTCGTGTTTATGAGAACGTTTATAGTCCGGGGTGTAGTGCCCTGAATTGGATTCGGCACAGCCCAGCTAATATTCTCAACTATATTGAAATCGATTAGACCGTAGTCAGAACTGACCAAGAAAGGTTGTAGTGGAGGGCTTGAACCGCCTTCGATGCCGGTAAAAAACAGTGAATCAGGGGTGAGGATCAGATTCGAAGGTTGCACCCAGTCGCAATCATGTTGGACCTTCCTCCCCGTCCAGTACGGCAGGTAGTTTAGGCTTCCTTCACTCACAAACAGATATTGACTGCCCGAACTAAAAGTCATCGTGTCAATAACGATTGAATCATTCACATCCCAGTCAGATAAGGTGAAATAGTAACTTGCCCACAATTGACGGGTTGGCGCTCCCGTCACTCCCGGTGCAGATATCGTCGCCCCGCCGAAGAGAAAATGCTGGTTGGCGTTGGTAATGTTGATGTCATCATCTTCATAAGTAAACGGGCCTATGTCGAAAGCCGCGGAAGTCATGGGCGAAGGTACACCGCTGTCCATTTGCAGATTAGAGTTGTCCCAGAAAAACCCCACGGTTGCTCCAATGAGGGTATTAGAATCGTTGAAGACATACACATCAACCTGGACTTGAAGCTGATTGGTAGCTACACAGGGAATCACCGAGAAGGCCAGATCGACAGTGTCTGCTGCTCCGAAATCATTGGGGTCTTGCGTGAATTGCGCCTGGGAAGGCAAAACACCCCCTACAAGCAGGCAAGCCAATACCAGGAAAAGAATCTGTTTCATCTGTTGTGCCTCCATGCTTAGTTTATAAAGTTATGATTATTTGACTTCTAGTTATCTTCTGTTACCATTCTTCACAACCACGAGAGCTTGACTCTATGGCTGCATTTCTAAGACATCATTTCTAAACACATTCCCTCTCCGAGATTTGTTTTACCTTGATGTCTTATCTATCCCTCAATGCCTAATCCATTCAGGCAAACCACCGGGCGCATGTATTGACTATCATTTTTAACCGTAAGATGGGAAACTGTATGTACAAAGTTCATCGAGCCGGTGTTTTCTTATGCGAAGTTATCAGTTTGACTTCCGGGACACTCAGTGCCCCATGCGATACTAATATAACATCCCGGTACTGATAATGTCAAGTGAAATTGATAAGAAAAGATGACCGCGAACGGCCTATTTCCTGTGGGAGGGCTGGTTTGTTATGCCGCCTCTTTTGCCTGGGCGTGTTTTTTTACGTTTGGCTTTCTCAATCTCTTCGGAAAAAATCTTTTCCAATGTGTATGAAGAAGGGGTAAAATCCAAAAGGGAGATTTCAAACAATTCGTCGACACGCTCGATAAACGTAAACTTAATTTTGCGGAGTATCTCTTTGGGCAGCTCTTTGATGTCTTTTCGGTTTTTCCTTGGCAGAGCGACATGACAAATTCCCGCCCGATAGGCAGCCGAAATCTTTTCTTTGATACCCGCTACCGGAAGTACTCGCCCGCGTAAAGTCACCTCACCGGTCATGGCAATATCGTTACGGATAGGGCGTTCCGACATGACTGAAGCTATGACTAAACAGACTGTCACGCCCGCAGAAGGGCCGTCTTTGGGGATAGCGCCGGAGGGGAAGTGAATATGAATGTCGAACTCACGAAAGTCATTAAAATCGATACCCAGCATATCGGCTTTTGAGCGCACATAGGAATGAGCTGCCTGTATCGACTCTCTCATCACCTCGCCGAGGGAGCCGGTTGTTATTATTTCTCCTCTGCCCTTCATTCTGAGCCCTTCGATAAACATCAGCTCGCCTCCAGCGCCAGTCCAGGCCAGACCGGCTGCGGTGCCGATCTCGGGCAGGGTCTCGGCTCTTTCCGGGATGAAAAGCGGAGGACCGAGGTACGACTCGAGATTTTTCTCGTTAATAGTCCAAGAGTGTTTTGGCTTTTCCAGCTTTTCTAAAGCGATTTTGCGGCAAATCTTTTCGATCTGTAGGGAAAACCCTAATAACCCTGCTTCCTGGGTATAGTTGCTGATGATTTTCGACAGGGCTTTGCCGGTGAAATTCAGCTCTGTTTTGGCAATCCGATGCTTTTTAAGGAGGTTGGGTATTATATACCGCTTGGAAATTACTATTTTTTCTTTTCCAATGTAGCCGGGAAGTTCAACGATCTCAAAACGGGGCAGAAACTGCTCCGGGATTTCCTCAAAGGAACGAACGGAGCAGATAAAGAACACTCTGCTCAAATCAAACGGTACCCCCAGATATGTATCCAGAAAGCGGGAGTTTTTACGGCTGTCAATAACCTCCAAAAGAGCCATGTTGACTGATGAGTCATTGTCGAGGTTAAAGCTGTCAATATCTTCAATCAGGATTACCGGATCGCATGTCCCGGCGTCTCGCAGGGCACGGATGGTTTTACCTGGCAGAGCATCGATAAAAGTCCGCTGGGCCCCTTTGATTTCAGCCACCTTAGAAATGCCCCCGACCGATATCCGGATGAACTCTTTGCCCACAGCGTGAGCAATGGCTTTGGCCAACGATGCTTTGCCAGTTCCAGGAGCGCCAATCAAGCACAGGGTGGAACCGTCTTTGGCCCCACTCTGAAGTTTCCTGACAGAAAGAAGTTGCAGGATTTGCTCCTTGAGGTAGGCCGGCCCATAGTATTCCGACGAGAGAATCTTCTTAACATCTGTTATCTTGTAGTCTTCAGGAGTACTTTTCCCCCACGGAAGCGCCAGAAGCCAGTCGAGATAAATTTTGGTGACTCCGTACTCCGCCGAGGCTGTGGGAAGCTGGGCGAGACGATCAGTCTCGAGAGTGGCTCTATCTACCACCTCAGGGGGCAGATGAGAGGAATCTTTGATAAGATTCTTGATCCGCATGGCCTCGCTTCCTTCAAGGAAATTTTCATCGGGTCTCCATTTGAGTTGCTGAAGATGTTGCTCGATGAAGTGTTCTCTTTGCCTTTTTCCGGTACTCTTTTGTACTTTTACGTTCTTATGGATCATGATAGCACGGCAAAGCTCTTCCCTGAGATGGAAAAGCAGTCGCTCGAGACGGCCCTCGATATTTACCGTCTCTAGCAGTTCCTGTTTGGAAGCCAGCGGAATGTGAAAAAGAGAAGCGACCTGATCAGCCAGAAGTGAAAAGTCATCTCTATTCATTCTCAACACATTAAGATGCTCTGGGGAATAGGCGGGGTCGAACTGCGTAATCTCACCTGCTGCTGCCGTGACCTCATCAACTTTGTTTTTGATGCTGGCGGCAGTAGGTTTCGGCGGTTGTAGGTAGTTCGCTGCTGCTACTAGGAACGGCTCGTTCTGGACTATTCTGTTTATGTCTATCCGGGCGATCCCCTCGATCGTGACTGTGAGCAAATCACTCGGCCCTTCTTTGCTATTGCGTATTTCAGCAACAACTCCAACTTGATGGACAGGAGCTTCCTTGCCTCCGGCAGGTTGCACTGGGGAATACGAGACAATAAGCTGTTTATCTTTTGCAAGACAGTGCTGAATCAGACGTCGGTTTTCCGTGCGAGTAACATGAATGGTCACAATCATTCCGGGAAATAGAACATCTGTCCGCAACGGCAATACCGGCAACTCGTCCGGCTTGCCGGAGGATAAAATGGGCAGCTTGCTTTTGCTCTTTATTATCATAGTCTTGCCGTACAGGTTATCTATCGGCTGCCCAGAGAAACCCTGAATACGGACCGGGGTATTGTAAGGCCGGGAAATAACATAAATATGGTTTCAAACAGTTGGTTTCTTATTGACATCTAAACAAAACGAGGTATTCTGTATGTTAAACTGAAAGGTTACTTCCATGGCTATTTCCAGAGCATCACCATATATATGGGTCAAGTGGCTAGCTGGTATTATGTCTGGGGATAATCCATGTCATTGGCAGGCATGGTTTCTTACGAAGAACCAGTTAACAGAAAAGCAACCTTCTGACTTTGATCTTATTTCATGGAAGATAGATCATTCAAGGATGTTAGCGGATCTTACAAAAGAGCTTTCCCGAAAAGTCGGGGCCTTAGTCAGGACGGAATTCGAACTGAAACAAACATTCAATGAATTTGAAGCGACGTTAGCAGGGAAAGCAGACTGCTTGAGTTGGGATACATCTGAACTTACAGTTTATGATTGCAAGACAGGAAAGGAGCGTGATTCAGACCAAGTCCAAGTGATGATCTATATGTGGATGCTTTCGAAACACTCGGATTTTACATCGAAGAAAATTCGTGGTGAAGTTGTATACACAAATCGTAGACAGTCAATAGAAAAGTTACCTGATAACTTTGAAGATAACCTAAACTACTTTGTCGAACTACTGTGTGGTCGTGAAGCACCCATGAAGTCTGCAGGTAGTCCTTGCAAGTTTTGTACCATCACAAAGTCTGATTGCCCTGATAGAATAGAGAATAACCAGTGAAATAAGAGAACTGTTATTCCGATAGAAGGAATCTTATCCTAAGTCAGATTGACAGCTGAAGTCTCAGCACACTTTCGTACTAGGATCCTAATCATTCGCTACATATTTCGACGGCAATATCTTTCTCTTTTTCTCCAATGATATTCGATGTGAAGCTACGATCATTTTATAGATATTGTTCATGATATAATCTGACATCTTTTCACAATAGTTTAGACAATCCGAAGTAGATAAGCGTAAGTATTTTCTTTCAAAGTACTGGTATGTTTTGGTATGGACATTTGGAATAATGATAGCAGTCTCTCTTGAAAATGTCCCAACTGCTCCGTGTGGGAAAGTATAAATCGAATTCGCATATATGGAGATGTTCCGATATTTTTCGACCTGTGATGTCGGGAGATAAAAATGAGACGAATCTAATTGATCTCGTCCGTTTAGCACAAGTATGTACTTAGGTTTAGTGTCGCTTTCTGAGAATTTGTAGTTTTTGCAGAAAAAAAGAGCACCTGGTACGAACAATTGCTCGAAGGTTTTTTTTGAAAAGGCAGATGGGATATCAATCATCAGCCGTCAAATATCTTCCACAAAATCCCGATCTTCTTGTTCAAGTATCATAGCTTCATAAGCATCTTTGTGTCTCTCAGGTTCATCAGCGAAGAATAATTTGTAATCTATCGGAGTATTTCGTTTACTATCATCCCACGCCTTTTGCTTATGAGAAATATCTACAAGCGTTGAGGGGGGTAGATTGCCGTATTTCTGTAAGATGTCGTTTATACAGGAGACTTCTACGTCGGCAAATATATCTAATTCGGCACTGGCCTTAGTCTTAAATATCGGATGTCCTCCTGGCGACTTTGAAAATTTATCTACATGCAAGGGGGAATTAACCTCTAATCCATTCTGAATATCCTTCAAGTAATCATATGCTTTTGTGGGTACAGGACCAAGGTTCATACAGATATAAGCATCACCCAAGATCGGTCTACCGTACTTGAGCAGAAACTCCCGGTCAATGAAATAAAGGAGTTTAACTGCCTTCAGGACATCTAAGTCTGAAACCCTTTCGCACAAAATCTGCATCAAGGCAAAGAACTTTTCCCTATTAAAACTGAATCGAATCATAGCGAGTACACCTACCACCTTAATCTATATATAATATAACCTACACAATTCCTCTGTCAATGCCTATTATCGGCTACAGGTCACTCTCCTCCATTAAACTAGGACGAAGTTGTATTGGATTTGTTGTTCTATTTTCCAAACATGGATTTAAATTGACTTCTCTGATTTTTAGTTCATTCCCCTCAGGCGGATTCGCCGGCCAGGATGCGCACCTCGTAATCGGGATGTGTCTTGAGATTGTCGGAGTCAACGCGAATCTTGGATGGATCGATATTCAGTCGATAGTAGCCAAGCCGGTTGTTCTCAAATACCGGCCATGGCAGATTAAGACTGGAGGTAATCTCGTTTTTCATCCGGTACAGATAGCGGGCCTGATTGAAGCCAACCTCGATATCCTCCTTGTAAATCCATCCCCCACCATTGGCGGGATTGAGCCGCGACCAGGCCAACTTGGCAAAGTACTTAAACGATTTACCGGTCAGCCGGACAGGGAAACCATTGATTCTCACCAAATATCTTTCCCGCTCGTATGAGCCGTCAACCTCGACCGACTCAGGCTGGACACTAAGCGTCATTTTTGCCGGCATACGAGTGGTGTCAACCATTGCGTGCGGTTGCATATCAACCTCCTCTTGAAGTGATTGAAGTTTTTCTTTCAACAAATTCATCTTGCTTCGCCCGATGATGATTTTCTCCAATTGGTCGGACGAAAGCTCCCTCAGATCGGCTACTCTTTCCACCCCGGCCTTTTGCAGGTTTGAAAAATCGCTGCGGTTGAGAATCTCTCCGAAGTATAAATGCAACTGTTGCAGACAGGCGGGCATCCCGAACCGCAAACTGAAGGCGTGTCGGCCGAGTTTTTCTCGCAAAGGGGTCTCTATATCAGTGGCCTCAATCAAGAGAGCCAGGCCACAAACCAGATGGGCGGCTGTTTCGCCAAGGGTCATGATCTGGCCAAGGTGCATCTGAAAACGCGCCTCCAATTTCTGAACCTCCACCAGGCGACTCCACTCATGAAGCAGCAGAAATGCTTTCAACTTAGCCCCCGACAGGTAAGACAACGGCTCCCGACGGTAGTTGTCTCCCAGCAGGATGGCGGTTTCCTCAAGCAGATGGTCAAAATGCTGATAGAGCAGTCTGACGGGGAGGTTGTTGGATAGTTCAAAGCCGCTCAGAATACCGGCCGGCAGACTCCAGCCGGGAGCGCTGAGAGCGAGGGCTGTCCAGCCGGGCATAGTTTGGGGATGACATTGTGGCAACCTATCAAGGAGGTAGCCCGCCTGAGCAATTGAAAGTCCGGCTCTGGCTGTCGCTCGGCCCAGGATCGTGGCGGAAAACTCATCCCTTGGTTCGTCAAGAGTGATCAAATGATGGCCTAAAAGAACGGCCAGGGAAGCGTCAAAATCAGGCGTCTTCTGTCCCGAACGCAGGCAGGCAAAGAGGGTTCTGATGAACAACTCCTTCAGGGATGCCATATCAGAAGCCAGACCGGTGACAATCATATCAAGAAGCCAGTCTTCAAGAGGTATACTGTTGAAAGCAGATTCTACCGGCTCCGGTCTATCAGAGGCAATGTAGTTTTCCCATAGAATTTCACGGTCAAAGTCGGTCTCCGCCAATACGACGGCCCGCCCCGGCTTGGAATTGCCCTTTCTGAGTCTTCCCGCCCGACCGGTCATATTGTCAAACTCCGCCCGGCTGACGGGAACCAGGGTGGGGCGGGTGCCATATTCACCGGAAGAATACTTGACTGTTTCAAGGTAGACCGTGTCAGCCGGTAAATCGACCCCTAAGGCTAAGGTCGTGGTGGAAAATATTACTTTGACTTCACGCTCTATAAATGCTTGCTCAACGATGGAGCGTTGCCGGGGCGAAAGATCGGCATTGTGAAACGCTACCCCACGGGTCAACGCCTGACGAAGCGAACGCACCAGAAACGACGGTTCCTCTTCGCTCAATCGCTCCAGCGCTGTTTTGGCCTCGGGCCAACTGACCGAGGCCGCCAGTTTGAAAGCGTACTCAACGGTTTCCCGGCGGGACTTGAGAAAAACCAGCGTCGAGCCGCTGTCGGACTTGATCTGTTGAATAAAGCCATCAAACGGCTCGTCACCGGCCTCAACTTCCACAAACGGTTCACTCCCATCGAGGCCGTTGTTGTATGAGCGATACCGAAATGAACCTTCCGCCGCCACTCCCCGGACAAGGTCCACCGGCCTGGCTGTCTCTTCAATAAAAGTGGCGCCGAGCCATTGTGCCAGTCGACCTGCCGAACTAACGCTGTCTCCAATCACGGCCGAGAGGCCGATCAACGAAGGGTTATAGATCGAAGCCTGGATTTTTGTCAAAAGCCGTTCCAGTAACGCCCCTCTGGTCGGCTCAGAAATGGTCTGGATTTCGTCAACAACGACAAGCCCGATAGTTTTCAAGACATCCAGCGCGGCTGTCAACAGGAGGTCAAATTTTTCGTAGATGGCCACCGCCACCTGGTAATCGCCGTCCGCGAATCTCCTGTCGTTCTCAGGATGATCGCCCGTCACAAGCAGGCACTTTACACCAAGCGGACTATAAGTTTCTTGGAACAAGCGATGCTTCTGCTCGGCCAGAGACTTCAGCGGCACGAGGATAATCGTTTTCTGGCGATGAGTGAGAGCTTTGACCATCGCCATCTCGGCGCAGAACGACTTCCCCGACGAAGTGGGTGCGGAAATCAGCATCCTGACCGGCTGAGCTTCAAAGCTGTCTTCTTTCTCTCCCAGCAGCCCTTTGCGGACAGCCCGGCTCTGCACCGGCAGAAGCGATTCGCCCTGCCGTTTGTGCCAGATTTCAATGATTCTGGCCGGTATCCCCCATTTACCCAAATCGCACACTCTCATATACGCTCTCCCCTCTGGCGATCCTCAAAAGAATCGCAGGTCGGATTCCAAATGGAGTCCGCCGCAGGCGGACAAAATGAGAAACCCGACAGTATCTTCATCAACGAACGTCGGGGCCCTCGCCCGCCCGAAGCGGACTCGGAACTCAACGTACAAAGGTCTATAGCCAAAAGTGGCTTAGTCACTTTTGCCAACTACTTACCCGCCGCAGCTCTCATAGCCGCATGATTGACAACTAAAACAGCTTCCCAGTCGCACCATAGCGGCCCCGCAATCGGGACAGGTAGCCGCATTTATGTACCGACAGTGGGTCTCACAGGCATCACCTGTTTTATTCTCACCGGAAATCATCCAGGGGACGGGCCTTTCAGCCTCAAGAGCGGCGCATCGACTACTATCCCCTCTCGTATCTGCTGAGATGTCACCTTCCTTGAAAGCCAGTTTGGTCATAACTGAATCCTTTCTTTACTCATACCTCTGTTATCGGCTTATTGGAAGTATACTGCACATACGTGCACTTGTCAAGGGAAAAATGGTAGGATTTTCAGGTTTTTTGTCCGGCCCTGTTTTGTGGAGTTAACTGACGTATTTACAACGGATTAAAGTCAGTATATCCCGCTGTCGGCTGCTCAAGAGGTTGTTCCAAAAGAGCTTTTGTAGTGTTTCGCAAGGTCTTGGTTACGACGAAGTCGGGAGTGTGACCCTGCGAGCGGTTTTCCAACTGCTTGCAGCCCACAGGAGTTTCTTCTCAGTCGGGTCACACCTTTAGCAAGCCAAAGGCAAGACCCGACCAAACGCCGGGCTTGTGAGACAGCCTCTTCAATGGGTAACGGTTATTAATCAGTCAGTTTAAACTCTACCTCGTAGCTTACCGGGACCTTGACCGGGCGGCCATTCTGTATCCCCGGCTTAAATTTGTTCTTGTCTGCAGCTTTAACCGCTGCCTCGTCCAGCGAAGCCGTTCCTGATGATTTTAAGATTCTGACTTTGATAACATTCCCTTCCTCGTCCACCACCACCCACATTGTAACTGTACCGGTAATGCCGGCCTGTCTGGCCAGACGGGGATAGACCGGCTCCTCGTAGTGGATAAACTCGGGGTATATCTCTACTGGAACGAAATCACCGAGTTCGGGCAGATAATCTTCAGGACTAATGTCAACATCGATCTTACCCCCTTCAGCCATCGAAGCAACATCAGGGGGAGCAATCTCCGCCAGCTCATCGCGGGAAGCTATGACCACATCTTCATCGATGACTTCATCGTCAGCGACCGGCTTAGGAATACCAACCTTGGGCGCTGCCACCTGGGGCGCGCTGACTTTCACCTGAGGCGGCTTCTTGACAATACTCGGCGGCGAAGGCAGTTCCTTCTTTGTCTTGATGACAACAGTCGGTAGCTCGGGGGGATATACCTCCTTGGGCAAGGAGGAAATGAGCCACGCCATCACTAAAATCAACACCACAAATGAAAGCGTTATCAGTGTTCCCAGAGCAAAGTTTCTCTGGTATTTGGACTTCAGTTCATATGCACCGTAGGGCGAATACAACGCTTTGGTATACATTACCCATTACCTCTTCCTGGTCCCAACCATGTTGGTTTTACCAGAATTCGATTATCACTTCGTCCCAATCTCTCAAAGTAGAGACGAATCAGAACCCGAATTTGTTCAATTTCTGGTTGTTTTTCTGGTTAGCTCCCGCAACTAACCAGGAAGGGCATCAGCAATGAACTGGGGTGAAAAAAACAGTTACTATTCCGACAGCTTAAACTCTACCTCGTAGGTTACCCAAACTTTAATCGGGCGACCATTCTGTATCCCCGGTTTGAAATTGTTCTTGTACGCTGTCTTGACCGCCGCTTCGTCCAGCGAAGTCGTTCCAGATGATTTATAGACAATAGCCTTGATTACATTCCCCTCCTCATTCACCAAGGCCTTTATCGTAACTGTCCCGGTAATACCGGCCTGTTTAGCCAGGCGAGGATAGACCGGCTCCTCGTGGTGAACCATTTCAGGGTATATCTCTACCGCCACGAACTCATCAGGAGCAGGCAGATAATCTTCAGGGTTAATGGCAACATCGATCTTGCCCCCTTCAGCCATCGAAGCAACATCAGGGGCGATAATTTCCGCCAGCTCTTCGCGGGAAGCTATGACCACGTCTTCATCGATGACTTCATCGTCAGCGACCGGTTTAGGAATACCAACCTTGGGCGCTGCTACCTGGGGCGCGCTGACTTTCACCTGAGGTGGCTTCTTGGCAATACTGGGCGGAGGGCCCAAATCAGCCACGGTCTTGATAACAACCACCGGCACATTCTCAAACTCTTCCTCCGGCAATGCGGATATGAGCCACGCCACCACTAAAATCAACACCACAAATGAAAGCGTTATCAGTGTTCCCAGGGCAAAGTTTCTCTGGTATTTGGACTTCAGTTCATAACTGCCATAGGGCGAATACAGCGCGCTGGCTTGCATTACAAATCACCCCTCTCATTGGCCTGTCGTATGGCTTCTTTAATGATCTTATCATCTTTGCGTTCCCAATCTCCAATCGCATACCGATAGGAGAACTTATCCTCTTTAGATAGCTCGTCTACTTTGATGCGCAACTCCTTGGCCTTGAAAGCATTCCACGAGCGCTCGATAAGGTCGATTTCGTCTAAGATATTCACCATATCGGCATAGTTGGCATCGCGGTGAATCAGGATCAGGGTGTTAAGCTTGGGGTTTTCTCTATTCCGCGCCAGCAACAGCCCCTGAAGAGTGTCGGGATCAAGCTGGTAAACAACCGTATCCGGTTTATTCGGATCGCTTGGCAGTAACATAGGAAGGTTTTCCGGGGTCGGTGTTTTGAGGTTCCACCAAAAGCGACTCTGGTCATCCACTCGAATTGAAAGAAGATTTGACTCTTTGACCTCTACCTCTTCTGACTGATCCGAGGGTGGCAGGTTGATTTCCATCGCCTGAGGCATGGCAAACACCGTTGTCACCATGTAGAAGATCAACAACAACATAACGATATCAACCATCGGCGTCATATCAATGTGAACTTCGAGTCGCCGTTTTGGCCGTCGTAAGCCTTTCTTTTTACCTCGCGGTTCTCGTGCCATATCCTTTCACCTTCCAGTTCTAAGGCAACATCTCTATATAATTATACAGCCTCTCGCTGGATTTCTTTCCTTATCTTGAGTCATAGTTTGTCCATACTTAGCTCGTATCCGCAGGTCCAGCACCAGCGTGGCTATTAGGAACCCACGAGAGCCTCCACCGCCTCCCCCTCCGGCTCAGTTATGATTAGAAATCGCTCCAAGTGGTTTTCCTGCATGGCTCCCATGACATCCTCCATAACCCCGAAGCTTGCTCGTCTGTCCGCTTTGATGACAATAAGGGCCCTCAGGTTTTTGGCCCTCGCCCGAAGTATCTCAGAAGCAACTGAATACTTGTTGCAGGTACGGACTCTCCTGACCTTCGTAATGACTTCCTGACCTTCAATGTTGATGGTTGCCTTTTCAACATAGTCGACATAAATGGAGTCGTACTTGGTGACGGTGACGTTAATGACATCTTTGTCCGGCAACTCGATCATCGAATGCGACGATGGTAACTCTACCGCTTTGGCTTCCGGTGGCTTAAACTGCGTGACGGTCATATAGAAGATCAGAAGCAGAATAGTGATATCCACCATCGGCGTCATGTCGATTCGAATGCCAACCCGAGGTTTCTTGGCCATAATTTAGATCCCTTGTTTGGCCTTCAGGATTTGCATCACTTCAAACGTAGCTTCGTCGGTGGTGTAGTTAAACGCATCTACCTTGTTAACAAAGAAGTTGTAGAAAAAGATCCCCAGAATGCCGGAAAGCAGACCACCGGCGGTGTTGACTAGTGCCTCGGAGATACCGGTAGCCAGCGCCTGCGCGTCGATCACACCACCCTCAACATTGCCCGTTGCAGCAAAGGCACGAATCATACCGATAGTGGTCCCTAGCAAGCCGACCATGGTAGCAATCGAGGCGATAGTCGACATAGCAATAAGGTTGCGTTCCAGCAATGGTCCCTCAAGGGCGTTGGCTTCCTCGACAGCTGTCTGGGTCAATTCGATTCTCTTTTCGGCGCTGTATTCCGAACTGTCTTTGATCTCGCGATACCGTTCGATACCGGATCGCAAAACATTGGCAGTGGTGCCGCGCTGCTTGTCGCAGGCTGCCAGGGCACCGTCATAATCGTCATTCTGCAGCAGCATCACCAGCTTCTTGAAAAAAACCTGCACCGAGCTTTTACCCTTTGCCCCCCGATACAGGGAAAAGTAGCGCTCAATAACAAACACCAGCAACATGACCAGGATCGCAATCAACAGGACGACCAGCGGTCCTCCCATGTAAATCGAGTGGACAATAGGAACTTCTGATGTACGGAAGACCCCATACCACAGACCAAAACCAATCCCAAAAGCCACAATAGCGTTAAGGGTAATGAAGATTGTTTGTTTAACCACTTACAGATTCCTCCACTAAAATATACACGT
>Ga0315543_1001849_pt1 | contig 21893 bp, 19 predicted proteins | sample SalMarSW160210MG_2_FD_203098 | JGI IMG/M metagenome (GOLD analysis project Ga0315543, IMG submission 203098) | Salt marsh sediment microbial communities from the Plum Island Ecosystem LTER, Massachusetts, United States - Salt Marsh Sediment SW1601-210 ...
TAACTATTTTGATGATGCAGACGCAACCTTTAGAAAAAGCGACAGATGCCTTCGGCTGCGGCGACTGCTTGTCGGCAAAAGCGAGAGGTTCTTTTTGACTTATAAAGGCGCAAAAGAAAAGAATGAGTTCAAAAAGAGACAGGAGGTGGAAATTGAAGTTGAAGACGGCAATTCGGCTGAGAAGCTGCTTTTGCTGCTGGGGTATAATAAGGCGCTCGTGTTTGAGAAAAAACGTCGAGTATGGCGGTCCGGTGAGTGCGAAGTTGCTCTGGACGAATTGCCGTTGTTAGGCTGCTTTCTGGAAATAGAAGGCCCTGACGGTGAAAAAATTGCCGATGTGCAAAGGAATTTAGGACTATCGGATTTGCCGCCTATTTTAGAAAGTTACGCATCTTTGATGGAGGAAAAGCTTCGGCAGCTTGGCAAAGAAAAAAAGGAAGTGTTTTTTATAAAAGCTTAGGATATGAAACCAGACAACGGTTATATTGCCTATATCGTAAATCCCAAATCCGGCGCGACCAGCAGCAAATTGATGGGGCGCCAGTTTGAGCAATACCTTGTCGGTAAAGGATACAAGGTTAAGGTGAGTCTGACTACCTCTTTAGCCAATGCCTGTGAAGTGGCCACAGATGCTGCTGTAGATTATCACTGTGCAATGGTTGTCGTTGTCGGCGGCGACGGTACTGTCAGAGAAGTTACGCACGGCCTGGAAGGCAGTGACAAACCGCTGCTGATAGTGCCTTGCGGAACGGAGAATTTGCTGGCAAATGAATTAGGCTTTGATGAAAAATTAAAAACGATAATAAGAACTTTCGAGGCGGGATTCGTTCGGCCTCTGGACCTGGGAAGTGTAAACGGAAAATGTTTTACTTCGATAGCCGGTTTTGGGTTTGACGGCCAAGTAGTCAGACGCGTTAGCGAGCAGCGACAGGGGCATATAGATTACTTTGATTACTTCTGGCCAATCTGGCGAACATTCTGGGATTACAAATTCGACACAATGAAGGTAAAAGTAGATGGCGAAGAGATTTTCCAGGGCCGCGGATTGGTTTTTGTCGGAAATATTTCAAGATATGCAGTAGGGCTACAGATATTACACTATGCTGATTTCAGTGATGGATTGCTGGATGTATGTATTTACAAATGTGCGTCGCGAGTGCACCTGGTAAAGCATTCGGTGATGACGGTGCTGAAACAGCACGCTGATAGTTCTGATGTTGTCTACCGTCAGGGCAAAGAGATTTCTGTAAGCTCAAATAGCACCGATATAGATACGGAAATCGATGGCGACCCCGGCCCGGCTTTGCCGGTGCAAATTAAGGTGATACCGCAGGCGGTCAATTGCGTCGTCCCCGAAGGCGCCAAGCCAGCAGGGATAAGAACAAGAATTATCAGGGCATTGGGATGAAATCGAATATATGAATAAAGCAAACTTCAAAATTGGTAATGTTGAAGTCGGTTTAGATGCTCCCTTATTTGTAATGGCCGGGCCTTGTGTCATTGAGAGCAGGGGTATCTGTCTGAATATTGCGGACAAGCTTGTCAAAATCGCCGCAAGGAGCAACGTGGGAATAATTTTCAAGGCCAGTTTTGACAAGGCCAACCGCTCCAGCCTGCACAGTTTTCGCGGCCCGGGTCTGGAGAAAGGGTTGGAGATTCTTGCGGCAGTTCGTCGAGAGACTAACTTGCCCGTTCTGACCGATGTGCACGAACCCTCTCAGGCCTCTGTGGTCAGCGAAGTTGTTGATTGTCTCCAGGTGCCTGCTTTCCTGTGCAGGCAGACTGATTTACTTTGTGCCTGCGGGCGGACGGGTAAACCGGTAAATATAAAGAAAGGCCAATTTCTTTCGCCTGATGAGATGAAAAATGTGGTCGAAAAGGTTCGTGCCTGTGGAAACGGCCAAATTATACTCACCGAGCGGGGGACGTTTTTTGGCTACAATCGGCTGGTCAACGATATGACGGCCATTGAGACTATGAAAAAGCTCGGCTGTCCGGTCGTTTTCGATGCAACCCACAGTACCCAGCTGCCGGGGGGACTCGGCGATGCAAGTGCAGGCCGACGGGAAATGGCTCCGATACTTGCAAAAGCAGCAGTCGCCGCCGGCGCAAATGGCCTTTTCGTCGAGGTCCACACCAAACCGGAAAAGGCAAAATCAGACGCTGCCAGCATTATGCCGATAGATTGGCTCGAAGATTTATTGGGCGTGTGCAAAAAGATATTCGAGGTCGTGCAGAAGTAGATAGAAATGGCCGAAGAAAAAAAGTATTTGTATGGCCCGGTGCCTTCACGGAGGCTCGGACTTAGCCTGGGCGTTGATATCGTGCCGTTTAAGGTATGCACCCTCGATTGTGTCTACTGCCAACTCGGTGGGACCACTGAAAAGACCCTTGAACGCAAGGATTATGTCCCTGTTGAGGCGGTTTTGGCTGAGCTAAGAGACAAATTGGCCGAGGGGATAGAAGCTGATTTTATCACTATCAGCGGTTCTGGCGAACCGACACTGAACTCGCGGCTCGGAGAGCTTATAGACGGCATAAAAAAAATCACCAATATTCCTGTAGCTATACTAACCAATGGCACGCTGTTATACAAACAGGATGTGCGGGCGGATTGCGCACGGGCCGATGTTGTTTTGCCTTCTTTGGATGCTGGCGATGAGCAGACTTTCCAGAGGGTAAATCGCCCCCACTCCGCATTAAGTATTGAAAAGCTGATTTCGGGTTTATGCGAATTTAGGAACGACTTTGCCGGCCGGATATGGCTTGAAGTGTTTTTTATCGAGGGTTTTAATACTGATACCGAGCAAATTGCCAAAATCAGGGATGCTGTAAACCGCATTCGTCCTGACAAGGTCCAGCTCAATACAGCCGTTCGGCCTACAGCCGAGCCGGGTATCAAAAGCTTAAACGCAGAAAAGCTGCAGGCTATTGCCGAAGAGCTGGGCGAAAAGTGTGAGGTTGTGGCTGATTTTTCACCAGGACGGCACGGCGGGAACATCGAAACTAAGGCTGAAGACCTGTTATCAATGCTGAAACGCAGGCCTTGCTCGCTGAGTGACATATGCTCAGCTCTGGGCATAAACCGAAACGAAGCCTTAAAATATATCGCTCATTTCCAACAACAGGGGGTTCTCGATTCCGAGAAAAGGGATGGAGTAATCTTTTTCAAGGCGAATTAAGAGCTAAGTCTTGGCAGGTCGAGACAGACCGATAAAAATTTATGTGAATTTGCACCTAATTTGCCAATATTCGTATTCAATTTGTAAAGACAGCGGTCTTATTGGCCGATAAAAGCGTTGTAGCGTTTTCCAAAGCTTCGATTTTATCGCTTCTGCCGTAAAAATTGAACTTTAGGTATAAGTTATCGGCTTTTAGACCGATAAGGGATATAGGCGATTGTAGGAATTCGGACAAGTAAACACCAGAATGAAAAAAAAGAAGCAACAACTGGTTTTGAACAAAGGGACAGAGAAGTTTATATTCCGTTACGACGGCGGATGTGAAGATAAGCTTCTCGACGCCCTTATCGAACAGGCAAAGGATAAACGGACGAATTTCGATTGGTTCGATGCAGCGGTCCTCAGTTACAAACTGACACAATCGCTTATTAACCAGGCAGACAAACTTTTAGCTCTCCGTAAGGAGTCCCCGGCACTGCCGCAGGTATGCGAAAAGAACCCTATGGTGTAATAACGAATGAGCCCTTTTGAATAGGTAGGTGTGATTATGGAAGATAATGTAATTGTCCAGGATTTCCTGAATTACCTGAAATTCGAAAAACGCTTTTCCGAGCATACAGCCAAGTGTTATGGTGCGGACCTGGAGCAGTTTAGCCGGTTCCTGATTAATCGCTCCGATAGTGGCACGCAGGATGGCGAGCATACCTCGTTTGCTGCCCAGCAGCAAGGCACCGCTACAGCCGTAGCCACCCGGACAAATCTTAAAATTGACCAGTTACTTCTTTCAGTGGATATCAATTCCGTTAGAGCGTATCTGGCTTCTCTGAATGAGAAACAATATTCGAAGGCAACCATAGCTCGCAAGCTTGCCACGTTGCGCAGCTTCTATAAACTCCTTGTTAAAAGAAATCAGCTCCGCTCCAATCCCGTTATGGCGGTTAGAACACCGAAGCAGGAGAAAAAGCTGCCCCGCTTCCTCGAATACGAAGAAGTAAAGAGATTGCTCGAGACACCGCCGATGGATAACTGGCTCGGCGCAAGAGACAGGGCTATTATGGAGACGCTTTACAGCACCGGCATAAGAGTCAGCGAGCTTGTCGGCCTAAATATGGACGATGTGGACTTCCTCGGCGAGGTCGTGCATATCAGGGGAAAGGGCAAAAAGGAAAGAATATCGCCAATAGGCACCTCAGCTTTGCAGGTTATTCAGCACTATATGGAGTTCAGAAGTAAAAGGGCGCAGAGCAACCCCAATTTCGACTCGAAGGTCCTGTTCGTTAATAAGCATGGCCGGCGCCTCAGCACCCGCAGCGTCCGCCGCAAGATGGACAAATACCTCAAAATGGCTGGCCTGGACCCCTCAATCAGCCCGCATACCCTGCGTCATAGCTTCGCAACGCATATGTTGAACAATGGTGCCGATTTAAGAAGTGTTCAGGAGCTGCTCGGCCATCAGTCGCTCTCGACTACTCAGGTTTACACGCATCTTACCACCAAAAAGCTCAAAGAGGTTTACGACAAAGCCCACCCAAGAGAAACCGAATCGCACGAGGATAAAGAAAGAGGATAAAAAAAACTGGTAAAATACAATTTCATTTAGGGTTACTTTGCAATGCCGTGTGTTTCTTCGCATTTCTGAATGAAAACCTTCGCTTACCTATTTCCGTGCTTATTTACGTAATCAACTCTCGCTCTTAAATCTTTCTCAGCGAAACAAAACCTTTTATCATATCCTCTCGTCCACACTCTTCCCTTAAATCCGTCTTTTTGTAACGCGACGCGTCCCGCGTTCTTATAACAACCCACTACAACATTGATTGGAACATCAACATACTCACAGACAATATGAACATGGTTAGAATACACTGCTATTGCGAGAATCTTCTGCTCAAACCTTCTCGCCGCTTCTATAATCGCATTTCTCACAATCTCTTTTTCTCTTCGACCTAATCTTACCACCGCCCTCGTTAAATTCTCAACGTTGCTTTTCTTTAATGCAATATTTTCCCCGCGTACTTCTCCGTCTGCAACAAAACCCTTTGCGTCACCCTGTAACCATGTCCCATATGTCGTCCACGTAACCATATATCCGACTGTCTTTGCCATACTCATATTCTACCCCCACACCGCTGGCCTTGCCAGCGGTGTATATAGCCCCGGCCTCCGGCCGGGGTTGCCTGCGCGAGGAACGCTCACTTCTTCTTAATGCGAGAAAGTTAATGTTTTCCGTCGTTCCAAACTAATCACCATTCACTAACGACTAATTCGTGCCTCGCCAGCCCGCTTTGACACCACTTCACTGAATAACCGAGGGCGAGAGAGTATATCTTTTGTCGTGAAATAAATGAGCAATCTCTATGCAATTATATGGTCGATATCTAATACCGACAGTTCCCCATCGCCGTCTATATCCCCGCCGTCCAGCGTCCCCGCACACAAATGGCAGTTGTATATCGTCTTAAGATATTTCTTCCCTAACATTGCCGGAACATAGTCACATTTAACTGTGGCTGGACATGTACAAGTGTCTACGGCCCCATAGTGCATCTATGGCAGAATTTTCCTATTACTACTTTCCTGCAGCGATGAATGCTCCTAACAATGCACCGATTATTGTGCTTACAATCGGATTACCTGTCAAAGGACATGTACCGGAGGCACATTTGCCAAAGTGACCAACCAAAAAACCTATACTCCCGCCGATGAGTACACCTATGATAATTCTCATTTTCACTGCCTTCACTATTTTCTCTGTGCCCTCCTTGCGATAATCCCTGCCCCGTGAGATGTTTACCCTATGAGATGTGAAACTATCTCTTCGGGGTGTCGTTTACTATCTAACCGGGGTTTGCATACTGATAATAAATCAAATCCTGTATCGTTTTGACATCTCTATCGGGCATTCCTGTGATTCGCCTTCTTCCTCATTTGGACGGTTCACTTCGGTCTTATCCCACACTGCCCTCAGCCATTTATGGGCATCTGGTCCTGTTTACTCAAAATCGTTCTGGTTGATCTAATAACTGAAAAGACTAATCGCGCCAAATATCAATCCCAAAATAAAGAATCCCCCTGAAACATAACCAACCGTAAAAGCGTACCAATCTGATTCGGACCTTTTATCATCATTCTCTGCTAGTTCAGTGTATGCCATACGATTGTTCCAATATTTTTCAGCGTCCCTCCGCCAATTATCAAAAAGGTACTTGATTTTATGAACCAAAAGGGCTCGAAGTATCCCTACAAATGTTAGACCAAGGGCAAAACATAGAAGCGCTATTCGCATACAAACTGAACCACGTATCACTTCTGATGCCCCCATAAAACCAATACTCGTAGCTGCCCCACCTGCGTTGACATATAAAAGGTATTTTATCATCTCGTCTGAGTATTTGAGATAGAATTCACTTAATTCTTTCCACCTCGCACTAATGGAATTATTCTTGGTTTCAAGAACTTCTTTGGGAACACTCGCATTATAGTAATCGTTCTGATCCATACCCTTTACTCATATAACTTGATAATAATAAAATAAGTAGAAGAACTAAGGATGCCCACCTGTTTCTCTCACCATTTTATAATACCTCTTTTTCTTATTTCACAATTCTACCCAAACTGCGAAACGTTGTCCACGATCATTCTGAGCTTGCCAGATGGTTACGAAAATCAATAATGTGTTTTTCCTAAGCGCGAAAACTCCGAGGCAATTGACAAAAGTCTTAATTGTCAATTGCAAGTGCCTCGCCAGCATGCGTTTGGTGACGCTCCTCTGGTCGTAGCTTAATGCGAGAGAGTTATAGCACTTACTTGTGCTACCTGCTGTTCGGGTTTTCTCTAAATCCAATGCTGTGTATACTTAGAGTAATTGTACTCATCTATTAGCTTAACGAGAGTTTTATTTGATTCTTGTCCGACACAATCCTTCACTCCCTCTGCAACGGCTTTTGTTATTTTACAGAATTCTATATATCTACCCGCAGGATTATCACTATAGTGACACCCGTAACCTTTTGCAATACCATCATCCCATAGAGGAAAGAATTTTGGTGCGAGGAGATGCAAAGCCTTCGCTACAGCAACAGGACTCTTTCTCCCTTTTAATTTACCGTAAGCAATCTGAAGCGCCGCGAGAAAATCAATAAACAGCTCTTTGATGTTATTATCCTCTTCTTCTGATAGAGATGAAATATCTTTGCTTCTAAAAGCCTCAATTTTTTTTAAGTTTCTCGCTATACACTCTTCTAATTTGTCGAAATCAAAATTTCCGTATCGGTAAAATGCCTGATTCCATGTTAGCAACAATACACCAAGTGCATCCGCCATATATGAAGGCTTGCCCCAAAAATGTGAAACAAGAAAAGTCGCCACTTTATACATAGCATCGCGTTTTTCGCGCCTTTCGAATTCTTCACAACCTTTCAGGAACTCCTCACAGCTTGGAACGTTCATAAAACAATCCTCTTAATAACCTTTATTTTATTCCGACCTCACACAATATCAAACACTAACGACTTACCCCGCGATGTCTTTTCTCCGCCGTTGTGCGAAGCATGCCCTAGGTGCTCGCCAAATTTTACCCTCGTAGCTTGCCCCCTTCCTGTGGGGCGCAGCGCAGATCCTCGATTACTGCTCACTTGCTTCTCTGTCGGGGACCCATATCCTACATTCTTTTTCAACCCCCGTCAACACCAAATAAATTTCGTAAATTTTCCATTTTCTCCATCCCGCTTGACCTGTAATTTAATTACTAAAATCCACAGCCTAAAAAAAAGAATACATAGGTATCCTAGGTATTGCCTTCGGCAGCTTGCCCTGTGGGCACTGCGCAATTCTCAATCGAAAGGTCATCCTAACCGGACTGCAGCGCAGTGGAGGGATTTGGCTGGCGACACACGAAAAAAATCTGTAGCTGGTTTCTCTATGAACTACGAACTACCAACCACTAACTACGAACTATGAACAACGAACTAAAAACTGCAAAATCTTTGCTTATTTTTGAAGATTTTGCATCAGTTTTTGAATATTTCTATATAGTTTTCGAACGTTTCTACATGGTTTTCAAACGTTCTTGAATATTCTTGAACGTTTGCTCTTATAACAGCGCCGTTGACCCCTTACAGGCTACTTTACGAAATGACCTATCCCCGTCGAATCACACTCTCCCTTTTAACACCCCAATCAACCCTTATGTACCTTCGTTTTTATCCTTTTTACGCTCATAAGGCTTCAATTCATACTCTTTCATCTTCTTTGTATACTCTTCGAAAGATTTTTTTACTTTATCTAGATGTTCTGTTTTTTTCTCCGGCTCCTTTTTCTCCTCCTTATATTCTTTATATCTCCATATTCCGTATGCTACCCACCCTAACGCTATTATTACCAACCCAACAATTACCCATGTATATGGAATATCCATTTTCTACCTCAATCAGACACATTTCTCTTGTTCGGTTTTAGAACTCTCTGCCGGTAGAATAACCAATATTTTTAACTCCGTCAAAACAAAACCCTGCTGACCAGCCAAGTGTGTACATTTTGTGCAAAATTGGCTCAAAAACTCTACATTTACCTCAAAAACGTGCATTTTTCGGCATATCTCAAAAAGTATTTTGAAAAAGACTTGACCGTGCCAAACAATTGTTTTATATTTTAGTTTGAAACACTTGTTTAAGGAGAAGCTTATGGCGAGCCAAAATGCCAATTTTAAGGCTAAAAATGAGATTACAGCAAAGGATGTACGGAACCGGCTGCTCGATGTAGCCGAGAAATTGTTCAGCGAACATGGTTTTGCCGACACCAGTGTTCGAGACATAACTACCAAGGCCAGATGCAACGTAGCTGCGGTAAACTACCATTTCGGCAGCAAAGATAAGCTTTATATCGAGATGTTCCGGCGGCATATGGAGGAGGTCTTCGCCAAGCACAGGGCGAATATAGAAAAAGTAATGAGTTCAACTAATCCGACCCTGGAGAAGCTGCTCGAAGTGATAACCAGAACGGCCCTAGAGGCTCTGTCGGGGGCTGATGAGCGGATACCAATGCTCAAATTGATGGTACGGGAGAGTCTGAATCCACAACTCAAGGAGGAGTTGGTGTCGCTGGATATACTTAAGGATTTGCTTAATCAGATATGTGAGGTACTAATGCAGCTGTTTCCTAAACTAACGCCACGGCGTGCTATGCTGTGTGTTTACGCGCTTGAAGGGATAGTAATGCATCCCATGCTGTTCTACAATTATTACAGTGAACTTTTCTTTGCAGTCCCCGTGGATGAGTTAGTTAAGCATATAGTGCGATTCACAACGGCAGGCATACAAGAAGAAGCAGGTTACAAGCAGATGAGTGAATAAGTAGATGCGTTTTACCAACAAAGGTGTTTTCATGTTTAATGCAGATAATATTTTGAATAAAACGATGCGTGGACAAAAGCCGTTTTGCGGCTATCGGCTGCAGACTATTTCGACTGTGGTTATGTTCGGAGTTCTAATAACCGGATGCATGAGCAGCGAAGAGTTTTACCAAGAGGTTAGTTTGTCCAGAGATGCCGCGTACCGCCAATGGAAAAGCCGCAAAGAAATCCAGAAGCAATCTCAAACACAAATAAATGGCAAGTTAAGCCTAAAGGATTGTCTGAAGCTGACTCTTGTAAACAATAAAACACTACAGCATATTATTCAAGAAAAAAAAATTGCCCGTGGAAACGAGCTGAAATCATATTCGGCAATTTTGCCTTCGGTAAGTCTTACCGGTGATTATCTGAGGGAAGACGAAGTTGCGTCTTTAGGAACAATAACATTCGGGGACGTGGATAACTATTCGGTCGGTCTTAGTGTTACTCAGCCGGTCTTTGCCGGCGGCTCAATAATAGCCAAGTTAAATGCTGGGAAATTGTTCTCCCTGCTTACCGACCAGACGGTTCGAGCTGCGACTCAAGATGTAATTTACGCAGCAGAGTCTTCTTATTATGATGTTCTGCTTAATCAGCATTTATACGAAATCAGTGCTGACGCAGTTCGTTCCGCTCAGGCACATCTGGATGATGTGAAACAAAAACGAGTGGGCGGAGTCGCCTCGGATTTCGACGTCCTGCGTGCCGAGGTGGAACTATCAAATTTCCAGGCTGAACTGATACAGAACAAAAACACCATCAATATATCAAAGACACAGCTACTCAAAGTAATGGGCATTTCACAGGACAGCGATTTTGTTCTGTCGGATAAGCTGTTCTATGCTCCTCTAAAGATGACTATGGAACAGGTAGTCAAAGCTGCCTATCGCAATCGTCCTGATTTATATGAACGACAGTTCGATATAAAATATCAGAAGGAACTGCTTAAGATTGCCCGGAGCCGATATTGGCCGACTATTAGCGGCTTTTATGACAATACCTGGGCAAAACCCGATCCCCACAACAGCACAATGATTGAGTGGGGACGCGCCTGGCAGGCTGGTGTTATGGCAACGCTGCCTATATTTGATGGTTTTGCGCGTGAAGGCGAAATTATACAGCAGAAGGCAAGGCTTAAGCAATCTCAGATAGATTTAATTGACGCCGAAGAAACCGCTTTATTTGAACTAACCAAAGCACTATTGAGTATCGAAAATACCGAGGAATTTGTTCAGTCACAACAGCTTAACCTTACCAGGGCGGAGGAAGGCAGCCGTCTTGCAGATGTTGGTTACAGGGAGGGTATAAATACACAAGTTGAGGTAATCGATGCCGAGTCGGCTTTGACCAAGGCGAAATCGCTTTATTACCAGGCTATCTACTCACATATGATTGCCAAACTGGATTTGCAAAAAGCGATGGGAACTCTGACAACTTTTGAAGCCGCCCAATCCGAAAATCAAGTCAGCCTTTCAAAAACCTTAGGGAAAGAAACTCCAACTACTTTTATTGATGGAAATCAAGAGCAGATAAAATGAAAATAAACAAAAAAGTTACATATCGGATAGTAGCGTTTATATTAGTCCTTTTCATCGTCAGATTTGCATTTATGCGAAAACCCCCTGAAAAAACAGAGGAAAAAACAGTTCCGGTCGAGATTGAAACAGTAAGCACCGGTTCGATAGAAGAGACGATGGAACTAACCGGCTGGATAAAGGCCAACCAGCTCGTCGATATCGCCTCTAAGGTTCCGGGCAGAGTTGAATCGTTGAGTATTATTTCGAATGAAGGTGTTGTGATTAATCTCGAAGAAGGGGTGGAGGTGAAAAAAGGCCAGCAGCTCGCCTCTATTGACCATGATGTTTATTTAGTAGAAGTCGCAGCCGCCAAAGCCAATTTACGAGCTGCGGAGGTTGAATTTACCGACGCCGAGCGCGAAAAGAAACGTATGGTCGCTCTCTATAATGGTGGTTCAGCTACAGAGCAAAATAAAGATAAGGCCATAACCGCTGCGGAGATGGCGGTGGCAAAATTAAGTTCAGCTAAGGCCAATCTCGAGCTTGCAGAAATAAATCTGCGGGAATCTGCAATAATCTCACCCATCGATGGAATAGTCACTGCTAAACATATTGATACCGGTAATTTGATTAAGGCCGGAGACCGTATTGTTACCGTAGCTGATATAAAGACAGTAAAATTTGTTGTTGCTATTGCTGAAAAATACAGTGGACAAATCCTTGTCGGCACACCCGTAAGAATCAAGGTTGATGCGTTCCCTGAAAATATATTTATAGCTAAGGTGCATTCAGTCTATCCAGCTCTTGATGCACAGACCCACACAATACAGGTTGAGATACGTATGAACAATGATGATTTGCTGCTCAAACCAGGTATGTTTGCCAGAGTTACTTTGATAACAAAGCTTAAAGGTGATGTGGTTATTATCCCAAGGGATGTTGTTCTTGGCGGCAGAATAGATGAACCTTATGTATACGTTGTGGAAGATGGTACAGCACACAAGCGTTTTGTCAAGATTGGAATAAAGCAGGCAAACAACTATGAAATAACCGATGGGTTAAGAGCAACTGAAATGCTCGTAGTTAATGGTATGAATTACTTGACCGACGGGGCTAAGGTTAAGGTTGTAAGGTTAGAACATATTGGTGTAAGTGAAAACTAAAAGGTAGAAAAACAGGATGAAACTTGCGCAAATTTCTGTAAACAGGCCCGTAACCACTGCGATGATATTCATAGCAATGGTAGTTCTGGGATTAGTATCATTATCGATGCTGGGATTGGATTTGATGCCGGAGATGGAGATACCTGCTGTTTCAGTTATAACTGCCTATGAGGGAGCAGGGCCCGAAGAGGTGGAAACACTGATAACTGAGCCGATGGAGGATACGCTTAGTACTATCTCAGGCGTTGATGAGGTAGTTTCAGTATCCAAAGAAGGAATATCAGCGGTAACATTGAAATTTGATTGGGGCGAAAAAATAGATGAAAGCACCAACGATGTGCGCGAGAAAATTGACCTGATTAGGGATATGCTGCCGGAGGAAGCTGATAATCCTGTTATTTTCAAATTTGACCTGGCAATGATGCCAATAGCAATTATCGCAATTACCGCTGATGACAGCTATCCCGATTTACAGAATATAGTCGATGATGAGATAGTTGACCCGCTTAAGCGCGTCGAAGGTGTCGCTTCAGTAACGCCCCGCGGCGGATTGGAGCGACAGATTCGCATTGATATTGACCGCGACAAGTTGGCTGCTTTGAATCTGTCGGTCGCACAGATAAATGCAGCTCTTGCCACCCAAAACATCAGCACCCCGGGGGGCAATATAAAGAGCGGCTACAAGGACTATCTACTACGAACACCTGAGGAATTCTCCAGCCTTCAGGAGGTTGCTGAAGTGATTATTGCCCGTCGAAACGATATCCCTATAAGGCTAAAAGATGTTGCCGATGTGAGAGATTTTTTTAAAGAGCGGACCTATGAGGTACGAATGAACAGCAAAAAGGCAATGGCTGTTTTTGTCCAGAAGCAAAGCGGAGAAAACACCGTTGCAGTTGCTCGGGCGGTCAGAGAAAAGCTTGAGGAAATAAAGAAGAATTTGCCGCCTGATGTTGAACCGAAGATGGTTATGGATAACTCCGAATTCATATTAGCTTCGGTGGGTAATTTACGCAATACGGTTTTATGGGCCATATTTTTTGTTTTTATAGTGCTTCTTTTTTTCCTGCGAAACCTTCGAGCCAGCATTATTGTTGCACTTGCGATTCCAACTTCGCTTATCTTTACATTTTTCCTGATGTACCTGGCTGATTACACGATTAATGAAACTTCACTTGCCAGTCTGGCTATTGCGGTTGGTCTTGTTGTGGATAATGCAATAGTTGTTGTTGACAATATCACTCGTCATCGCGTCAAAGGTCAAAGGCCGAAGGAAGGCGCCATTTTGGGGGCGAATGAAGTGGGCGTGCCTGTAATAGCTTCAACACTAACGACCGCTTCCATTTTTGCACCAATTATATTCGTCGGCGGGATAACAGCAATTGTATTCGGTCAGTTTGCGGCTATTGTGACGATGGCTCTGGTGGTTTCACTGTTTACAGCCCTTATGCTTGTGCCGATGGCGTGTTCAAAAATTTTAACAGTGCGCGATGCAAATTCATCAAAATCTATTTTGGATTCGTTTTATAACCTGGGTGAGAAAGTCTTGACTAAGATAGAAGACCTATACATAAGGCATTTGAACTGGTCGCTGAATCATCGCAAAACAGTTTTCGTTTCCTGTGCTGCTTTGTTTGTCTTTAGTATTGGGATTGTTGGTGTTATCGGCACGGAATTCTTTCCCGAGCAGGACCAGAATCGTTTAATGGCAAATTATGAATTACCTATCGGCACAAGGTATGAACGCACCGGTGCTGTAGCCCTGCAGTTACAAAAAATAGTGGAAAATAGTGTCCCTGAGAAGCGCGATAGTTTTATCCGCTGGGGTGTTTATGGTAGTGCAGGCGGTGGACAATTTGCTACGGAGGAAGAAAGCTATAAGGGTGTCCTTTTTATCAGCTTGAAACCTAAAAGGCAGCGAGATGTTTCCCCTGCTGACCTTATAAAGCGGCTTCGCAAAATTACGGACGACATGCCGGGGGTTACTATTCGCTACAGTGCGGAGGACCCGGTTGAAGCGATGGTATTCGGCAGTAGCGGCAAATTGGCTGTCGAACTTTATGGCCACGATATGGATTTGGCTCGTAAATATGCGGATTCTGTTAAAACAGCAATTGAGGCCGTTGATGGCATCCAAGATGTTGAGGTCAGCAGAAAAGAAGAAAAGCCGGAGATTAAGGTTGTTGTTGACCGTGAAAAGGCGTCGAAACTGGGGCTTGATATGAAGACAATTGGTAAAACGATAGAAACGTTTTTTGCAGGTAATACCGCAACGCAATATCGCGAAGGCGGAGATGAATATGATATAGAAGTTAGGTTGCAGGAACAGGACCGCGACAGAATTGAGGATTTACGTGATGTGTTTATCAGTTTGCCAACAGGTGCTCAAGTCAGTCTGGCCAATATCGCCAAAATCGAACAAGGCGTGGGGCCGACGAAGATAGAGCGAAAAGACCAGGCGCGATATATCACAGTTTCCGGAGAAATCAGCGGCAGGGACCTCGGCTCGGTGGTAAAGGAAGTTAAAAAAGTCCTTGATAGTATCCCAGCGCCACCGGGTTTTAGTTATAAATTTGCCGGCGCTGAGAAAGAAAGGACAGAAGCATTCCGGCTGTTGGTGATAGCTGTTGGTTTGGGAATGGGATTGGTATATATGGTGATGGCTTCGCAGTTTGAGTCTCTGCGTGACCCATTTATTATCTTTCTGTCCATCCCATTTGGTATTGTAGGCGTGATTATTGCATTGGCGCTGACAGGACAAGCGATGAGCGTCGTCAGTTTTCTGGCCTTGATTATGATGGTTGGCATTGTAGTAAATGACGGCATTGTACTTATTAGCTTTATAGGCATACTTCGCCGAAGAGGTCTCAATGTTTACTCGGCAATCATTGAAGGGGGCCGCAGCAGAATGCGACCTGTGATATGCACTACCGCTACTACGATTCTGGCGATGGTACCTCTGGCTCTTTCAAGAAATGAGGGCTCTGAGATTTGGGTGCCGTTTGCAGTAACGGTAATTGGTGGGTTGGTTGTTGGGACAGTAATTACATTGGTTTTGATGCCTACTTTATATAGTGTGTTTGAAGGTTTTAAGATTACCGATACAAGAGGCCAATTATGAAAGCTGTTTTGATTATACACAATGTCGCGATTGATGAGCAGGTAAATGAGATGCTGGTCTCTATTGGGGTTAATTGCTATACTAAATTCACCAATACCTTGGGCAAAGGCCAGCTTAGTGAGCCGCATTTGAATACCGATGTTTGGCCTGGCGTAAACTACGGCACTTTTATTGTTACTGACCAGGTTAATGCCGGACAGATAATGGACAATGTCCGGCAGATGCGGGAAAAATTAGGCTCGGAAGGACTAAAAGCGTTTATGTGGGAGGTTAACGACACCACCTAAAGCTGGTTTGAATATCGGCTTTTCGCTCTGTAAGTGGTTCTGGGGCTGCAAGTTAACAAATAGCACAAAATTTTTTTGTTTTCGAAAAATTTTCTGGCCAAATCATCCCTAAAAGTAGATAATGGTTTCGACTTACATTTGGTGCAATGAAAGGGGGTAAAAGTATGGAAACTACTGCAAACCATAAACCGAATGTTGAAGTTGTTTCCGACCCTGAGGGCCTTGCACAGAGAAGCGCTGCACTTTTTGTTGGCGATGCGGAAAAGGCGATAAAAACAAGAGGTACCTTTTACGTCGCGATATCAGGAGGGCATACACCCAGGCGTTTTTTTGAACTGCTCAGCGAAGCACCAAAGGCAAAAGCTCTGCCCTGGGATAGAATACAGTTATTCTGGGTTGATGAGCGGTATGTTCCGCCGGATTCACAATGGAGCAATTACAAGCTGGCCGCTGATACTTTTTTAGCTAAAGTCGCCATCCCCGAAGAAAACGTACACAGGATACCAACAGAATACAGCGATTTCAAGGCTGCGGCTCAGCGCTATGAAGAAACGATTCGAAAGGTTTTTGGCCTACAGGAAAATCAGGTCCCCGAATTTGACCTGATTGTGCTGGGTATGGGCGCTGAAGGGCACACTGGTTCGCTGTTTCCCAATAGCTACGCGCCTTTTGATACGGAAGATTTGGCGTGTGTTGTTTATGTCCTGGACGAAAAGCAAAATCGCATCACCTTAACGCATCCGGTTTTATGTGCTGCATCTCACCTGGCTGTATTAGTCTCAGGGGAAGAAAAGGCTGGTATCTTGAAAGAGGTTTTAACTCACGAGCCGGACGAAGTGCAGTACCCAATTCATACTCTTTGGCCTATCCTTGATAAAGTTACGTGGCTGGTAGATAGCAAGGCGGCAAAATTGCTGTAACTGGACCAAGGGGAAAAAACTAACATAAATTTTTAGGAGGGTCTAAAATGAAAAGGCTATCCATTGTCTTAATTTTGTTGGCGATGGCATCCGTTACTAATGCGGATATGACTTTAACTGCCAACAGCTCTGATACATCAAAACCGATTGAAGTCGAACCCAATGATGACATTATCATTGCAGTTGCCGGACAAACTGACGAGCAAAAAGAAGGCTATTCAGTAACCTGTGAGGTTGGCGGTAAACTTACACCTCTACCTAAACCGAATATGTTAGCAGAGCAACAAACCGCAGACCAATATTTATTTATCTTTGAAGATAAAGAAATAGTTTTGGCGACAGTCAACCTGACTGTTGGCGGTGTACTAGACTATCAGCTTATTCTTTTCAAGGTGCCGGATGCAAACATCATTATCTTTGGTATGGATTCAGATACAATCGAAATACCTGAGCCTGAACCCGAACCGGAGCCGGAATCGGACCAACTTACCGAGCCTAATGAACCTGAATCACCGCAAGAGGAACAGAATACACATTCAATGCAGATTACTATTCAAAATACTTATAAGCCTCCAACTCTTGTAAATTGTCCAAATAAGGCTAATCCCCATCGGCTGGAAGGATTTGTTGTTCCTGCCGCAGGCGAAGGAGAACAATCAACTATGGGTAAAGGTGTCTATATAGAGCTACAGGAAATCACCGACAGTCTTTACCTCGATTCTAATGAAGTTTATTACGTCCCATATCCCCCTTTGCTGATACACAGTTTGGATGGTAACGAAATTGATGTGGTAATCCCATCTGGTACAGTCATTGTCTTGGCAGAGGATTGGGATTATGGAATCGTGGTTTATGACGGTGCAAACGTATGCTTTGGTGAACCTGCACCAGAAGTTAATGAACCCAACTCAATTTATGAGCCGAGTGACACAAATAGCCCGGCGCCACCTGTTTGGGTCATTGGTGAATCTGGTAGCCCATTCTTTAATACTTTCTGCGGTATTTTTATTGATCGGACTGCTGGGACAAGAAGCAAGCTGGACAACATTTACCTAAGTGGACATTACTATGGAATTCAGGTTGATCAGCAACTCGACTACCCAATATCAAATATTTATGTTCTTGGGTGCTATAATGGAATCTTGAGCTTCGGGCCTAACAAAATTCTTAATTCCAGCGTAAGCTATTATGGAATATGGTCCTCTGAATGGCCTTATGATGGTTATGCTTTTGAGTTTATGTCAAAGAGTTGGGACGGAACCCTATTCTTTGGAGGTACTGATTTCGAGATTTATAACTGCTTGGCTGATGATGGTGATTATGGTTTTACAGCAAACGGGTTGTATGAGCCTAATGAAGCACCGAATTTCTATTCCAGAGATTGCGTTGCCACGAATAGCTACACTGGATTTAATTGCGTTAATGGGTTGCTTGGTATAAGTGTGATTTGCCCTGGTTTATATAATAATTACCAGAATAAAAATTTCCCGGAGTTACCGTTCACCGACCCTGTCTATGAGGTCAACGATCCGTTTGTGATTGACCCAGATGACTATCGACTCTTTCTTGATCCAAATTCGTTATTTGTGGACAGCGGTTCAGGTATCGGTTTCTTCCCTGGATGGACAACAAGTATTGACGGTGTCCCCGATAATGGTATTGGAGATATCTGGCCGCATTACCAGATAAGAGGAATTGACAAATGGCTGAAGGCCGACTTGGACATTGATGATGTCGTCGATATAAATGATTTGGCGGAATTTACGAATCAGTGGTTAGTTACAACCCCGAATTCTACTGATTTGAATAACGACCAAATGGTAAATTTCCTTGACTTTGCGATACTGGCAAATCAATGGCTACTCAAGGAAATGACCATTGGAATATTTGACCTTGAGACAGTCGAGACAATCGAACCAAATAATATTCAGGGATATGTCGGCATTGGACTTAAGGACATTCCTATGTATGCTGGAATAGTTACTGTCTACTTGGACAATCAATTGCTTAGTAGTTTATTACTTGACTGGGACAATGAACAGCAATGGATTGGGCTGGAAAGTGATACTTTTTCAAATGGTTGGCATACAATTCGCCTTGTGACTACTGATATTTACGGTGGCATAACCAACCACAGACCAATCAATGTTTATTTCAATAACCTGCTCTACAAAGTCGCGGGCAGCGATTACTTCCATCCTGACGATGACTATAAATACAGTGGTTTCTATGACGGCAGCAATACATTAGAGGCAAAGGTTACTGACCAAGATGGGCAGACAATCTGGTCAAACACTTATAGTGGACCACATATTAACATAATGATTCCTGGAGCTACATTCGGGAGCGAGCAATTCTGCGAACTCTCAGTAACCGAGACTGGATCCGGTGGTGCTGGTGGAGCCGGAGCAGCAAGTGGTTCTAACGCTACAAAAAAAGATTTGACGAAGAAATTCAAGCTGGCAAACTGCCCTGCTGGTGTTAGGATGGTGATTGTTCTGCCTAACAAGGATGTATTCAGGTCAAGAAAGCCGGCAATCTTTGAGTGTGCAAATGCGTGCGACAATAGAAACGTAACTTGGGTTAGCCTGTATCATCATGACGTTACTGAAGAGAACTTGACGTTTTTATATAATAAGTCAAGCGTCAAATACGTTTACTGGTGTGGTCATGCAAATAGCCACACAGGGAAAAATGAAAGATTGGGAATTGAGGGAGTTCGAAGAACTCATACTATATGCTGGAGAGACGAGAAATCCGGCTGGTGGGATATTATCGACAACTGGCATGAGATAGGAGCTTTTTCTTGGACTAGGCAGACTAGAGATGACGCGCCGCTTCCAAATGATTGGGATAATAAAGGTTTTGATTTATGGACACTTCCAATGCATGACCAATGGAACAAAAAGATTGTTTTCGTTGACGGCTGCTTGAGTGCTTTGCCCTATATGGGTGGAGTCAACGATATGGCTGCGGCATATGGAATGTTTTCGCTGCAGGGGCAAGGCAGTCTTGATCAGATTTATATTGGATGGAGAGAAACGGTTCTAACCGTCCCTCCCGGCCACATATTTGACCCCATTCTGTTTTCTACTGGTGGTGTTAAACTGTTCTGGGAGAGGATGGGTTATGGTGATAGTGTTGAGGAGGCCCTTGAATATACAAGCACTCATGGAGGCATTGGGATGCGAAGAACCTTGTGGGGCCCGAATGCGATTCCTGAGCTTGGTGATGTTGATGGAGATGATAACATCTTTGTTTGGGGCCTTGGGTTTATTAATCTTAATCAAATTGAGTTAGAGCTTTAAAAGGAATCAAAAATGAAACTTTTACGGCCAAATAAAAAGTGGGTATTAGCAGCTATTGGGCTTGCATTGGTGCTGCTAATTTTAAAGGTAGTACTTTTTCTGACGGCCAAGCCTAAAGTTACCGTTAATTATGTCGCCGAGTATAACAGAATCACCCGCCCCACAGATTACGACCCAAATAACAATGCTGCACCTTACTATCAAAAAGCCTTTGATGCATTTGTTGATATGCCTGATGGACTGCGAAACCCATACATAAACTGGCCTGCAGATTTTAACAGTGCCGAGCAAACTCTGCTTGAGGAATGGCTTGCTTCAAATTCTCAAGCCTTCGAGTACTTCAGAATCGCAACAAATAAACCCTATTACTGGCTGGAGAGGCAGGCCAGGAAAGACAACAACATGCTTACTATTATGCTTCCTGAATTAGCACCATTTCATGAGTTAACCGAAGCGCTTATTTGGGATGCAAAAGTCAAAGCTATGAAAGGTCAGTTTCAGACTGCATTTGAAAATATTCTTAGTTGCTATAAAGCTTGCAGTCATAAATGTCGTCCAAGTCTACTTGTGATGGAACAGCATGTTGGACTTGGCATTAAACAAGCTGCTGTCCGCAATGCTCTTATTATTCTGGATAAATCAAAAGTAGAGAACAAATCTTTGAAATTCCTTCAGCATTCATTGCAGGCAGAGTTTGATAAAGATGCTTATATCCCAGACATACAAGCAGAAAATTTTTTCCTATATGACGCATTACAAAGAACTTTCATAGATAACGGCAGAGGCACTGGCCGATTGGCTTGGAGAGCAGTTAAAGGTTTTACTGCTCTATGCGGCCGATGGTATAATTTTAGACTTTACCTGAACTGCTTTATTGGTCCAACCAGAAATGAGATGGTAGAGCAAATTGAACAAGTAATTGCGACATCCAACCAGATAATGACTAAAACACCGTGGCAAGTGAAAAATGAAGGCCGCGATTATCTTAGAGAAATACAAGACGTTAAGAAAAGAAACTTCATTTTAGAAATCGTAGGTGTAAACCCGGAAAGCACTTTCCACTTATACCACAAAACAAGAGCACAGACAGAAGCCTTGATTGCTACCCTCGCGGTTTTTCGATTCAGGACTGATACCGAACAATTTCCTGAAATGCTCAATAAACTTGTCTCCAGTGGTTATCTGCAATCTGTTCCAATGGATCCCTATAGCAGTGCACCCTTGGTCTACAAGCTTACAGGAGACAATTTCACCCTCTACAGTGTTGGAGCGGACTTTACAGATGATGATGGAGTGGCCAGTGACACTTATATGTCAACATCGAAATGGTCTTCATCGAGTCCTAACGTATTCTCAGCAGATATTGTTTATTGGCCTGTTAAAGATTTGAATAAGCTACGTTACGAATTCACTTTTGAGGAAGCGGAAAAGCTCAAAGCAGAAAAAGAAGCAGAGGCTCAAAGAAAAATAGAAGAAGCAAATCAGCCTGACTAAGAGCTTTAGCTCGCTTTTAGTTGTTTCTTAGGTCTCAAGCTCACTCAGGAATGATTGATTTTGTTTCCGGCTTGGGGGGCTATCGGGATTTTTAACGGAGAGTCAGCTGACACCAAAATTTTTGCCAAACCCTTTTGTATCTTTTGGGCGGATGCAAATTCTCATTTGTCACTTTTCTTCTCGGTTTTGCTGCCAATCAGCAATATCGGTGCGGCTATGGCAATGGACGAATACGTTCCTATGATAATGCCGAAGCCGATCGCAAAGGTAAATCCTCTCATGCCCTGTCCGCCAAAGATATACATTATCAGCACAACTATAAATGTCGTGAAAGACGTCAAAATGGTTCTGGAAATAGTCTGGTTAATGCTGTTGGTAATCGTCTGCGGATTGAGCTGTGCCTTTTTGCGGTTTTCCCGGATACGGTCGAAAACAACAATAGTATCATTAAGCGAGTATCCTATGAGCGTCAGGAAGGCAGCTATCATCGCCAGATTGATTTTGAAATCTCCG
>Ga0315543_1001851_pt1 | contig 21886 bp, 24 predicted proteins | sample SalMarSW160210MG_2_FD_203098 | JGI IMG/M metagenome (GOLD analysis project Ga0315543, IMG submission 203098) | Salt marsh sediment microbial communities from the Plum Island Ecosystem LTER, Massachusetts, United States - Salt Marsh Sediment SW1601-210 ...
GCTCACATCAGCTTAAATACCAACCATACCCCTCCCGTGTCCGGAGCCCTGGGGGTAATCGGGCTTTGCGGCAGGGCCGGCATCCAGGAGGTGCTATTTTGAGATAATCTAATTTGTTAATAAACGTCCCTGGTTCAGTAGTCGACTATTAATTGCTAAAATATATCATCTGGAACAGGACATACAGAACAAGATAGGAGGTAAATATAGTAAATTATGAAGAAGATTGTTTGGGTGGTAGTGAGCTGCTTGATGACATTATCGCTGATAATAGCATCATGCGGTGGGGGAGAAGAAACGGGAGGAACGGTAAAGGAGGAAGGAACAGGCCAGACGGTGACGGTTGGTGCTGAGGAAGAAGAGGGAGCTGCGAGGGAGGAAGAGGTTGAGGCTCCTTCAGATCAACCACAATACGGCGGCTCCCTGGTCGTAAGGGATCTTTCCGACCCGCTGTGCTGTGACAGCTTTGCCAATAAAATGATGACCGGTGGTCTGGTGCTGTGGTGGTCCTATGAGCAGCTTCTGAAGTTCGACTGGGCAAGAGGTCCTGCCGGCACCGGGGAATTCACTAACCTCGCTGTAGCCAGTCCGGAGGCTCAGATGGGAGGAGAGTTGGTTGAAAGTGTGGAGAAACCCAGTCCGGAAGTCTGGGTACTCAACATCCGGCAGGGAGTGCACTATCAGGATACCGGCACTGAAGCCGGGGACCTGGTAGGGGGTCGTGAAATGACTGCCGACGACGTTGTCTATGCTTATGAAAGGAACGTCCACAGTCCTACTGGGGCGATACAGGTGTTGCAGCCACGTTGTGCCGCGGCATTCACGATCGAGAAGACCGGTCCCTGGCAGGTAACCTTCACCACACCGGTACAGCCGATAACAGCCCAGTGGTGGGTGATCGAAGGCGGGGGCTATGGTTATATGTATCCGCCCGAGCTCGTCGAAACATACGGCAACCTTAACGACTGGCATAATACCGTGGGCACAGGCCCCTGGATTCTGGAGGACTGGGTTCCGTCAACCTCAGTTACTTTCAGGCGTAATCCGAACTATTGGGGCATAAATCCCGTCGGTCCCGGCAAGGGCGATCAACTGCCTTACGTGGACAAGGTGAAAAGGCTTATCATAGCTGACTCATCAACTGCCCAAGCGGCGGTGCGCACCGGTAAGCTCGACTTTTATAGTGCCAACTACGATGGCTTCGGAGAGATGCTGCGCACTGCGCCCGAAATGGAGTACCTGGAATATCTGGGCGATGGGTTCGGCAATGCTCATGGCGTCAATTTCAAACTCGACGACCCGACCAAGCCCTGGGCACGGACCGAGGACGGCAAGAAGGTGCGCCAGGCGCTGATGCTGGCTATCGACTATGATACCGTTATTAGAGACTACTTCAACGGCAAGGCGGAAAAGGACACGGTCCTGGTTAACCGCAACTTCACGGGAGCAGGCTATCAGCCGCTGAGCACGATGTCTGATGAAGTCCAGGAGCTTTACAGCTACAACCCGGAGAAGGCAAGACAACTTCTGTCTGAGGCCGGCTACCCAGACGGCTTCGCGGCCGAGTTGCTGGTGCCCAGTGTTCCAACGGATATCGCAGACCAGGCCTCCATCATCAAAGACATGTGGGAGGATATAGGTGTCACCATTAACTTAAACCCCACGGAGGGGAGCGCCCTCACGGCTATGGTCACTCGTTCCTTCGCCTGGGATGACATGTTCTTTGGGACCTTTGCAGGTGGCACCGTGGGCTCTTTCGGATTCTCTCTCTATACGTATTTCGGCTACTACCGGGGTGATAACCGGCCCCAGTTCGCCAGCCGAACTGACCCCAATGGAGAACCTGACCCCATAATCGAAGCCGCCTTTACGAGAACCCAGGAGAACATATACGTCAACTGGCCCGAAGCCTATAAGGCAGTGGAAGAGATAAGACCATACCTGATAGAGAACGCTTTCAGGGTACCGTGGCCACAGCCTTACATGTATAATATGTGGTGGCCCTGGGTGAAAAATACCTACGGTCAGGGACAGGTACCGTATTTCTTAAAGTACTACTGGGTTGACCAGGCTCTGAAGACGGAAATGGGTTACTAGACTTGGTATAGTAAGATCAAGAAAGCAGAACAGGTATTGAATCGCCATAAAAAGGGGGTAGGACAGAAGTCCTACCCCCTGACCTGTTAAGGTATTATGTTACTTCCCCTTAACGGTCTCTGGTTTTAAGTTGCTTAGTCAGGCCCTGCCACATTTCCACGTGCCTTTCCTCATCGGCAATGATTCGCTTTATCATAGCGACCGTTTTATCATCGAAATTAACCCTGTTCAGGAAACCGCCGTAGTCGCTGATCGCCCGTCTTTCAACCAGGGCATCGGTCTTCAGAACGAGAATTCTACCGAATAATCCCGCTACAAGAGCCAGTATCCTCCCCGCTGTCTGGAACAAGAACCCGATATGGGACTGGTTGCCATTCAACTCCAGAATGCGTTTTTTAAGGATATCGACATGCTGCTGCTCGTTATCAGCCGCCGCGGTAAGCTTATTTACGATGTCTTCTTCGGGAAAAGAGCGGCGCTGTGTAAGGTAAATCTGCGTGGCGAACCTCTCCATATTATACATAAACTTCAGGGCACTGATACTCCATCTCATAACACCACACCCACCTGACCATCATATCATCCGGTCTTAGACCTGATAAATCCGCTCTTTTATATTTTACCATTCTTTACGCTTTCGCGTTCCATCCACCCGCAGGAGGTCTTGTATTGGGCGGAGGCGGGTAGGGCATACCCAGGCGGAAGTGTTCGCCGGTTGCTTTCCTCTTCCAGCGTACTCTCTGATTTAGCGGATGATTGAGGGTGATAGCCCCCTCTTGCCACAGTGAACAGGCTTTCACGCAGCAACCGCCGTACCAGCACTCGTCGGGATATAATACAACCGGCGGCTTTCCCTTAACCGGATTAGGCATCAGCAGGTCCATCATACATACTTCGACGCACTCGTTACAGCCGGTACAGACCTCATCGCTGAAAATCACCGGGTTATTCGGCGTTACTATATTAGGATACATACGCACGTCTTCTGACATATTTCTCTCCTCGCTACTATATACCGCAATGGGCCTCGTAGTTCTTTTCCATATCACCGTAGTAGTCCAGAGGCAACTCTCCTACCTTTACGTTTCCGTCATCCAGCTTGATAGTAACCCATTTTTGCCACTCGGGCGGGTCTACCTCCGGATAGTCCGTCCTGATGAAGCCCAGACGGGTATTACTTGCCTTTCTTGCCCTGCTTGCCTCGAACATCATGCGGCCAACCGTTATGATGTTGAAAACTTCCAGTACCCTGAAGAGTTCGTGAGGGTTCCTGGCACGAGCGGTAGCCGCCTCGCCGGCTTCGAGCTCGTCCAGCCATTTCAGGCCGATTGATATCAACTCCTCATTCTTTAACTCACCGCAGTAGTCCTGAAGAATCTTACATATTCCGGCGTTAAGCTCCTTCCAGTCCATACCGGACTCACGGTACAGGGGAGCATAAACGCGGGTTTTCTCCGTATCTATCTGCCGGCGGTCCGATGACGGCTCATCGGCACCGGATGCGTAAGAAGCGGCCTTTCTACCGGCGTATCTTCCGGTGGACGCCGCATAAGCATGGTCTCCGTTAGCGAATATTTGCCCGCCGGCGGCATACAGACCGTCGAGGCTGGTCTTTAAGTCCCAGTCGACGACAAGACCGCCGCCGGAAGAGGTCCCGCCGGAATATGTCCGCCACTGAGGCGGGCCCAATCCGCCCCAGCCGCCGTCATACGATTGCAGCAGGTCTTTCTCGGGGTCGAAACCGGCCCGGGTGTAAGTGCGGTATATAGGTATCAGGGTTCTGCCTTCCTGGGCGACCATCATTCCGAATATCACTCTCCGTTCATGGTCCGGCATCGAAGTGAGGTCTGCATATATAGGCAGGGTAAATTCACCTGTCCTCACGCGCTCCCGCCAGTCCGGGGAAAGCATGGGCCCTCTGTAATCATATTCCATGCCCATATCGAGGAAGTATTTCTGTCCCGGCGCCGGACGATACCGCTCGGAAACGGTCTTTAAAATACTCCCATCCCTGTCAACCCAGGGAATTTCCTTACCGTTGGCATCGACCATAGTGCAGGCATACCACGTATTCGCCGCGTTGCCAACGCCGTATTGCGGGTAGCCGTAAGGCAGACCGCCGCCACGCCCTGACTGTTCTACCTGGGCAAACTCGGCTCCGGCTCTCCAGGCCATGGCATGACCGTCACCCGATGAAGTGGAGGGACGGTGAGTGGTGGCAAGCCCTTTCAGTTCCGTAGAAAAAATAAACTGCCTCTGAGGCATAAACATGCTGAGAACGGAGGCTTTCGCTTTAAATATATAGAATTCACCGGTACGTACGTTCACTCCCATCGCGCCGGCAATCGGGGCTCCTACAATGCCTCCTCTGTTAAGCAAACCGGTTACCATTACACGGTCGTATATTTTCACTCCAAGCCGCAGGCACTCGTTATATAATGACGGCTTTACACCGTCTCCCCAGACCCGTACGCAGTATCTGGCAGTATAATCATAGGCAAACATCAGCTTGGTCGCTTCATCACGGAACTCAGCGCCTTTGAATTCGTCTTCAGAGTCCCTTATCTTCATTCCCATCTTCTCCAGTTCCAGAAGACAATCATAGCTCTCACGGGAAGTAATATGCTGGCTGATGCCGCATCGCCACCCGCCGTAGTTTTCAATCGTGACCTTTGAAAACTCCAGGGGGTCGATTTTACAGGCAGGATTGGTAACTGCGGCGTGCCAGTGGTCAACTCCGGTACCGCCGGCACCGCTTCTTATCGTAGCCGACTTTTCAACAAGGGCAACCTTTACACCTTTCCTGGCAGCCCCGATTGCCGCCCAGCAACCGGCTATTCCGCCGCCGAGGATAAGGACGTCACAACTGACTTCAATCTCTTTACCGTAGTTGACGGGATAGGGCCAGACGGGAGCATGCTCTCTTATTAATTCCTCGTAATGCACTTTCTTGCCTCCTTGTCTATCATAGTTTAACGATCCCACCCGTATCCCTGAGTAGGGTAGTCTTCTTACCCCTGACGCTATCACAGAAATCAGGGAAGGCATCGCTCATATCAATATTATGAGCAAGCAATACAACTCCGGTCTCCATGTGTGCCCAGGCAGCCCGGAATTCTCCCATCATATTCCGGTAAGAATGGTCACTATCATGCAGAAATATATCAATCTTCCCCAGTCTCTCCAGAAGAGGGGAGAGGGTATCGGAACTACTGCCAGTAATCAACTGCCAGCGATGTCTCAAGTAATCGGGAATCAGCCAGCCGCTCTGGCTCCCTCCCCATGACGGAAGGTCAATCGAGTAAAGCACACCGCAATCATTCTCTTCAAGGGCACAGAGGATATAGGATGACGATACTCCGCTAGCTACACCGGTTTCGACGACAGCGGCCGGTCTTAATATCCTGCATATCGCATAAACCACTTTGCCTAGCTCCGGGGAGATACCCCACGATGAAAACCTTCTCCCGCCAGCACTGCCCCGGTTTTCTTCCATTCCGGCGCGGAATCGTGTATTTGACTCTATTTCAGAAAAATACCCCTTTATCTCATCGTAATCCGCCCCGGTCAGGTATCCGACGAAATCCATAAGGTATTCAGCAGCTCTCCGAACCCTATTATCCATAGTAATTACCTTTTTATATAGAATGAACGAGCTCGGGGACTATTCTTCAATCTTTGACGCATAGACTGAATATGTAGCGGAATCAAACAGCACAAAGACTACTTCATTTATCGAAGATTCGCGGTTCTTCAGGAAACCCTTTACGGTCTTTAAAGCCACGCCAGCCGCCTTATCTACAGGATAACCGTAAGCCCCGGTGCTTATCGAAGGAAATGAGACACTGTTAAGTCCGTTCTCAGCCGCCAGCGACAAACTCTCCCTGTAGGCGCTGGCCAGCAATGCTTCTTCACCTTGATTGCCTCCGTGCCAGACCGGTCCCACCGTATGGATAACGAACCTGGCTTTCAGGTTTCCTCCGGTGGTAATTACCGCCTTGCCGGTGGGCAGGCGACCCTGTCGGGACACGGTTTTTTTACATTCCTCGAGGATAGCAGGACCTCCGGCTCGGTGAATGGCGCCATCTACTCCTCCACCGCCCATCAGACTCGAATTGGCAGCGTTGACTATGGCATCCGTAGCCTGTACGGTTATGTCTCCCTGTATTACGGATAGCCTGGTGTTATTAACCTCAATCTCCTTATTCGATTCTTGCATGGCTCTCAATCCTCCCCGGTCGTTTCTGTTACTTAATTTTAAGGAATCTAGCCTGTTATTTTCTTCACTTCCTCGAGTATTCCGGGCAGTATCTCTCCTGTTCTCCCCTGAATCAGGTAATCTGATATTCCGTCCTCCGTTAGAGGAGTCGGCTCGGCGTTAATTTCGATTACTTTAACCCCGCCTCTCTGTCTGGCTATTCTCGGCAGGCTGGCAAACGGATATACCACCGCTGAAGTACCGCAAATCAGCATTAAATCGCATTTCCAGGCCTCTTCCAAGCTCTGTTCGGCTACATCGCTCGGTATCGGCTCTCCGAAGAAAACTCCGTCCGTCTTTAAAACCCCCTGGCACTTCGGACAGGCAGGAGGGAGTTTGTTTTCCTCAAGTAATTTCTGCAGGTCTATTTCCTCTCTTTTGTATCTCGAACCACATGAAAGGCACCTGAACTTTTCGACGCTGCCGTGATACTCAATCAGGTGTTGCGTACCGGCTTTCTCGTGGAGAGAGTCGACGTTCTGTGTGATGGTGCATTTCAGAATCCCCATTTTCTCCAGCTCCGCCAGAATATAGTGGCCGGCATTCGGGCTTGCCTTACTCACGTCACCCATGGAAAACGTCCTTTGCCCTGTCAGCATATTTTCCCACCATCCTCCGGGGTCCTGCATAAACTCCTGGTAGCTCTGGTAGGCTCTCTTTTCCGCCTCCGGATTCAATGTCCATACCCCGGAAGGTCCCCTGAAGTCCTGAATACCCGACTCGGTTGATATTCCGGCTCCGGTAAGGGCTATAGCGTACTCCGAATCCGCCAGGTCTCTGGCGGCTCTGATAATCAATTCTTCCACTCTTTTTTCCCTTAATATTATATTCGTTTTTAGTATTTAATCATACCGAATTGTCGCTGGTCTAGTTATTTCAACTCCCGTATAATAATCAATATCTGAGTTTATTGTACTTTACAGATAAGTAGGGGACATAGTATAATTTTCAATCATCAGGGCTCGTAGCTCAGTGGCAGAGCGGTCGGCTCATAACCGATTGGTCGTAGGTTCGAACCCTACCGAGCCCACTTTCCAATCATTATCATCTTCACATCTTAACCAGCTCTTTATATCCTTACAGTATATACATTACTATTCTTTTCGGTAGTGCAATTTTTCTCTAATTATTTGCTATTTTAATACAATTTATTTCTTGCTATTTCTTAAAACGCAAGTATTCGAGAGATATCACGAGATATTTAAAGCAATTTTAAGAGAACATATGGCCGAATGATAGAATAACTTGCGTACTTAATTTTCATTGTTTCTTGCCTTTACTAAACAAACTTGCCTAATACAATTACTTGCTTTATTATAAAGGCAAGTAAATAAACGGAGGCAAGAAATGAAAAACGTCATCGAAGTAAGAGGGAAGGCCAAGCAAGTCTTCAGGTACATGGAACTGCTGAATCGCCATAAAGGCAACGTAACTATCGAGAAACTGGCAAAAGAAAACAAGCCTATCAAGCTGGATCTTCGGAAATAATATCTTGCATATTAGTAGATTGACATTACCGGGTCGTATTGGTATATTACTGCTAAATTCTATATAGAAGGTAATTTTATGGCAAGAAAAGCCATCGTTGACAAAGACGCAATTCTCGGTATGTTGAGAGACGGGGAGACCACCCGATATATAGCCGAGAAATATAATGTCAGCCGACAGGCAATCGACCTTTACAGAAGAGATTTCATTAAAAAAGGTTTTTTGCCTGACCGACGTGCAGCAAGAACAAGGAAAAGTACGGAGGAAACCGTACCTCAGGAGCCGAAACCTGTCCTACCGGCCAGACAGCTTCCAACCCCTGAAGGTCCGGTTTCGCTTGACGAGGAGATAGACCTTATTATCAGCGCCTTCAACGCCTTAAAGCGTTTACCTCTTCTTGAGGAAGAGCTTGAAAAATACAGGCAGGAAAACGAAAAAGCGCTCCGCGAAATCGAACAACTGAAGGAAAAAGAAAGGAAAAGGCTCGACCAGGAGAGCCGGTGGCTTCTTACTCAGCAAAATAATGACGGAAATTCACTCTGAGTCTACCGAAAATCTGAAACTATACCTCGCTACGAACAAGTCTACATATCCTGACTAAAATCCCCGCAATACTTATGTATTGTCACATTACCCTTTTTTTTATTATAATGATTCAGTTCCATGACCTTATGATATGTCCCCGATACAAATCTAAAAATAGAGCGGGGGAGGAGGTTGAGTTATGACTCGGACACTTATAATCGGTATTCTGGCAGTTATCTGCCTTCTAATATCCTCATGTTATCCGGAACTATCCGTTCAGCAATACGATAGACTGAAAGAAGACCTGCTGGAACTGGATGAACAACGCCAGGAACTAAGCACCGAGCTGATAGCGGTCAGGGCAGAACTGGAAGAAATCAAAACAAAGAACCAGGAAATCCGCAATTATATTGATTTCCTGGTACAGCTCGTCTCCACACAAAGTTCAGAAGGCCTGTTAGAAGGAGAATTTGACGTACAATCGCTTGTCAAAGCCAAAGACAATCTGCTAAGTACGGCTGCAACCCTGGAAGATGGTAATATCACTTATTATCTGGGACTCATAGAACCCGAAAATGAAAGCCAGACTATCGCCGGTTATTACAAGGCTATAGAATACTGCATCAAGAATATAAAAATGAAGCTGTAATAACCGCAGTCCGGCTTTAGAGTTTACCCATCATATAGTGTTTCCCAGCTATATAACTGCCTTACTGCAGGATAAATCCTCCATCCAGTATAAATTCTGTACCGGTAATGTAACTGGACTCATCGGAGGCGATAAACAGGATACACCTGGCTATGTCCTCCGGCGTTCCCAAACGTCTCAGCGGAATCGTCGGCTCCAGCTCTTTGATGAATGCGTCGGCTCCTTTGGGACTTCTGCCTGCTATACCTCTAAAAAGAGGGGTGAGAATATAACCGGGATGGACTGAATTCGCCCTTATATTGTCCTTTGCGTAGGTTGTAGCGTCCGATTTCGTCATAAGCCGGACACCGCCTTTGGAGGCGTGATAGGCCGGGTCCTCGCCGCCGATAAGACCCAGCATCGATGACATGTTTACGATACTGCCTCCGCCCGCTTTTTGCATATACTTGATTACATGCTTGGTACAGAGAAAAACCCCTTTCAGGTTTATATCTATAACCCTGTCAAACTCCTCTGCTGTAAGTTCGTGCGTTTCTTTGGGTGGACCGGATATACCGGCATTGTTAACCAGTATGTTTATTTTCCCGTACTTAGCATTGATTTCCGCGAAAACTCTCTCTACCTCTTTCTCATCGCTGACATTCATATGCCAGTATTCGGAAAGACCACCATTTTCCGTAATTTCGGCAACAGCTTTTCTGCCGGCGTCATCGGTGATATCGGTCAAAGCAACACTCGCGCCCTCTTTCGCCAGAAGCATACATGTTGCCTTGCCTATACCGGATGCCCCACCGGTAACAATCGCCACTTTTCCTTTTACTCTATCCATCGGTACCCCCTTGAATTATTAGATATTAATAGTTAAACCGTAACATTATGATTTGTGATAAAAAAACAGCGACACCGGGGAAATAACCCGGCATTGCTGTTTTAAAATTCATCTGATTTCTCTCTTAATAACCTGTCCCGCCTGAGACTTCCGGCCTTCTAAAGCTTTTTCCTGATATAAAACGCATAAGCGACAAAGCCTAAAATAATACATGCAAAAATAATCAGCGGTGCATACATTTTTTACCTTCACCTCTCTTTTCAGATTAAGGATTTTACTTGAACATATCTATTAGCTTACCAATATTAGTCCTTATGGTATAACAGAATTTATGCCGTGTCAAAGTATGTAAACAAAGCCGCCGAAGAGCGGTTCCAGTGCACCCTGTATCTGGTCGCCGAAAAATATCCAGGCTAATCCGGCAGCAAGTGCGACAATTGCCAGTATGATAACCAGATACCACCATCCCAGAGTCCCTTTCTGCTGTCTTCCTCTACCGAGAGCAGCCTCATACAGTTCTCTGTCTTCAACCTGCTGCTTCCTTAAAAAGTGAAAAGGCGGTTCTTTTTGTTTCACAGGTTCCGGTATTTGTACAGGTTCCTGTCTCCTTGCCGGCTCCGGTCTCTGAATCTGTATCCCCGGCTCTTCCTGTGGTACTAAACGGCTTTCACCGAATATCTCACTGGCAAGAGCCTGAGTAGCCTCAAGTCCGGGTCTCTTTCCCTGTTCTCCATAATTATATACGGGTGTGATAAAGGTTGTATTACAATCATTACACCGGTAATAGCCGAAAACGCTTTTGTAAGTCAGGCTGATTGACCCGCAACTCGGGCAGGTCGCCTCACCCCTCACGGACATCTGGGCACCTGTTCGGTCCCATTCTCTCAGATTCCTGGCTCTTTCGTTTTCGTTTCTTGTCTCCTCCGTGTTTGAAGGCTCTACATATGTACCTGATTCCAGGTCTCTGCTGGCTACTTTCCATTCGGCTACCGGGCGACCATACAGACAATCGGGACACATCTCATACCTTATGTCCTTATATCGTCCGCACTTCGGGCATTTATCGATTTGCTGCTTGTTCAATTTCTGGCCGTGTTCACGGCAGAAGGACATTCCTTCCTCGACTTCTCTGGTACAGTCCCAGTAAGCACAAAGACGCATTTTCGTTTCCCCGTTGTTAAACTCTTTTCAACACTGGAATTATATACGTTTACACTCAGGTAAAGCAACACCAAAATAAAAAAGATACCCGCTACCGGTGTTAGGGCAGGGACTTGACATAATAACGTCGGTATAGCTATATACGCCGCCGTATCTACGGTTATCTAGTGTTTTTCAGGGGTCCAAGTAATGGAGGAGGTTAAAATACCCGCACTTTCAGGTGATAGAGGGTATGAACAAAATAAAATATAGTATATAATATAAACTATATATATGTTATACTATATCAATTGGTTACCATCAGGAGAAGTACATGAATAACGAGATTCTGGAAAGAGTCGCCGAGGATTTATTGTCTGTACCACCGATAATCTTCCGCATAGTCAGGAATAAACTTATCAGGACGACACTCACCGATATTGGAGCAGTTATAACGCCACACCAGTTTGAGATTATCAGGTTATTGATGGAAGAGGGGAACCTGCATGTAGCCGAAATCGGTCAGAGATTGCAGATTGCCAGAGCACAGATGACCCAGCTGATAGAGCGGCTTGTGGACCTAAAAATCGTTGATAGAAAGCCGGATATAACCGATAGAAGAATCATCAATATTGCACTCACAAGTCAGGGTATAACATTACTGGAAGAGCATAAAAACAGCGTAAAAAGGGCGGTAAGTGAAACAATGTCCTTCCTCACCGAGAAAGAACTGGAGGAGTTATCGGATTCATTAAGAAAGCTTCGGGATATTCTATACAAATTGGAGTAAATGAGATACTTAAGCCATTATTTACGGCGAACTAGAGAGGACAGAGATGCGATAAATGGACAGAAAGGATAGGAGTGTACTCGACGATGAGCGAATCGGCAGGTTAATGCTGAAACTGACCATACCGGCATTTATGGGTATGTTCGTCATGACCCTGTATAACGTCATAGATACCATATTCATCGGTCATTACGTGGGTTACCTCGGTATCGCCGGGTTATCAATTGTATTCCCGATACAGATGCTCGCAATGGGCATGGGGATGCTGACCGGCATGGGCGGCGCTTCCGTAATCTCAAGGCTTATAGGGGCACAGAATGTTGCCAGGGCGGAGAAGGCGCTGGGAAACGCGCTGTCACTGAATATCATACTATCAGCGGTAATCATGGTAATAGGGCTCTCTAATGCAGACTTCTGGCTCCGGCTTGTCGGTTCGTCTGATACAATCCTTCCTTATGCCCGGGACTACATGACCTTTATCCTGGTGGGGATGGTTTTCCAGACCTTCAGCATGGCGAACAACGGGTTGATAACCTCCGAGGGCAACGCCAAAGTAGCCATGATGGGAATGGTTATCGGTGCCGGCAGCAACATCGTGCTGGACGCGATATTCATCATACCGCTGGGCATGGGGATAAAGGGGGCGGCGATTGCCACAACGATTGCCCACCTGATATCGGCTATCTACTTCCTGGGCTACTGGTTACGGGGAAAGGGCTACCTGCGGCTTCACCTGAGAGATTTTATCCTTGAACTCGAAATAATAAAGGACATCATGGTTATAGGTGTCTCGGCGCTGGCAAGGACGCTTGCCGGCAGTATCTCGGCAATATTCGTTAACCGTGCGCTGGTTGAATATGGTGGCGATTACGCCATATCCGCATTCGGTATCCTGAACAGGATAATGATGATCGCCACGATGCCGGGAATGGTGGTGGGGCACGGCCTCCAGCCAATACTGGGATATAATTTCGGCGCGAAACGCTACGACCTGGCTCTCAAGGGCATTATAATAGCCATGACGGTTTCGACGTCCTGGTGTATCATAGCTTTCTTTATCCTCTATTTCGTACCATCGCCGTTCATACGAATATTCTCCAGCGACCCCGATTTAATCGGTACGGCTTCACAAGCAGCAAAGCACATCTTCCTGGTAATGTACCTGATGGGCTTAGTTTTCACCGGCTCGATGGTATTTGTCGCAATAGGTAAAGCCACCGAGGCGTTCATTACCTCTATAACCCAGCGGGCATTATTCCTGGTACCGCTGGTATTCATACTACCGCCTTTATGGGATATAGATGGTATATGGCTGTCGTTCCCGATAAGCGACGGCCTTTCGTTCATCCTGACGTTAGCACTACTGGTACCGGTATGGCGGCAGTTCAGAAAATTAAGTCGTCAGGCAGAGATACCAGCGTTGAAATAAGAAACACTTTATCCGACAGTATATAAATAATAACCGATCTACATAACTTTCCAGAAAGTGTTATAATCACAGCACATTACACTGGATTCAGGGAGTGAAAAATGAATGTAATCTGGGTCGTATCCGACACTTTAAGACGTGACGCCGTAGGCGCTTACGGCAACGATAAGATTCACACGCCTTCCATAGACGCACTTGCAGCACAATCGGTGCGGTTCGACCGCCACTATATCGGCAGTTTTCCCACCATGCCGACCCGCGCCGACCACATGACCGGACGCTGGACGGTATCATTCATGTCATGGGAGCCGTATCCGGAAGGCCTGATAACACTCCCCCAGATACTCTCAAGGAAGAGAATCAATACCGCAGCTGTAGTCGATACGCCGTTCTACCTGCGCAACGAAATGAACTACGACCGCGGTTTTACCACCTTCGAGGAAATACCCGGCCAGCTCTGGAGGGCAAGGGGAGGGGACCCGCATCACAGAAGACACATGAGCGGCAGGCATTTCGAACGCCTTGATGTGGACTGCTTCGCTCCGCAGACATTCGCCAGAGCCATGCAGTGGCTGGAGCTTAACCATAAAAGCGATTTCTTCCTCTATGTGGATACCTGGGACCCCCACGAGCCCTGGAATGCCCCGAACTACTATACCGAGCTGTATATGCCGGACTTCGACGGCGAGCCGGTGAGGTCGCTTTACGGGTACTGGCCCAAAGCGGAGGGGTTTACCGAGGAAACGATTAAAAAGGCTTACGCCACTTACTGCGGCGAGGTAACGATGATGGACACTTGGTTCGGCTACATGATGAGAAAGGTGGAGAACCTTGGGTTGATGGATAACACGGTTATAATATTCACCAGCGACCACGGCTATTACTTCGGCGAGCACGGCGGACTCTACGGTAAAATGGTCTTCTCCATGACGCCCGGAGAAATGGGGAAATGGGGCCGGTCTCCTTACTACGAGGAAGTAACGCGTATCCCGCTTTTTATTTATATGCCCGGTATGCCGGCGGGGAGCTACGCCAACATGACCTCTCAAATAGATTTAATGCCCACTGTGCTGGAGATAATGGGGCAGGAGATACCGGACGACGTCGAAGGAAAGTCGCTGCTGCCGATGATGAAGGACCCTGGCCTGCCCGGTTACGAGCACATATTCAGCAGCTCTTCGTTCGTCAACGCCGGCGGGACCGACAATTCGGTAGACAGCGTTATGCGCTACACGGAGCATGATTCCATGGCGACGGTCACCACCGAGGAGTGGACGCTGCTTTACGATACCGAGCCGGGCGGGTCGGAGCTTTATAACCTGAAGTCGGACCCCAGGCAGGAGAAGAACGTAATCGCACAGCACACGGACGTAGCCCGCGAGCTCCACGGGCTGCTGGTCAAACACCTGAAGGACACCAAACTCAAGAAAGAGATGCTGGAACCCCGGCTTGAGCTGAGGCTCTAGGATATATCCGTACTGAGAAAAACAAAAAACGGGCGGCTCCTACCCACCACCTGGTGTCGCTTTTAGAAAATCATTCCTTTTTTACATTGACATACCCCTTGAAGAGGACTAAACTCAAGTTCCTACTATTTGGCAGGACCAATAGGGATATTACTGGTAAGACACAACAGAAAGGAGGGAATGGATGCAAACACAATATTGGGTTTTGACAGGGGTAGGAATTGCTGTGCTGCTAGCAATCTTGTCGTATTTGGTTCTAAAGTATATATACCATAAACCAACGGGCAGCATCTGGCTATATCTTTTCATGATTTTCATGTTTTGGACGTGGATATTTACCATATATGAGACACCCCGGAAACGAAAGGAGAAACTGAAGAAGGCAGGAATTAAAGAGGGGCAGGTTATTGTGGACCTTGGCTGTGGTCCCGGTCGATTCACGAGTCTGGCCGCAAAGATAGTAGGACCAAAAGGCAAAGTACATGCCTTAGATATTCACCCCCTACACACAGCTATTGTTGCAGCCATAAAAGGAATAGGGAGCCATAAGAACATAAATATTTTGCATGCAGATTGTTGCGCAACGGGGTTACCAGATAAAGCGATAGACCTTATCTTCATAAACGACGCCTTCCACGAGTTTGATAAAGTTGGCTGCCTGAAGGAGGCAGCTAGGATTCTGAAAGCAGACGGGATTCTAGCCATAGGCGAGCACGAAATGAAAGAGGCTAAATTCTTAGGTATTGTTGAAGAGGTTGACCTCTTCACCCTAGTCGAGAAAGAAAAGAGACTGTATAAGTTCAGACCTCTGATAAATAAATAATATCTGTTCTTTTTTATGATATTTTTTCACGCCTGATACCCAGGCATAGATTGATCCGCACCTTGCTTGATATAAATTTTTCCACTTTCTTTTCATAATATAAAATGCCAGATAGACTGAAGAGGTATCTGTTCATCATAGCCGGCACGCTTTCGGTAATCCTGGGGGTTATCGGTATTTTTCTTCCTGTTTTACCTACCACGCCGTTTCTCCTGCTGGCTGCTGCGTGCTATATCCGCGGCTCTCAAAAAATGTATAACCTGCTGCTGAATAACAGGTACCTGGGAGCATATATCAGAAGCTATCTCGAAGGGAAGGGGATGCCTCTGAAGGTCAAGTGCTTTACAATCGCTTTATTATGGATAACAATCGGGCTGACAACCTTTCTTGTCATCGAAAATCTGGCGATAAGAATCGTTTTATTAATAATCGCCTGTGGAGTAACCGCACACATACTCTGGATAAAAACTTACAGAAAGCAGGGTTAACCTTGACAAGTCTTTTCTATTAACGGCGCTGATAACTTGCCTTATCGGCATGTTTGTATAGCGTTATTGCTTGATTGACAGGGGAGTTAATAGAAAGCAGTGACTAATAGTGATAGTCATGAGCCGCCGTTCTTATATTATTTTTTATCTTTCAATACTTTTATTAGTTCTTCTTTTGTTAACTGTCTACTAGCGTAATCTATTTTATTCAGATTCAATATATCCACAATCTTTTTATTTTTTAGTCTCTTTACCATTTCATAAATCATCTCAAGATAACCTACTATCTGTGTTACTATCAGGACATATCTCATTCTGGTTGATTTTATTTCAGGAACTGGATCATATGATAACAGACATTCATCAACTAAATTCTTAATATTATCACTATCAAAATTCAGGTCTCCCTTTATTTCATGTGCGAATTTATTCCTTATATTATTAACTCTTATCAAGTCATTATATAAAAACTGTGGTATCACTCCCATAAAATAAGCAATTTTTATCTTTGCTAATGCTGTTCCTAATATTTTCTCTTCTTTGAAAAGTTGTTTTTTACCTTTATCATCTAGTAATACTACCGATATTAGTTTTTCTAATAAGTTATCGATTATTGTACCAATCACTATTGCAAAGCCTCTATCACCGGTATCCTTAAATGCTTCCCAAAAAATACTCACTTCGTTATCTATATCTTTATCCAATTTGTCCTTTATTTCATTAAAAAAATTTCTAATCTTATTATCCATATGATTTCGTACCTTCAATTATCTTATTCTCAAATATTTCTATTAATACAATAACACATTATAATTCATTAATTCCTATTTATGTTAGAAAACAATTACTACCCAGCAGGGCACAAAACCACCCCTGCTATGCTTAACCCGACATAACATATAGCTAGTACGAACAGGCGTAAAGTCGGCCCGACAGCCGAAAATCAGCAATTAAATAGTACAAAAAGTATAAAAGCCGGTCCAACTTTCAGGCAGAGAATTGGTCGGTTTTCTCATTTCCATAAAAGAAGCGAACCCAGGATGCGATTGCGTCAGCTCCCGGGTTCGCGGCAGTCAGAACGTCCAAGTCTCCTAGAAAGGAGGCGTAGACGTGCCTAATCACATTGTAACATTAACTGATAAAAAACACGACACACTACCTGGAACACCAGAAACCTGTAACAAAACCCCTGACAGCGACCTGGTGGCGAATGGTAGTCTAATGAGAGCTGAGCGGACACCGGGCGCGGTAGCCGTGAGCGAGGTATGCGGCGAGAGGTCGGCGGGAGAGTCAAAAACTCTCGCCGACACCTCACCCACAAACGCCTTACCTTTAGATAGTCAAACAAGTACAAGCATTTTTAGACTGGTTAACTTCCGCAAAATTCGGGCTTTACTCCAGCCTTTACACCGATATTTCGAGGATAAGAAGGCAGAAATAACGGAATTCAGTGTTTATGATGATGCGGAAGCTACTTTGTGCTATCCGAAGATAAAGAGCTATCACCCGGATAACCCTTATAGACGCTATCGGCTGCATAGTAAGGCCTCTGCCAGGACATACAGGCGTATCCGGCAGATGGTTGAAAGCCAAAAATGGACTGATTTTGTGGTAGCTGATTTAACTTTAACGATGCCTAAAGGCATAAGCGAATACTTGGCAGAACACGGAAAGAACGGTAGGTCCATGGCGTGGCGGCTGTATAGCGGGTTCTGGAATGAGGACCTCCCGGATATCATCGGTCAGGATGTTGCGTTAGGCTGTCATTCAAACCTGCATTTATGGTCGAGCAAAAATCCTACACAGGCTCAATACCATTTCCATAACCTGATAGCCAATTATGGCTTAATTGAGAGTAAAACTGATATTGATGAGGATGGCGAGCCGGTCCTGGAATTCGTACGCTGGAATTGGCACCGGCAGCGTGGTGGCCGGGAAGTGCCTTTCAGTGATAACCAGCTTGAGCTATTAAAAGAGAAGTGGCTTGCAAGGCTCCAGCGTTTTTGCAAACGACACGGGATAAAAGAGATACACGGCAATATAGATATTTATGTTGGCTTTGTTGATGAATGGTCAAAATTCCTGCATAAGCTGAATTATAACGGCCGGCATTGGTCCGAGGATTATGCTGAATATTCAAACGAGAATTTAGACTGCCCGGCTCCGCCGGAATGGTTGTTGAATTACGATAACAAAGCTAGGGTGTTTGGCTGGTGGTCAAATATAAAGGGTTTTGTTATTGATAAAAAAGAGATTGAAAAAATATCACCTTATACCGGCGAACAGATGGACTATAGAGGCAAATATAGCCTATGGCAGCTTGATGATGAAAGCGAAGGGCAATTTGGCTATGTGGAATTTATTAAAGGTCAGCCGGTGGAAGGTATGTTAACCGATGATGATAAAGAATGGTTAAAGGGGGTGATAAGGAAAAGCGATTATGAAAAATTACTTGATAGTTTAGACCTGGACACAACTTAATAAAAAATAGGAGATATCGAAAAGTGAAAGAAACGACAATTCGTGAAGCATTGGGCGGGGAATTAAAATTCCATACTGACCTTGAAAGGTTGGAAAAAGAGGAGCTGCAGGGGGTACCTATTGTGTTGTGGGATGCGCGGGTAATTGATGACTGGGACGGCCAGTTTGGTACAACTGAATTCGCGCTCCTGGCCGTTGAACTTGATGACGGTCGCAAGGTTACTACCCTGTGCGGCGGGAAAGCGGTGGTCAGGCAGGCGCGGAAGCTTACAAACCACAATAAGCTTCCGGGCCGGATAAGATGTATGTTGACTACCGTTGACGGTCCTAACGGGACCTACTGGCTGCTTGACACCCCGGAAGTGCTGGCAGCAGAGAAAACTGAGGAAAAAAGGGTCGAGGAAGAGCTCTTCGGAGAGACTTCCTAGTTGAAAAGGTTGTGTCCAGGTCTAAACTATCAACTGTTTTTGGTTATCTTGACTACAGGCACCTTGCAAGAGCGTTATAAAGGGATGAGATTGAAAAATAATTATAAAGAAGAAGAAGCCAAACCTGCTACACTTTGCCGAAAGTGCCATAAACAGGCACAAATAATGACTAAACAAGCTGACAAACGATACGGGCACGGCTTAATAGCCGTAACTGGCGGAGAACCGATTTATAAAGGTGTGGAAAATTTTCCACACCTTACACGAAAAACAGACCTGGAGTGAGAAAACGGAAGGCGAAAGCCTGAAAATGGCTAAAATGGTTCGTACACTGATTCTTATGGAAAGTAGGAGGTAGTAAAATGGATATTTCAAACACTTTGGAGATTACAGAGGACGTACTCAAGCGATTTCTCTCATTACCAAAGAAGCATCGCTTTGAATGGTGTCTAACAAAGTCGTTTCCGCCGCTTTCTCTGGAGTCCACAACTCAGGAAATCCAGAATTTTATCGACATTGAGTGTGGACGGAGGGATAAATACGGCAACCCGCTAATCAAACCCGGTGGTCGCCATGCCTATTTTCGTGCTATCAGGTGCTTTTTTAACTGGGCATATAGCCCGGCCAGTGGCTTAGGGTTTGAACCTTCCAAAAATCCCATAACCTGGGTAGTAGCTCCAGACGTGCCTAAGCGTAAGATGCCAGCACAAAATGAAAAGACAGTCGAGGTCCTTATGTCCGCAGCGCATAACAAGCGGGACCAGGCTATAATCAGCACTTTCATTGACACCGGCGGCCGGCGGGCCGAAGTCGCTAATATCCGTGAGGGCGATATTAGCTGGGAAAAGCACAATATCAAAGCGATTGCAAAGGGCGACCGCGAGGTTTATATGCCCATGGGACCGAGGACAGAGCAGCTCATCAAAGAGTGGCTGGTAGAATACCATCCCCCGATCGGCGGTAATATATGGGGACTTCGACAAAACGGAATCGTAATAATGCTTAGAAGGCTGGAGAAGGAAACCGGAATCAAGTGTAACGCTCACACGTTCAGGCGTGGCTTTGCCTGTATTCAGAGGCGTAATGGAGTCGATAGCCTGGATATAATGGAACTGGGACACTGGAAGTCACACCGGATGGTGCAACATTATACCGAGGACGTTAATTTCGAGGATGCATTTCGACACTATATACCACCTTCTTCACAATATAGTGATAATGTGATTAGTCACTTTACCGAAGATGGAAAATTGACTAATCCCCCGGACTCTAATATGGATATAATACTAAGGCTATCTGAATCATTGGGAGCTGCTAAAGAGAGGATAAAACAGCTTGAAAAACAAATACTGGACATCGAGGTAAACTCTTATTTGAAGGGGGAGTGATATGCTGGTAGAAAACTATATTCTCTTCGCTACGAATGTTTTTAAAAAGGCTGGTCTTACCGAGACTGAAGCGGAAGAAGAGGCTTGGGACAGCTGGGCCGAGTTTGTTAAAGAGGACGTTAAGCCGGAAGAAGAATTACTACTAAAAGCCGGCGTTTGCCCTAAATGTCATAAAGGCGGATATCTGGTCCCGGTCGACCATCCTCTAAAAGACTATACCTGCCTGAATTGTGGAGAAGATTTTTTCGTTATCGAGTCATTTGAGAATATTGAGTCATGAAAACACAGACTAAACAGAAAACAATACGCTGCCGGTATTGCCAGGGCGTTATTATTATGTATAAGGGCGGTTGGATACACGTATTCGTAAAGGACTTCCTGAGCTGTCCCAGGGCGGCCGCTCCGGCGGGTGTGCAAACCAATGAGACTAATGCGCAAACCAATGCGCAAACCGACCCCTATAAAAGCGTTGGTTCGCACGTACATTAAAGATAGGATTGTTAAGGAAAGTCCTATTATTAGTAAAGGCGGCAAAACGGCACAAGTAAGCTGAATATACTTTGAAAGGTGGTTGAACAGTGGATAATACAACCGAAACAACGGAAAGCAAGATAGAACGATACAAAAAGAAATCTATGGCTAATGTAATAGTGTGGACCGGCGCCAGGGGAAGCGGTAAGACGCTGTCAGCTGTGTTTGAGTGCGCTTTACATCTAATGCGGGGTGAGAAGGTCTGGTCTAATGTCCCTATAGCCTTCTGGTGCGACCTCGAGGACGGGACCGAGCCTTTCTATTGCTCCACTATACCCCTTGACATGAATGCGCTGTATACATTCGATAAAGACCTGGTCGAGGGTACTGTTTTTGTTGATGAGGTTCAACTGTGGTCTAATAGCCAGCTCTCAACGGCGGTTGCTACCCGGCTGCTGAGCAGTATCTTGACTCTGATTAGGAAGCGCAGTCTAAACTTCTTTTTCACGACACAAAACTATGACTGGATGCCACGGACAATCAGGTTCCAGTGCGACATATGGATTTCTGTTATTGACCTTTCGTTCAAATATCACAATCTGAGCCGGGGAACTTGTATTGGTCAAACACTCCGGGATATGTCCGGAATGTATACCGGGACCGCTTACGGCGAAGAAGATAACTATTATTCCGTACGCCGGACGTTTTACGGAGAGAAGTTTTGGGGGATTTATGACACGTTTAACGAGTTTAATCCGCTCGAGGCCGGTCAGAAAATAAAGATACATCAGGAAGCAAAGCATTTATATATGGATGAAGCCGGCGGCGCCTTTGTTTCTGATGGAAAAATGCTTGAAGATACTGACAGGGCAGCGGTGGAAGCCGCGAGAGAGTATATGAGCACTAGCGGTCTGACGTTTATCGATAGCCAGACCTTTCAGTCAATATTATATCAAGTGGGCTCGCGGTCTAACCTTCGCCACCTGGGTAAAATACTGCCGGAGTATGGTTTCAAATATAAGCATGGCAGGAAGTCCGGGGAAAGCGGATATACGCTTGAAGAATAAAGAACTTGACAAGGATTTAAGGATAGTATACACTTAATCCTTAAGCAGGTGATGGGACAATGGTTGTAA
>Ga0315543_1001852_pt1 | contig 21880 bp, 18 predicted proteins | sample SalMarSW160210MG_2_FD_203098 | JGI IMG/M metagenome (GOLD analysis project Ga0315543, IMG submission 203098) | Salt marsh sediment microbial communities from the Plum Island Ecosystem LTER, Massachusetts, United States - Salt Marsh Sediment SW1601-210 ...
GCCCTGAGCCCTGAGCCCTGCGCTCTGTGCCCTGTGCCGTTATTTCACCTTTATGCTCTTGTCATATATGGTTTTCCAGTCTTCTGTTTCGTTGGAGATCACCGGTTTATCATCAGGTTTTCTTTCCAGCTTCTTGATAACCAGCGATCTGTCGCGCTTGCCCTCACCTTTAGTATGATCAGCATAATAATCAACCCATGCAACAAACCTGTTTATCTTATTGGGCATGATTTCTGGCGTTCTTATAAACCCTGGATCTTCCTGTTTCAATGTATAATTATCATGGTGTTCCTCCCATACATCTACATAATAAACCCAGGGACCGAGATGAGAAAATACCACAAAACCATCATCATCAGTAAATCCTTCTGCTTCAAGATCGGTTTCTTCCTCCCAGTCGACTAGTGTAGAATATAACCTCACGCTTGCATCGGCAACACTGTATTCATCATACCATTCAACAACCTCGATCTCGAGGAGTGTCGGGATCTTTACATCAATTATTATAGACGCCTGGTCGGAAAGACCGGATCTTGAATAAGCCGTAAGCACAACTTCAAAGGTGCCTGTAGCTGTAAAATAATGCACCGGTTCTGCTTCGGATGAAACATAGCCATCGCCAAAATCCCACTCAAACCTGTTTGCTTTGTGTGAATCGTTGGTAAAATATACATCCTGCCCCACTTCAGGTTCAACAGTATCAGTGAAGAAGTGTGCTTCGGGAGTTTTTTCACATGAAAAAAGGATAAAAGGCAGAAACAGAGAAAAATAAAATATCTTTTTAATCTGCAAATTCGCTTTTATAGAAGTAGTTGATTTCATAATCATAAGTATTAGTGTTCATTAAAACAAAGTCAAAATGTGTGCCACAATTTTGCCATATCACTTTCAAAATAATAATTATCTTTGCACTCCTGTTAAAAGAGGCTTCAGAATGATAAAAATAACATTTCCTGACGGATCGGCAAAGGAATATAAAAACGGGATTACCAGTCTCGAAATTGCCGAACAGATAAGTCCCGGACTTGCTGCGGAGGTTTATTCTGCCACAGTTAATGGTGAGATTTGGGATCTTACCCGTCCGATAAGCAGTGATGCCACCCTGAAGCTTCACAAATGGGAGGATGAGCAGGCAAAACACGCATTCTGGCACTCTTCGGCTCATCTTATGGCTGGTGCGCTTGAAGCTCTTTACCCGGGGATCAAATTTGGCATTGGACCGGCTATAGAGATGGGATTTTACTATGATGTCGATCCGGGCGACGGAAAGATAATTACTGATAACGACCTGAAAGCTATAGAGGATAAAATGAAGGAGATGGCCTCACAAAAACTGGTTTTTAAAAGAAGGGAAGTAACTAAAAAAGAGGCACTCGATCTTTTCAAAAGTAAGGGTGATGAATTCAAAACAGAACTTATAAGTGAGCTCGAAGATGGCACCATTTCTCTCTATACACATGGTAATTTCACCGATCTGTGCCGCGGACCCCACCTTCCCTCAACAGAACCGATAAAAGCCATTAAACTTACCAGCGTGGCCGGTGCATACTGGAGAGGTGACGAAAAACGCCGGATGCTGACAAGGATATACGGGATAACATTTCCAAAGCAGAAGATGCTTGATGAATACCTGGTGTTCCTTGATGAGGCAAAAAGAAGGGACCATAGACGTATAGGCAAAGAGCAGGAGCTCTTTTCTTTCTCACCTAAAGTAGGGATGGGACTTCCGCTATGGCTACCCAGGGGATCAGATATCAGGCAGAACCTGATAAGCTTCCTGACTACTGTGCTGAGAAAAAGAGGTTACAGGATCGTAACAACTCCGCATATCGGAAATGTGGAACTTTATAAAATATCAGGTCATTTTGAAAAGTACCGGACCAGTTCTTTTCAACCCATTTCAACACCCCAGGAGGGAGAGCAATTCATGCTGAAACCTATGAACTGCCCTCATCACTGTGAAATATACAATGCCACTCCACATTCTTATAAGGAGCTTCCGTTCAGGATGGCCGAGTTTGGCACTGTTTACAGGTACGAACAGAGCGGTGAGCTTCACGGGCTGACAAGAGTAAGGAGCTTTACACAGGATGATGCACACCACTTTTGCAGACCCGATCAGCTCAGGGAGGAATTCAAAAGAATAATTGACCTTGTTCTATATGTGCTTAAAGTTCTGAATTTCAATGACTTCACGGCTCAGATATCATTAAGGGATCCTGAAGACAAAGAGAAATATATAGGTTCGGACGAAAACTGGGAGAAAGCTGAACAGGATATTATTGCCGCAGCATCGGAGAAAAACCTTCAGACAACTGTAGTCAAAGGTGAAGCTGCATTTTACGGGCCCAAACTCGATTTCATGGTTAAGGATGCTATCGGCAGGAGCTGGCAGCTGGGAACAATCCAGGTTGATTATAATCTCCCGGAGAGGTTTGATCTTACGTATATCGGCAGTGATAACCGGAAACACAGGCCGGTGATGATACACAGAGCTATCTTTGGCTCACTCGAGAGATTCGTCGCTTTACTTATCGAAAGCAATACGGGAAAATTCCCTCTCTGGCTTGCACCCGAGAAAGCAGTCATTCTGCCTATCAGTGAAAAATACAACGAATATGCAGCAAATGTTTTGGAAATTCTAAATAATTCCGATATTTGCACACTGATTGACGACAGAAGTGAAAAGATCGGTAAGAAGATCAGGGATAATGAATTAAAGAGGATTCCCTATCTTCTTATAATAGGAGAAAAAGAGGTTGTAAACGGAACCGTTTCAGTCAGGAAACAGGGTGAAGGCGATCAGGGCAGTATGAAAGTTTCCGAATTTGTGAATTTAATTCATTCCGAGATAAATAAAGATATCTCATAATTATTTAAAAGAACAGATAAATTAGTATTAACAAAATAAGGAGGAAAGAGTTATAACCGTACCATTCAGAAGAAATCCCGGCAGGATCACCCAGCCGGCCCATAAAATCAACAACAGGATCACTGCAAAAGTGGTCAGAGTTGTAGGTGATGAAATTGAGACAGAGGTGATGAGCATCCAGGAAGCCCTCAGACTGGCAGATACGATGGAGCTTGATCTTGTTGAAATTTCCCCGAATGCGGATCCACCTGTCTGTAAAATAATTGACTACCAGAAGTTTCTCTATCAGCAAAAAAAGAAGCAGAAGGAGATAAAAGCCAAAGCAGCAAAGATTGTTGTGAAGGAGATAAGGTTTGGACCAAATACTGATGATCACGATTATAACTTTAAGCTGCGTCACGCAATTAAGTTCCTTGAAGATGGAGCAAAAGTAAGAGCGTATGTGTTCTTCAAGGGAAGATCAATTTTATTCAAGGAACAGGGTGAAGTGTTGCTGTTGAGATTTGCAAATGACCTTGAAGAATACGGTAAGGTGGAACAGCTTCCCAGGCTTGAAGGGAAACGAATGATAATCTCCTTATCATCAAAAAAGAGGAAGTAATTAATAAATTTTGAATAGACGGAAATGCCAAAAATGAAGACAAATCCCGGTGCAAAAAAGAGATTTTCACTCACCGGAACAGGAAAGATCAAACGTAAACATGCATACAAGAGTCACATTCTGACAAAGAAATCTACAAAACGCAAGAGGAACCTTGCTTATTTCGGACAGGTTGACAAAGCAGATAAGAAAAATGTAAAGTTGCTGCTTGCAAGTAAGTAAGTGTTAACGCATTGACAAACAAGTAAAATAGTATTAACAGATTGTTCAGCATAAAAGAGCCCCGCACAGCGGGGACGCTGACATTCAAAAGCAATGAGTTATGCCAAGATCAGTAAATGTAGTCGCATCAAGGGCCAGAAAAAAGAAGGTTCTTAAACAGACAAAAGGGAACTACCTTTCCAGAAAAAATGTATTCACAGTAGCAAAAAACACCCTCGATAAAGGACTGGGCTATGCATACCGCGACAGGAAAAAGAAAAAAGGACAATTCAGGTCTCTTTGGATACAAAGAATAAATGCAGGTGTCCGTCAGTATGATATGAGCTACTCCGAATTTATCGGGAAGCTTGACAAAAAAGGTATCGCACTGAACAGGAAGACACTTGCCGACCTGGCAATGAACCACCCGGAGGCTTTCAAGGCCATAGTGGAAAAAGTGAAATAATCAACTTTATCTCACCTTCATCAGTAATCTTCTAAACCTGATCTTCTTCAGCCCTGAAGCTTCCTTGTCAACTGAGAGCCAGATGAACTTGGGCTTACCAATGATATGATCCTCCGGAACAAAACCCCAGTATCTCGAATCGGCCGAATTGTGACGATTATCTCCCATCATGAAAAAATAATCCATCCTGAATGTATAACTCGTTGCCGATTCGCCATTAATATAGATTGTGCTATCATCAACCCTGAGGTCATTATCTTCATAAACATCTATTATCCTTTCATAAAAGGGAAGATTTGATATATTGAGATCAACAGTAGCGCCTTTAGAAGGTACCCAGAGAGGACCAAAATTGTCTTCATTCCACTTAAGATCAGGAATATGTGGAAAAATCACAGGACTATTTTCTCCCTTCTCCGTGTACATGGCAGTTATATCCTTAACGTTTACAAATTTTGATATTGCCTCGGCATTCTTTTTTGTCAGGGGTAGTATATAAACTGATGAGGAGATCATCATCTGGTCTGATTTTGAAATCTTCAGACGCTCAAATGCCTTTGGATTGATAGTAGTTCCGTTTGTGACCACACCATATGTTGTTTGCATCGTCTCATTCTCAGGTGCCCTTTCACCGTTAACATAAAGTATTCCGGATGTGATGGTTATGCTATCCCCGGGCAATCCCACACATCTTTTTACATAGTTATCCCTTCTGTCAACCGGCCTGTAGATTATCTCATACCTGTTCCACACCTCTTTCCTTGCTGCCGGAAGATAATAGCTTAAAGGATGTTGATTCATAGCGATATAATTGTCACGCTGCTGCATTTCGCGTGCAGTCCGCCTGACAATCTCATAATAGGCGGTTGCGGATTCTTCAATTGCTACCGTATCTCCAGCCGGGAAGTTAAATACTATCGGGTCATATCTTTTCACCTTACCACATCCTGCAAGACGTTTATAGGGCCAGTGCACCAGGTTTGACCATGATTTGGTCTTTATGATGGGAATTGTATGCTGGGTAAATGGAAAAGCAATGGGTGTATTTGGCATTCTTGGCCCGTAAGCAATTTTGCTGACAAACAGATGATCTCCCACCAGCAATGACTTTTCCATTGAGGGTGTAGGAATACGGTAATTCTGAAACAGAAAGATGTTAATAAGTGTAACCGCTATAACCGCAAAGATAAGGGCATCGAGCCATTCAATGAATGAGCTGTTATTACCATCCCTCCTTTTCCAGAATGTCCAGTTTACCTTTTCCGAGATATACAGGTCATATATGATGGCCAGCCCCAGTAAGAGCCAGTAATTGCCTATCCATATCACCACCAGAATATAAATGACAGCGGCAATTGCGAATTTTATGTATTTCATTGGAATTTTCCCGATCATGATAATATTTTTTTGAAGCGGTAAAAGTATAAAATTTAATCAGAATCCCAGTACATCATCCATAGTGAATACACCTTTCCTTGTACTTATGAATTCAGCTGCAATAACAGCTCCCGCTGCAAATCCTTTCCTGTTCCTGGCTTCATGTTTAAGGCTCAGGATGTCAATATCCGAATCCCACATAACAATATGTGTGCCGGGAATACTCCCTTCACGAACCGATCTGACCGGGATCATGTTATCTGATTTATCCTTTTCGAAGCACCAGCCTTTGTATTTTATATGCTGTTTCATTATCCCTTCTGCAAGAGATATAGCTGTTCCGCTGGGAGCATCAAGCTTCCTCGTATGATGAATCTCCTCTATTGAAACAGCGTATTCATCATAACGTGCCATTTGTTTTGCAAGCTCCGCATTCAGCCTGAAAAGCAAGTTGACTCCTATGCTGAAATTTGCAGAATGGATAAATGAAGTATTATTGAGTCTGCATAGTTCCGCTGCTTTATTATAATCCCTGAGCCATCCTGTTGTTCCGGAAACCACCGGTATTTTCTGACCCAGACACTTTGAAATATTCTCAAATGCCGTTTCGGGAACTGAAAATTCAACAGCAACATCAACTCCTGTCATCTTTTCCCGGCAAATATCATCGGTATTGTCCCTGTCAACTATCAGTGAGATTATGTGGCCTCGCTTAACGGCAGTCTCTTCTATTTCATGGCCCATCCTGCCATATCCGATTAATGCGATATTCATCTTTTGTGATTTTATGCGAATTTATCTCTTTTAACGTATAAGGCCCCCTGATATTTCAATAAAATTCTTAACATTAAGTTAAAATATGCAGGATGTGTCAACGTTATGGAGATTCTTCGCTTCACTTTGTTTCGCTCAGAATGACAGTCTATTCATTTTAGTAAGAGCGCCAGCGAGGAATCTCATCCGTTTTAATCTAATTTTTTTAAAATATTTCATATATTCATCCTGTTAAATATCATCTTATGAAAACCCTGACTACCTTAATATTAATAGTAACGCTTATGTCTTCTTCATGCAGTTCTCAAAAAATAGCCGACCTCGTTATCATTAACGGGAAGGTTCTTACAATTGATGAAGATAATCCAATGGTTGAAGCCATAGCAATCAAGGGTGAATTCATTGTCGCAGCCGGAAAAACAAGTAAGATCAAAGGTTGGATTGATGAAGAAAAAACTGCAGTGATAGATGCCGGAGGAAGGCTTGTGATCCCGGGCTTCAATGATGCTCATGTACACTTTGGCCCGCTCGATCCTGATTATATCGAGTTGCGCTATACAACTGATCCTTCGGTAATTACTGAAAAAGTTGAGGCTCAGGTTGCCAGATCAAAACCCGGTGAACTGATACAGGGAGGACACTGGGAACATGAGATGTTCATCGATAAAAAATGGCCTATAAAAGAGTTAATTGATAATGTATCTCCGGATAATCCGGTGCTGCTTAGCCGTGCTGACGGGCACTCAATACTTGTAAACAGCTATGTACTTGAAAAATCCGGTATCACAAAAGAGACCCCCGATCCTTTTGGCGGGGAAATACAAAAAGACCCGGTGACGGGAGAACCAACCGGAATACTCAAAGAGACAGCCCAGAACCTCATCAAAACCGGAGAAGTCAAAATTCCAAGATCAGCGGAAGAGGATTCAGCCAGAATATGGCAGGGATATCTGCTTGCCATGAAGGAGGCCCGTGAGCTGGGTGTAACAAGCCTGCAGAATGCCGGACCGGCCGATTTCGAAGCTTATGAAAAACTGCAGAAAGAAGGTCAGCTTACCAGCAGAATAGATATTGGGAAACCACTTACAGGTGATACAACCGTTCTGTTGAAATACCGGGATATTGAAAAAAAATACCCAAAAGAGGGAAACTGGATCCGGTTCGGATACCTTAAGGCTTTTTCCGACGGATCTATGGGATCAGGTACAGCTCTGATGTTTGAACCTTTTAATGATAATCCCTCAACATCCGGGCTGGCCATGTGGCCCTACGATGAACTTGAAAAAATGGTACTGACCGCTGATAAGATGGGATTCCAGATTGGTATTCATGCAATTGGCGATAAAGCAAACAACTGGGTGCTGAACATTTATGAAAAAGCAGTTGAAGTACATGGAAAACGTGACAGCCGTCACCGCATCGAACATAGCCAGACCCTCCGGCTATCCGATATACCAAGGTTTTCTCAACTCGGTGTTATCCCCTCAATGCAGCCGACTCACTGTATCTCCGATAAGAGATTCTGCGAAAAACGAATAGGTACGGAGAGATCGAAAGGTGCATATGCATGGCGCAGCCTTATTGATGCAGGTTCAATACTTGCCTTTGGAACAGATTACCAGGTGGAGCCGCTGAATCCTATGGAAGGACTTTATGCTGCAGTAACAAGAAAAGACCGGCTGGGAGAAGAAGGGGACGGATGGTTTCCCCAACAGAGACTTACTATGGAAGAGGCAATAGAGTATTACACATTCGGCTCAGCACATGCACAGTTCATGGATGACAGGAAAGGAATGATCAAAAAAGGCTATCTTGCTGATATAGTGATTGTTGATAAAGATTTACTCACTATCCCCGAGTCGGAGATCATGAAAACAAAGGTGGATTATACAATAGTTGGCGGGAAAGTGGCGTATGCTTCAGGGCATCCCTAATAAGTGCATCGCCTCCTCCCTGCTTTCTCCGCAAAACTCCGGCTCAGGCTTAAAATCAATACAGACTTTCGGCCTTGAAGGATGACCATAAAGGGCACATTTGTAATCATCAAGGAGATGAATGCACCTGACCCCTGCCGGCTTGCCATCAGGCATTCCGGGAATCGGGGATGAGATTGAAATTGCTATACAGCAAGCTCCGCAACCAGGACGACAATCCATAAGAAAAAGTAAAAAGATAAAAGTAAAAAGATAAAAGTAAAAAGATAAAAGTAAAAAGATAAAAGTAAAAAGATAAAAGTAAAAAGATAAAAGTAAAAAGATAAAAGTAAAAAGATAAAAGTAAAAATCAACTATCTGAATTTGTATCCGTTGTGCCGTTGTGCCTTTTTATTACCTTTACAAAAACAATTCATATGAGGATTGATATTCTAACAATCTGTCCGGAATTGCTTGAAAGTCCGCTCAATAATTCGATTGTAAAGAGAGCCAGGCACAAAGGTCTTGTCAGGATCAATGTTGTTAACCTGCGTGATTTTACAACAGATAAATACAAGACAGTCGATGATTATGCTTTCGGAGGTGGTGCCGGTATGGTCATGATGATAGAACCTGTTTATAAGGCTATTGAAAAGCTGAAGAGTGAAAGGGAATATGACGAAATAATCTATACATCACCTGACGGGGAAAGATTTGACCAGAAATCGGCTAACAGTCTCTCACTGCTTAAAAATATAATAATACTGGCCGGACATTACAAAGGGATTGACCAGCGTATCAGAGATCACCTGATAACCAGGGAAATATCAATAGGGGATTATGTTTTGTCAGGAGGTGAAATGCCTGCTGCAATTATTATAGATGCTGTTGTCAGACTTATCCCCGGAGCAATTTCGGATGAACAGTCCGCCCTTTCCGATTCCTTTCAGGATAACCTCCTTGCCCCTCCGGTCTATACCCGGCCAGCCGATTTCAAAGGATGGAAGGTGCCGGATATACTGCTTTCAGGTCATATAGCCATGATTGAGAAATGGAGACACGATCAGGCAGAAAAAAGAACCCGTAAACTTAGGCCGGACTTGCTGAATGAATAGAATCATGCAATCCTGCAATCAAATATTATATAAATTTTCAATAACATTGCATGATTGCATGATTGCACGATTTCCATTTTGAAATAACAAAAACCTTTATTAAAATTGTGACTTATATTTCATTATTCATAACTATTTAATAATCAACAACATGAAGACACAGGATTATATTAATCGGGAAGACAACTATGGTGCACACAACTACCATCCGCTTCCCGTAGTTCTTGAAAGAGGTGAAGGACTATTTGTATGGGATGTGGAGGGAAAGAGGTATTTTGATTTTCTGTCGGCCTATTCAGCTGTAAACCAGGGCCATTGTCATCCCAGGATAATAAATGCTCTGACTGAACAGGCACAGAGGCTCACACTTACATCAAGGGCATTTTATAATTCAGTGCTTGGTGAATATGAGGAGTATATTACAAAATACTTCGGGTACGATAAGGTTCTTCCGATGAACTCGGGGGCTGAAGCGGATGAGACGGCTTTGAAACTGTGCCGGAAATGGGCATACAGGAAAAAGGGTATTTTGCACGACAAAGCGAAGATCATCTGCTGTGAAGGTAATTTCCACGGGCGCACCATTACAATAGTATCAGTGTCAACCGATCCTGATGCAAGAAATGATTACGGACCCTTCACTCCGGGATTCATTATTATTCCCTACAATGATATAGATGCTCTTGAAAATGCTCTTCAGGATCCGGATGTCGCTGGATTTCTCGTTGAACCCATCCAGGGTGAGGCAGGTGTATTTGTTCCGGATGAAGGTTATCTGAAAAAATCATACGACCTGTGTAAAAAGCACAATGTTCTCTTCATTGCCGATGAGGTTCAGACCGGATTGGCACGGACGGGGAAACTTCTGGCCTGTGACCATGAGGGTGTTCGTCCCGACATTCTGATACTGGGGAAAGCCCTCTCGGGAGGTGTAATGCCTATTTCTGCTGTACTGGCCGATGATGATATTATGCTGACAATCAAGCCCGGAGAACATGGTTCCACTTTCGGAGGCAATCCACTTGCCGGCAAAGTGGCAATAGCAGCCCTCGAAGTTATAAAGGACGAAAAGCTTGCAGAAAATGCAGAACATCTGGGAAAAATATTCCGTGATGAGTTCAACAGCATAAAGTCGAAAATGATAGAATTTGTTCGCGGAAAAGGTCTTTTGAATGCAGTGGTTATCAGACCAAAAGAAGGCAAGACCGCATGGGATGTATGCCTTGCCATGAAAGATAAGGGTCTCATAGCAAAGCCGACACATCAACATATCATTCGCTTTGCCCCTCCCCTCATCATAACCGAGATACAACTAAGAGAGGCAATAACACTCATAAAAGAGGCGTTTAAATTGTTTGAATAAATCGGTACCCGGTTGTTGATCGTAACGATCCAGGGCTCAGGGCTCAGGGCTCAGGGCCCAGGACCCAGAAACAGCCTGCGACTAATAATTATGATAAATACAATGAACAAAACTCTTCTCTGGATTCTTGCGTTTATCATTACTCTTGGTGCAGCATATTACCAGAGAAAAACCGGGCCTACATATCCCAGTGGTATTGATGTAAAGCTGAATGATACAATTTATGAACTTAAGCTTGTAAGAAGTATCGGGCTGAATGAGAGATCTGAAGTAAAATTGAGTATTAATGACACCTCCGTAAAAGCCGGTCTTTACTATAAAAGGTATAAAACCGCAGATGAGTACCAGGCTGCAGAGTTCATATATAAAGTGTATCCGGTACACTCATTTATTATGAATAAAATATTTAAGATAACTGAGGAGAAAGGCTTGTTTGCTGATATTCCTCCTCAGCCTGCGGCTGGAAAACTGCAGTATTACATTGAAATTGCAGATTTATCGGGCACTCAGACCATAATGAAAGATACCCCTCTTGTTATAAGGTTTAAAGAGAGTGTACCCTGGTATATTCTCGTGCCCCACATCCTGATAATGTTTACTGCTATGCTTTTCTCAACAGCAACCGGTTTTATGAGTGTTTCAAATGTTCCCGAATATAAAAAATTCGGGATATGGACACTTATACTGCTTGCTGTCGGTGGCATTATTCTGGGACCACTGGTACAAAAAATTGCATTCGGAGAGTTATGGACAGGGGTGCCTTTTGGTTGGGATCTCACAGACAATAAGACACTTATAGCTCTTACCTTCTGGGTTTTAGCAGTACTTGTCAATCTTAAAAAGAGAAGACCCTTGTTTATGGCTCTGGCAGCAATTATTTTGATACTGGTATTTTCAATTCCCCACAGTCTTTTTGGATCTGAGTTTGATTACAGCACCGGAGAGGTTACTCAGGGTATAAGTATTACTTTTCCCCTGGTAAAAGGGAAAAAAATCTTAAATTGAGTGCATCATTAATAATTTACCCACGTCTTTTGATCAGAAACTGATAGGAAAGAAAAAAGTGGGTGCAGCATCTAACATCAGAACTAGTCTTTATATAAAGATGGCAAAAGTAGAAGCGGCATTCAGAAACTTGCACCAGGATCTTCTGGACGGATGCAAGCTCGGCGACCAGAAGGCACAGTTCCAGATCTACAAGTTATACTACAAAGCCATGTATAACACGAGCCTGAGGATAGTGAATGACACGATGGAAGCCGAAGACATAATGCAGGAATCGTTCCTGTCGGCCTTTGAAAAGATTGAAACATACTCGGGAACAGTGAGTTTCGGCGCCTGGTTGAAAAAAATAGTGATAAACAGGTCACTCGATGCTCTCGGAAAAAGAAAAGCGGTCTTTGAAGATATTGAGTCACACGCAGGATTAAGAGATGAAAGCAGTGATGATATGATCAAGTATGAGGAGCTTGATGTTAAGGTAGAGGAGGTTAAAGAGGCCATAGAAAAACTACCCGACGGTTACAGGGTAATTCTTTCACTCTACCTGCTTGAGGGTTACGATCATGATGAAATTGCAGAAATACTTACAATATCGAGCAGCACATCACGATCACAGCTTTCAAGGGCAAAACAGAAGCTTATCAGTGAATTAAGAAAGAAATGAAAACTTACAGGGAATGAAAACTATAGAAGAAATAATCAGGAGCAACAGGGACTTTTTCGAAGACAGGGAGCCTTCGGAAGGTCACTTAGAGCGTTTTAACAGTAAACTTGAAATGAGATTCGGGAGAGTAGCAGTAAAACGGAGTATTGTCCCTTATCTTCTCAAGGCTGCAGTTGTTACCCTGCTGGTAACACTCTCATCGCTGTGGACCTGGGATCATTTTCTCAGACCCGACAGGAACAGTATGGCGCTTGGCGATGTTTCCCCGCAATACAAGGAAGTCGAGAACTATTATTTACACCAGGTAAATCTTATGGAGAGCGAGATCAAAACCATTGACTTTATTAGCAATACTGAGCAAAAAGAGATGTTCACCAGAGAACTCGAAAACATGGATTCAGTTTATATCCAGCTTCAGAAAGACCTGAAAGCCAATCCTGATGATGAAAGAATAATTAATGCAATGATTGAACATTACCAGACAAAACTCGAAGTAATGACCTTTATTGTAAATCAATTGAAAACTATAAGGAATGAAAATATTAATACCAATAGTGATGAAAAAGTCAGTATATAAACCAGGAACACTCCTCTTAGCCGCGTTTCTCCTGCTGCCATCAGGATTAGCGGCTCAAAATGAGGTTTCAAAAGAGTTTCATAAAGAATACAAAGCCCAGAAGGGAATGACACTTGATCTCGAAAACAAGTACGGCGATATAGTAGTTATTACTTCTGAAAGTGACCAGGTGGTCATTGATGTAAAGGTTACTGTGCGGTATCCAAACAGGGATAGAGCAGAACAACTGCTAAGCTATATTGATGTCAATTTCTCCGAAGGAGCAAATGTCATATCGGCAAAAACAGTTATTAATGATAAATTTAAATTCACCGGGTGGAGCGGCGAATCAAGAAAATTCACTATCAATTACAACGTCAGGATGCCGGAATGGATGGATCTTACACTTGCAAACAGATATGGAAATACAGAGCTGGATGATCTGAGCGGACTGGTAAATATCAGCATAAAATATGGAAACCTGACAGCTTCAGGATTAACCCGGGGAAATGAACAACCACTGAATGCCCTTTACCTGGCATATGGAAAAGGCTCCATAGAAGAAGCAGGCTGGATGGATATTGAAGTAAGGTATTGCGGAAACCTGACTATTGAAAACAGCCAGGCTCTGCTTGTCGACAGTAAATATTCAAAACTATCTTTCGGAAAAACAAGTTCAATTGTAGGGGAATCCAAGTATGATAATCTCAGAATTGGCAGTATTAATAACCTTGTCCTGGAAACAGGGTATTCCGATAATAATATTGAATTACTGACTAAAAAGCTTAAGTTTGATGCAAGCTACAGCGGGCTAAGTATTGACAGAGTGCCTCCAGGTTTTGAATCAATAGAAATCGATACGCGTTATACTGGTGTAAAGATTGGTATTGATCAATCTGCAAGCTATAAACTCGACGGGAAAGTATCTTATGGAGGACTGAAATTCAATGAAGACAACTTCAATTACACAAGACGTATTATTGAAAATAACAAAAGCGAAGTAGCAGGTATCGTTGGCAGGGATGAATCACCTTCGGCAACCGTTAATGTGGAGTCTTCATACGGAACTGTAAGACTATACTAGAGGCTAGCGACTGCCGGCTAGCGACTGCCGGCAACCGGCTACAAGCTATGGGCAACTGATTAATCCCCTCCATTTCACCCGGAGGGGATTTTTTTGTTGATATTTTGTACTAAATTGCATAATGACATTAAAAATGGTTTTATCATGATACATGTAGAAAAACCCTCGGAGCAAAAGCTTGATGATCTGAATATCAGGTCATGGCCAATATGGGAAAAGGAAGTATCGGAATTTCCCTGGGTATATGACGAAACTGAGACTTGCTATATCCTTGAAGGTGATGTTGTTGTAACACCCGATAACGGTGATCCTGTAAAATTCGGAAAAGGAGATCTGGTTGTCTTTGATGAGGGTCTGAAATGCCGCTGGAAAATAAATAAAGCAGTAAGAAAGCATTATAAATTCGGGTAGTGGGCAACATCCGGCGACCGGTTGCCGGATTAAAAATCCAATTCTACAACAGTTATTCCCGATCCGCCCATATCAACGTGTTCATCACGGAATGACTTTACTATATCGACAGTATCAAGATAATCCCTGATAAGCTGCCTTAATATACCATTTCCCTTTCCATGAAGGATCCTCAGGTTCCTATGTTGAACCATTATGGCATCGTCAATAAGGTCACGAACTCTTTTTAATGCCTCTTCTCCTCTTACTCCCCTGATATCTATCTCAGGCTTGAAATTGAGCTTTCTTTGAGACAATACAGGATCTGTTTCCCTGTATATCTGACCTGACTTCAGACTCTTTTTGAGATCAGCCTTGCTTATCCTCTCAATTCTCTCCTGTGAAACCTGAAACCTGAAACTTCCCGATTCTACAAGTACCATTTTACCTTTGATTTCAATGACCTCTCCTGCAGCCCTGGTATCAATCATCCTCACGGCATCTCCGGCTTTCAAAGGTTTTTCCTTTGCTTCCTGATCTTCGGTTCCGGCAGGTTTTTCCTTCGATTTAAACCTCCTTGCCTTCTGAGCCATGACAGCCACTTTCTTCTCTGCTTCAGATTCTTTTATACCGGTCTCCCTTACAACATCATCCCTGAATTTCTCAAGCTGCTTACGGATATTCTTTGTTTTTTCTTTTTCAGCCTGCGACTCTTTTATCTGGCGTATAGTATTCTCAATCATACGGTTTGATTCCTTCAGCAGGTTTTGTGCCTCATCTTTAGCCTTTGCAATGATCTCTTTTCTGAGCGACTTTGCTCCAGACAATTCTTTTTCATACTCCTCTATCAGCTCCTCAAGCCTCTTCTCATGATGCCTTATGTTCTGCCGTTTTGTTTCCCAGTATCTTTTGTCGCGGGCTATATCTTTCAGATGCCTGTCATATTTTATATTCTTCACTCCTGCTTTTCCTGACGCTTTATTTAGTATCTCTTCAGGAAGACCTATCTTCCGTGCTATTTCAAAGGCAAAGGAGCTGCCCGGCTTGCCGATATAGAGATGGAACAGTGGCTGCATGAGATGGTTATCGAAGGCCATGGCTCCATTTATTATTCCATCTGTAAGCGATGCAAAATGTTTGAGGTTTGTATAATGTGTTGTCAGCACACCGAAGACTTTTTTACTGTTAAGTTCACCAAGTATCGCCTCTGCAATTGAACCTCCGAGCATCGGTTCGGTTCCGGTGCCAAATTCATCGATAAGTATCAGGCTTCTGTCACCGCTGTTCTTAAGAAAAAACTTCATGTTAATAAGATGAGAGCTGTATGTACTAAGGTCATTCTCAATACTTTGCTCATCACCTATATCTATAAGTATATCTTTGAATACACCTGTTTCAGAACCTTCATCCACCGGGATAGTAAGCCCGCATTGCACCATATACTGGAGTAGTCCTACCGTTTTAAGACATACTGATTTTCCTCCGGCATTGGGACCTGAGATGACCAGTATCCTGTTTTTTTCATCTAGCTGAATATCAAGCGGCACTACTATTCTTCCGGGAAGCTTTTCGAATGTCCTTGACAACAGAGGATGCACTGCCTGTTTCCAAATTATTAACGGATTTTCGGAAATGATTGGGATTATTGATTTATGATAGTTGCCAAATAATGCTTTTGCCCTTAAAAAGTCAATTTCACCCAGGAAGTCGTTTGATGCGAGAAGATCGTCGATGTATGGCCTTATATTGTCGGCAAACAGTGTTAAAATTTTCACAATCTCCCTCTTTTCTTCATATTCGAGCTCGATTATGTCGTTGTTTATCCCCACTATCTCCTCTGGTTCAATAAATACCGTTTTACCGGAAGCAGACTGATCATGAATCAGTCCTTTTATCCTTCTTTTATCGTATGCGCTTACCGGTATCACTCCTCTCCCGTTGCGAATTGAGGCAACAGTATCAGCGCTAACGATACCTTCTGTTTGAGCCTGTTTAAGTATCGCATTGAGGCGTCTGGATGCCTGGGCAGATTTTGAGGCGATCTCTGACCTGATCTCTTTAAGCCTTGGTGATGCATTATCCTTAATGGCTCCGTGCCTGTCTATAATCCTGTCTATTGAATCGAGGACATAAGGATATGTTTTTACTGTGCTGCACATTTTTCGAAGGACGGGATATTTTGCCTCCTCCCTGTTTTTGAAAAAGTTAAGAATCGATTTTACTGTTTCGAGCGACTGTTTCAGATCGAATATCTCTCTCACTTCAGGAAAGGTGCCTTCTATTCTTATTTTTTCAAGACAATCTGAAAAACTATAATAATTATCTGATGGAAAGTTATCTTCGAATTTCAGAAGCTGCTGAAACTCATAAGTTGCTAATAACTTGCCTTTTACAGAGTCAATATTATCATTAAACCGTATATTGCCAACCATCTCAATGCCCATAGGACTGAGGCATAATCCTATAAGCAGCTCTCTGATACGGTCGAAGCCGATCTTTGATTCGAAGTTGTCAGGGTAAACCATTGTAAAGACAAAAGATAAAAGTAAAAAGACAAAAGTATAAAATTAATTAACTCTCCCCTTGATGGGGGGTATTAGGAGCTGAAGGGGGTTGAAGGGGGTTGAAGAGGGTTGAAGAGGGTTTAAGGATAAATCAAAGTACAGTTAAATATCCTTAAATCATTTAATCCTTTTTAGTTATTAGTATTCTATTTTTTTTACTTTTACTTCTTTCAAAAACAAAAAACCAGTACCATGAAAATCAGAAAAACCACTATCAGCTTATGCCTCTTGATCTTTATGCCTTTCTGGCTCCTCGCCCAGACTGAGAAAGTCGATCTTGAGATGATCTATAAGATCAAGCAGGAGGGAATGAATAATTCGAAAGTTGAAGATCTTGCCTTTGTAATGACAGATCTTAGCGGACCGAGACTTACCGGTTCAACTGGATTTACACGCGGCAGTGAATGGGCAAAAAAGAAAATGGAGGAATTTGGATTCCAGAATGTGAGGATAGAAGCTACCAGGGATTTCAACCGCGGCGGCTGGGATAACCTGAAAACCTATGCCGCTATGACTGCACCATATTATTGTAATTTTGCATGCAACCCCGTGGCATGGACCGGCAGTACTAACGGCCTGATCAAAAGTGAAGTGGTAATCGTGGATGTTAAGAGTGAGGCCGATCTGGATAAATATAAAGGCACACTTAAAGATAAAATAGTCCTTCTGCCTTCAACCACTACTTACGAAATAAGCTTTGAGCCTCTGGCCAGCAGATATACAGATGAACAGCTAAAGGCGTTGACCACAGAATCAGGCTCACCAAGGGGCAGAAGACCCAGGCAGCCTTTTGATATAGCGGCTATTATGGCACAGAGACAATTAAGGGCTAAGACAACAGAATTAATGAAAAGTGAGGGAGTCGCAGTCATTCTTAACAGCTCGGGAACATATAATATCCCAAGGTCAAATGGTGCCGGATATAATTCAGGTGATCCGGAACCGATAGCCGAACTGAATCTCCCAATGGAAGACCACGGCAGGATGGAAAGACTGATTCGTAAAGATGTTCCTGTTGAAATGGAGATAGAGATTCAGAATAAATTCTTCCCCTCTCCCCAGGTTTATAATGTAATAGGAGAAATCCCAGGCACGGATAAAGTCCTGAAAAATGAAGTTGTTCTTATCGGAGCTCACTTAGATTCATGGCATGGAGGAACCGGAGCTGCCGACAATGCATCAGGCTGTATCGTGATGATGGAAGCACTCAGGATCCTTAAAGCCCTCAACGTAGCACCAAAAAGAACTATCAGAGTTGCTTTGTGGGGTGGTGAAGAACAGGGACTCAACGGCTCACGCGGATATGTTGAGAAATACCTTGTGGATCCTGAAACAAATGAGAATAAACCTGACTTTGACAGGTTTGCAGCCTATTTCAATATGGATAACGGATCAGGCCGATACAGGGGTATCTACCTCCAGCAGAACGAAATGGTCAGGCCGATCTTTGAAGAATGGCTGAAGCCGTTCGAAAGTCTGGGATGCTCAACAATAGCCATCAGGAACACCGGGGGCACTGACCACCAGTCATTCGACAGGTATGGTCTTCCCGCATTCCAGTTCATCCAGGATGAGATAGAATATGGCCGCGGCTATCATACCATGATGGATACTTATGAAAGACTGGTTATTGCTGATCTCAGGATAAACGCAATTATTACTGCATCACTTGCATACAATGCGGCAATGAGAGACCAGAAGCTGCCAAGAAAACCGGAAATGAGACCACGGTCCGAATCAGGCCAAAGGCCGCCGATGTTCTGATCATAATTCCGATAAAATCGTAAAAACGCAATGCATTGCGTTTCAACAAAATGCATTACGTTTCTATCAATTTTTTGGATCTATATCCTTCATTGACAGTTGAATACGTTTTCTTTCGATATCGACAGAGAGAACTTTAACCATCACATGCTGGTGAAGCTTCACGACGGTTGAAGGATCCGAAATATAGGATTTACTAAGATTGGAGATATGGACCAGCCCATCCTGTTTGATCCCTATATCGACAAAGGCTCCGAATTTTGTGATGTTTGTCACAATTCCGGGTACGACCATTCCGGGCACCAGATCCTCCATTTCATGAATATCAGCAAACCTGAATTCCTTGATCTTTGATCTCGGGTCACGGCCTGGTTTTGCCAGCTCATCCACAATATCTTGTAGCGTAGGCAGCCCGGTAACCGTTGTAATATATTTTTCAAGAACAATCTCTTTTCTTTTTTCTTCATTACTCATCAGTTCCCTTACATCACACCTCAGGTCTTTTGCCATCTTCTCAACAACATGATAGCTTTCAGGATGAACGGCGCTGCTGTCTAAAGGATTTTCAGCGTTCCGTATTCTCAAAAAACCGGCACATTGTTCAAAAGCCTTGTCTCCCATTCTTTTAACTTTCTGAAACTCCTTCCTGGATTTAAAAGGTCCGTTCTCTGTTCTGTAATCGACGATGTTCTGAGCCAGTTGAGGGCCCAGTCCTGAAACATAAGTAAGAAGATGTCTGCTTGCAGTATTTACTTCGACACCCACAGCATTAACGCAGCTCATGACAACGTCATCAAGAGCCTCCAGCAGCTTTGTCTGGTCAACATCATGCTGATACTGCCCCACTCCTATCGATTTGGGATCGATCTTCACCAGTTCGGCCAGGGGATCCATAAGTCGCCGACCTATAGATACAGCGCCTCTTACCGTAACATCATAGTCGGGAAATTCTTCCCTTGCGGTTTTAGATGCGGAATAAACCGAGGCACCTGCTTCGCTGACAACAAACACCTGGATGTCTTTATCAAATTTTACCCACTTGATAAAATCCTCTGTTTCACGGCTGGCAGTTCCGTTACCGATGGCTATAGCTTCAATTTTATAAGCACTCACCAGTGACAATATCTTCTTTACGGAAAGAGCTGTTTGATTTTGCGGTGGATGAGGATAAATGGTCTCATTATGCATCAGGTTACCCTGCCTGTCGAGACAAACAATCTTACATCCTGTTCTGAATCCCGGATCTATTGCCAGGACATTCTTTTCACCAAGCGGCGAAGCAAGCATAAGCTGCCGAAGGTTATCAGTAAAAACTCTTATTGCCTCTTCATCTGCTTTTTCTTTTGATATATTTCTGAATTCGGTCTCCATCGATGAAGAGAGCAGTCTTTTCCAGCTGTCTTCGACAGCCTTTCCGACAAGTTTTGATGATTCATTCTTCCCTTTAATAAACAGTGATTCAAGTATTTCAAAGGCATACTCTTCGTCTGGCTCAATTGAAAGTCTTAAAAATCCCTCATCCGCACCCCGTCTCATTGCAAGAAGACGGTGTGACGGACATCTCCTGAGAGGCTCGGACCAGTCAAAATAATCGCTGAATTTATTGCCCTCTGTCTCCTTCCCTTTGATTACCTTCGAATAAATAACAGCCTCTTTTTCATAGAGTACTCTCAATTTCTTCCTTGCTGATTCATCTTCGCTTATCCATTCCGCTATAATATCGCAGGCACCTGATACAGCATCTTCCGGTGTGAGAACATCATTGTTAAGGTACTCTTCGGCTTTGTGCAGCGGATCAGTCTCCTGCTGCTTCAAGATTATTTCGGCCAACGGCTCAAGCCCTTTTTCCCTTGCCATTGTTGCCCTTGTCCGGCGTTTTGGTCTGTATGGCAGATAAATATCTTCAAGCTCAGCCATAGTCTCAGCTGCTTCAATCTTATGCATGAGTTCAGGAGTCATCTTCTCCTGCTCTTCAATAGATTTGATGATACTTTCCCTCCGTGCATCAAGTTCCTTCAATCGGTTACAATCATTCTTTATATGGAGCAGCTGTACCTCATCAAGGCTTCCTGTCATCTCTTTTCTGTACCGGCTTATAAATGGTATTGTGGCTCCGTCATCCAAAAGCCTGATAGTATTTTCGACCTGCCAATCGTGGAGACCAAGTTTTTTAGCTATCAGCTCTATGTTTTTATTTGTGCTCATTATTCAATGGTATAGTGGTATAGTGGTATAATGGTAATATGGTGTGACGGTAACTTCATAGTCTTATTCTCATATCTTACTTCAACTCTTCAACTTCTTCAACTTTTTCAACCCACTTCAACCTTCTTCGACCTTCTTCTACTCTATATAAAGTACCAATCCTTTTAAATACTCACTTTCCGGATGATAAATATTCACCGGATGATCAGGAGGCTGGCTCATCTGGTGTAGTATCTTCACCTTTCTTCCGGTATTGGCAGCTGCGGCAAAGACCGATTTTTTGAAATTCTCTCTGGTTACCACCTGTGAACACGAGAATGTAAATATTATCCCTCCCGGTTTTATTTGTTCTATAGCTCTCATATTAAGCCGTTTATACCCTTGAAGCGCATTTGCCAGGATATTATCGTGTTTTGCAAAAGCAGGAGGATCGAGTATAATGAGGTCATATTTATTGTTAATATCCTTTAAGAATTCAAATGCATCGGCATTAAATGATTTATGTCTGGAGTCATCTCCATAGTTCAGCCTGACATTCTCATTTGCCAGTCCGATAGCAGCGGAAGAACTGTCTACTGTATGAACCAGTACCGCATTTTTCATTGCATATACTGAAAAAGCACCGGTATATCCGAACATATTCAAAACACTTTTGCCTTCAGTATATTCTCCAAGCAGTTTTCTGTTCTCTCTCTGATCGATAAAGAAACCTGTTTTTTGTCCTGACATCCAGTCAACCCTGAACTGAAAACCATTTTCCATTACTGTTACAGGACCGGAATTACCATAAAGAAATTCATTGGCAGCGGAGATCCCTGACATATATGGTATTGTTCCCTCACTCTTGTCATATACTGCTATTAGCTTATCTCCCAGCAATTCCTTAAGAATTCCGGCAAATTCCTTTCTCATCCTGTACATCCCCACAGAATGCATTTGCATCACTGCAACACCATTATAATAATCAAT
>Ga0315543_1001855_pt1 | contig 21826 bp, 22 predicted proteins | sample SalMarSW160210MG_2_FD_203098 | JGI IMG/M metagenome (GOLD analysis project Ga0315543, IMG submission 203098) | Salt marsh sediment microbial communities from the Plum Island Ecosystem LTER, Massachusetts, United States - Salt Marsh Sediment SW1601-210 ...
GTACCGCATTAGAACCTATTACGGTATTGTATACCGTAACAGGAGACACGCTTTCATAAAATCATTTCGACCGAAGCCCCCGTTCTTGCTTTCGCAAGAAAGCACTGGGGCGTAGTGGAGAAATCTATTCAAAAGCAGATTTCTCGACTCGCCTCCGGCTCGCTCGAAATGACAACCTCTGGTCTTTTCTACAAAGTATAATCAATCTTCTTCTTGCTTCGTCTCGTCTTGGATTTGCTCCAGTTGCATTCCGAACCTGTCCAGCTTTTTCTGGCCATCATCGTATTGGCTGTAGGCATTTCGCAAATGCTTGCCCAGAACCTCCCAATGTGAACCAAAATCTGCAAAAGAGGCGTTTAATCTTTTGAGGTTCTGCCGAATTTCCGCCGCCTGCTTTTCTATCTGCAAGCCGTGTAGGCCCATCGCCACCGTCATTAAATACGCGTACAATAAATTCGGCGAGACGGGTACTACTTTCTTATCCAAAGCATATTGCAAAACATCCTGTGCCTCACCCGCATACTTTACCACCGTCTCATAGTAGACATTCTCTGCGGGCATATACATCATCGCAAAATCAAGAGTGCCCTCAGCAGGCCTTACGTAGGCTGAGGCAATTTCATCAATACGGTCCTTAACGTCTTTTAAGAACTGTTTGCGAAGCTTGGTTTTTTCATCGTCCGATTCTGCCTGAACCAGCCTTTCAAAGCTCGGCAGAGGAAACTTCGCATCAATAGGCACGGAAAAATCCGGCATCTGTACAAGTGCGTCAACCGTTTTGCCGTCGCGGAAGGTGTACTGCAATGTGTAGGTGTCCTTTGGCAGTATCTGCGCAAGCAGGTTCTCCAGCGACCATTCACCCATCTGGCCTCGCAGTTTCGGACTACTTAGGATGTCCTGTAGGCGCCGCATGTCTGTACCTAATTGCAGCATCTGCTTGTTTGTGCCCTGCAACTCGCCGATTTGAGTGTCTAATCGGCTCAGCACCTGCTGGCTTGATTGCAGACTCTGCGTGAGCGATTCCTGCCCCGCCTGCAGGGACTTCTGCAATGTCTCAGACGTCCTGTCCTGGGCTGCCTTTAAACCCTCAAGCTGCTGCTGTAAAAGGCCTATATTGGCGGATTGGCCAGCAAGCTCTTTTCTGCTTGCAAAACTGGAGCTAATAAACCAGACCAACAGACCAAGAACCGCAGCACTCAACGCAACCGCTACTGTGATAAGAATTACCTGCATCTTCAAATCCTCCATAAACGATGCAATTATAGAGCCCGCACGGCTGTTCGTCAAAGTCAAGTAGTACGACCAACGGCGAGAAAAAGTTGTTGATATACACGTTTAGGCCTTGTATTGTCTGGCTCGAAAACGGAAATTTATCTGCAGTGGATCGTTCACATGAGCAAAATTGATTCTGTGATATTCGATTGGGGAGGTGTTCTGGCAGATGACCCTCGGCCGGGCCTTATGCAGTATTGTGCAAAGACTTTTGGTGTATTGGTAGAAGAGTATATCAAAGTACATGACAGATTTCTGGATGATTTCCAGAAGGGCTTGGTTAGTGAAGAAGAGTTCTGGTCACGGGTGTGCTCCCAGTTAAAAAAGCCCAAGCCATCACAGCACTCGTTATGGGGTGAGGCGTTCAGAGCAGCCTATTCGCTGAGACAAGAGGTTTTTGCACTGGCCTGCAAACTGCACGCGAACGGCTACAAGGTTGCGCTTTTATCCAATACCGAAGTACCAGCAATGCAGTTTTTCTATGAGCAGGGTTATGACGCATTTGATGTATGTGTTTTCTCGTGTATGGAGGGCATGGTAAAGCCGGATAGAAAAATTTATAAAGTCGCGGTCGAAAAACTTGGCTCAACTGCTGCGCAAACAGTTTTTATTGATGACAAACCTCAGCTTATCGAAGGAGCTAAGCAGGTCGGACTTAAGACAATTCTTTACAAGAGCCTTGACCGGGTAAATAATCAATTGGTGAAGCTTGGAGTCAAAATAGATTGAGTATGAAGCTATTGGAAGCCTTAAATAGTAAGCAAGTTTTGTTGCTCGATGGAGCAATCGGGACGGAATTAGATAAGCGTGGCCTGATGGGCCGGGCCAGCAACAACCTTGACGCTCCTGACGTTGTGCTTGAAATCCTTCGTGAATACGCGAGCTGTGGATGCGATATCCTCACGACAAATACATTGACGATGAATCGCATCTACATTGAGACGCACAATATCAGCATCTCTGTGCGTGATGCAAACCGCGCAGGAGTCGAACTGGCAAGGAAAGCTGCGGATAACAACCAATTAGTGCTGGGTGACATGAGCTCCACAGGCCAATTGCTCGAACCGTACGGGAAATACAAGGAATCTCAGTTCTATGATGCATTTAAGGAGCAGGCAGAAATTTTAACAGAAGCCGGCGTGGATGGCTTTATAATTGAAACAATGTTCGATCTGCGAGAAGCGCTCTGTGCCCTTCGAGCGTGCAAAGAGAATTTCTCACTTCCCACCATTGCCTCAATAGCGTTTCAGACGGAGGCCAAAGAAGGCAGAACAATGAGGGGTAATTCGGCAAAGGATTGTGCCAGGCAGCTAACGGATGCCGGTGCGGATGTTATCGGCGCCAACTGTGGTGAAATTGCCCCGGCTGAAATGGCGTCCATCGTGTCGCTGATAAAATCCGAAACAGACCTACCGATTCTTGCGCAGCCTAATGCCGGTAAGCCAGAATTGATCGAAGACAAAACCGTCTTCAAGATGGATCCGGAACCTTTCGCGCAGGGTATTGCTGAATGTCTGCGGGCTGGTGCTCAGCTTGTCGGTGGCTGCTGTGGTACAACTCCGCAGCATATTCGAGCTTTGGCGAAAATGTTGAACAAGCTGTGACTTTAACTATTCTCTGAATGCAAGAAAATGCCGAACTATCATCTGGTAATTCTGAGGAAACCTTATCTGGATGAAATACTGGCCGGGCGAAAAAGCGTTGAATCGCGATTTACAAAGACAAAACGCTATGAATTTGGCAAGGTCTTTCCTGGTGACATTCTGTTTCTGAAAGAAAGCTCAGGTCCAGTCTGCGCAAAAGCCACCGTTGCAGCAGTTAAGAACTTTCCGAACTTAACGCCCAGGCAGCTAAGTGACATCAGACAACAATACAACCATTTAATCATAGCCGACTACGAATACTGGCGAAGCAAAGCCAGTAGCACCTGCGGTTTCTTGGTCTGGCTAAAGGATGTTATGCGAATCAAACCTGTGCGAATTCCCAAGAAAGACTGGCGGGCGTGGGTGGTCTTGACTGAGAAAGAAAATTTTGGCCTGTTAAAATGAAAACCTGCGGTAAAACCGCAGGCTAAATAATCAATTTATTTAGCCCCGCGTTTCACGCGGGGTTTATGTTGGGTTATCATCACCAAATTCGAATATAACATGCCCAACGATGCAATAAAGTCCTCGTTGAATTCGTCGTTACATATACTATGTATCTACAGCAAAACGAAAGAGTCTGTTAGTTGAAAAAGGAGTAGATAAATGTTAGGAAAACACAAGTATGTTATTGTTTCGACGGTTCTATTGGCAGCGGCTGTAAGTCTTATGGTAATAGAGGACAACGATGCACGTGCGCAAGAGCAAAGGCGGCCAATGAGTAGGGTCCGGTCCAGATGGGACAGGATGCCTCAGCAAGACCATCCGCCCATTCCGAGCAACGAGCAGGAAAAGAAAATCTTGGATATTCTTGAGGATATGTTCCAGAACCAGCGAGGTGGGATGATGAACGTACCGCCTGAAGACGGCAGATTGCTGCGACTGCTAACAGAAGCCGTTGGTGCTAAGCACGTCGTCGAGATCGGCACCTCCAATGGGTATTCGGGCATCTGGTTTTGTTTGGCTTTGCGAACCACAGGCGGCAAGCTAACCACTCATGAAATTGATGCTCGCCGGGCCGCTCTTGCCCGTGAGAATTTCAAGCGAGCTGGCGTTGATAAAATTGTTACGCTCGTTGAAGGCGACGCCCATGAGACGGTCGCCAGGCTCAAGGAGCCTATCGACATTTTATTCATTGACGCCGACAAGCCGGGATATATCGATTACCTCAATAAGCTCCTGCCGTTGGTGCGCCCTGGCGGACTAATCCTGGCCCATAACGTCAATATGCGCGGGCAAATGCAGGATTATATCAATGCCATAGTCACAAACCCAGACCTGGAAACTATCTTTTTGCATCAACAGGGAGCTGGCATCAACGTGACACTCAAGAAGCGTCAAAGCAGTAACTGATTTTGCCTTGTAGCAGCTATTTCAGGATGTGATTTGTGATGAATAAGGATTCACAAGACAAGCTGCAGAGAAGGCTCGGTCTTTTTCCTGTAACGAATATTGTAATTGCCAACATGATAGGGGCAGGAATTTTTACTGCATCGGGTCTGTTGATGAGCGAACTGGGCAATCCTCTAATATTGCTGGTCCTGTGGACGGTAGGAGGCATAATCGCTTTGTGCGGAGCACTTTGTTATGGGCAGCTCGGAGCAGCTATACCTCACGCAGGGGGTGAGTATGTGTTCCTTTCGAGATTGTATCATCCCATGCTCGGCTTTTTGAGCGGATGGGTTTCATTTGTTGTTGGTTTCTCTGCTCCAATTGCAGCATCTTCTCTAGGATTCAGTGAGTACTTTCTCAGAGCTTTTCCTCAGATATTGCCTTGGGCAAGTACGATAGGAATTTCTGAGCCTTTGATTTTGAAAAAGTCTCTTTCGATCCTGGTAATCGTGATCTTTACCTTTGTGCACCTGCGAGGAATTGAATTTGGAACTAGGGTCCAGAACTATTTGACTTTGTTAAAGGTAGGCCTGATTGTTGGCCTTATCGTTCTTGCAATTCTCTTTGGTAAGGGAGATTTCAACAACTTTGCACAGGGATCAAAGTTCAAGTTTGATTTCGGAGGTTGGAAAACGATAGGCCTTTCACTTATGTGGATAATGTTCGCATATAGTGGATGGAATGCCGCCACCTATATCGGCTCAGAAATCAGAAATCCAACCAGGAATCTGCCGCTATCATTATTACTGGGGACCGGCATCGTTACGTTTCTTTATCTTTCTTTGAACATTATTTTCGTGTATGCCATTGCGCCGGAAGAAATGAAAGGTGTCATTTCCATAGGTGGCCTTGCTGTCGCGAACCTGTTCGGCAAATCAGCAGGGAGCCTCTTTTCTCTACTTGTGTCGTTTGCACTGTTCTCTTCTTTAAGCGCCTTTATTATTCTTGGTCCGCGTGTTTACTACTCAATGGCTAAAGATGGGTGCTTTTTCAAGTTTGCTTCCAAAGTACATCCGGTTTCCGGCGTACCCTCCAAGGCAATAATATTCCAGGGCATCATTGCTATTGTGATGGTTCTGTCAGGGACTTTCGACCAGATATTGACCTACATGGGTTTTGCGCTTGGAATTTTTCCAGTATTCGCGGTCCTCAGCGTTTTCAGGTTAAGACGTTCATGCAAAGGTGTTTACAGTCTCCCAGGCTATCCTATTGTTCCAGTTGTATATGTACTTTTTGGCACCTCGATACTTGTTCTGGCATTTTTCGAGCGACCCGTTGAATCTTCAATCGCGGTACTAACCGTATTGGTTGGGATTCCTGCGTTCAGCATATTCAAAAAAAGGTACTTACAAAGTTCCCCTGACGTGTCAAACAATTAAGGCAATTTTGGAACACACACCTTGCTGCATCACTGTGAAACTTTTAGGAAGTTGCAATAAATCTTGCCGTATAATCCGTCTTTACTTATGAAAATACGGTTTTTGAAATAGTGATTAAACTTTGAAAGGAACCAAAAATGTCCGGAAAGATTCGGTTAATCATTGTTGCGGTGGTCCTGCTGACCGGGATAGGGATTCTCATCGCGCAGGAACAACAAGCTGGCCCGGAACAAGGCCAAAGGCGAGGACAGAGGCAAAGACTGAGGGCACAAGGACAAACTCCGGCGACATCCGAACCGGCCGATATAGATGTGGCTCCGAGACCGAGGCATATGCGGCAGGGTCAGCCGGAGACATCAGCAGAGCCGAATCGGCCTATACCACAGCGCTTCGACAGATTGCTCAACGCCCTTACCAAAGCCTATCAGGAAAACGACAGAGAACAAATGGGCCTATTGATCAGAAAGATGCACCAGGCCAGAAAAGAATTGCGCGAGAGAAGGGCTGCTCTTCAACAGCGCAGGCAAGACGCCTCTGAGCGAGAGATGGACAGGGGACGGCCAGGCCGATTCCAGCCGGGGTCGGAAAGGTGGAATGAGGGTTTTGGTCCGCGACATTTCGATAGGCCAAGGCCTCCGGAACACATGAGGGGCCCAAGATATTGGGGCCCGCCGGAGCACATGGATAGGCCCGAATACCCGAGGCCATGGGCTGGCCGAGGCTGGCGAAACTGGGACAGAGCACCCCGCAGATGGCAGAGGCATGATGATTACCCACAGGAATGGCCAGAGCCGCGCCGAGGCCGGCAAAACTGGGATAGAGGCCGTCGTGGCTGGGACAACTATGACTACCCTGAAGAAAGACCAACCCCGCAACGTCAATGGAATGATGATGTACGTTCAGAATGGGACTGGTAAGATAACTGAGCGAGTTGGCGAACTAATTGAATAGGCTGTGTGTCCATTGGATGCCCAGCCTATTTTTTATGGAGTTTTTCATCAGCCGCGGGAAGTATCTGTATGTCAGAAGGCCGAGAACGGCAAGAGAGTAAAAAACATAATAACAAATGAGCACCTAAAACAGGTATTTGTCCCGAATGGCGGTTCATTAAACGGCATATTTTCTTCTCCAATGTTTTCTTACGGTCCTTAGTGTTGGGTAGTGTTAGTATTCTCGCTTTACTATTCGCACCTTTTGAAGTACAGGGGAAACATGAAGTTCTATCCGGGTCCAATTTATGGGGTAGTGCCCGCCTTGCGCACGATGCCTGCCCGATAATCAATCATCTCTTTATTACGTAACCGATTCCATAGGTCTTTTAGTGCTTCTCATTATCACAAGAACGATTACGGTCGATAGAAGATAACAGCGAAATAACGAGATGCGGCACCTTTGTTGGGGGGACTGCTGAAACCAACTGTATAGAGATTGCGTTTACACGCTGGAAGAAATGGCAAGTCTACTTTCAAGTAAAACATTGAAAGGAAAATGAGATGTGAAGGTGAACATTAAGAGCTTTGATGTGAAGATGGATGTTAAAAACAAGGGGATCGAGTTTGAGGTAAGAAGCGCTGATGGGAAGACCCAGCTCGGTGATTGCTACCTCACAAAAACAGAATTGATCTGGTGTCCCGGAAAAAAGGATAAGAAAAACGGCATTGGAATCAAATGGGATGAATTCATTAACCTCATGTCAAACAAAGATAGACTAAAGCGGGCCTTAAATGCTATGAAGAATCCAAAATGTAATTAAAAATTGGTTGTGCAAGCCACACCCTACCCCTATTTGAATAGCGTAAACACACGCTCATAGTGAGTGTGGGCACAAGACAAGATTATATAATTGGAGAAACGATCATGCAGACAGGCCTTATGATTGTGTGGATTATTTTCTTCATCCTATTTCTACTATTGGGGCAGTGGCATCTTCGCCAAGCAAACCGAAACATGCCACATATTAAAGTAAACGCCCGTCCTATGGATAGACCAGGCTCCACAATTCAAGGAAGTATAATAATCAAAGGCAGCGATCTGGATCAGCCTTGTAAGGATTTTGTTGATGAGTTCAATCAGTATGTTGATGCACAGAATACCAGTTCACGTAAAGCACATCGCAGCACCGCATTTGGGTACGCTCTTGCAGCTACGACATCTTTCTTTTCTGCCTTAGTAGTCGTGTAGGGTAGGGCTTCCAACTCCGGCTTGGCCTTCGCCGAGACGAGTGCCCCACCAAAATCCTGTCTGGTGGGCTATTGATTCCTGCATAAATAATGACAAAACATCAGAAACTAAGATCAACACTGTCATTCTCGCGAAGGCGGGAATCCAGCTATTTTTTAAGCTTTTCCTGGACTCCTGCCTGCGCAGGAGTGACAGATCGTAACGGTTTTCTTTAACATTAGTTTTACTGGGATCAATAAAGCCCTTTCTATGGGCTACGGCCTAAAAAAATCAACCGAAAGAAAAAGCTCATACGTAAAGCGCGTACCTGTGGCAGAGCTACGCGCTTTACGTATATGTGCGTGAATCCGGAAAAGTGATTTATGCCGATCGTAAATTAAGTAGGATGAGGCTTGCCCCATCACCGTTGCTCGGTTATGAACTCTCGTTTTCCAATTGATCCGCATCGAGACGGTCTTTGTCCCGGCCGGTGGCGCGTTTGTTTCGGATCAAGTCGCCAAGAGACAAAATCGGAATTAGCAATTCTTCGATCTCGACTATCTGCCGCTGCGGATAAGCCTGATCGAATTCGAGGCCGCTGAGCGTGGTGATAATATCAATCCGTCGGGGTACTACGCCGATCTGAAAGACGATGCCTGGCTCGACAAACGTCTTGTCATTTATGTATTGTAGGGGCGATCCAAACTGCACCAGAGAACGATAAACCCTCTTGGAATTGTCTTGGGTCGGCTCGACCCAGATGTCCATATCGCCGGTCGCGCGAGGGTATCCGTGCGTACCCATTGCATAGGCACCGACAAGCAGGAACCTAGCTCCGTTGTCTAACAAGAGCTGCAACATTTCTTTGTAGTCGTTGTTGAGCAAAGTTTTGCCCTCGTAGTGACCACAGTTCTGTGGTAAGCTCCCAGATGACGCTCAGTCGCTCGGACGGCGGTGCATCCACGTAACTTTCGTTCTGGTCAGTCATCCTCCGTAGTTTCACCTTGTCTCTTTGCACTTTCATAATACTTATATTATACTAGAGGCTCCCTTGTTTGACCAGCACGAAGGGACAGGTCGCCACGTCTAATTGAAGTATTCGTCTTTTGGGTTGTAGGTGGGAATAGAGATGTTGGCGATGCGCATGTGGCCGCCTGCACAGTGGCGGCAGCCCGGCTTTATCAAAACCGCGGTTTCGGGTTTCAGAGGGATGAGCTTTCCACCGGCTTCAATATAGCCGTCGCCGCTCAGAACCAGATAGATCTCGGTGTGCTCTTTATGGTAGTGGGTCTTAGCATCGTCTGTTACGTCGAGCAAGTGTAACGAAGCAGTCTGGTTTTCGGGGCTAATAAAGGCCCGCTGAATGTAGCCACAAGAGCAGGTTTCCACATCAATTCTATCGAAGTGCGCTACCATATAATTTGCCATGGCCCACTCCTTAGTAAGCCAAATCCTCAGCATCGGCTTGCTATTTGCAAGAACGGTTGAAACCGCACTAAGTATGGTGTATATTCTGCAGAAAGTCAGCAAACAAATCAAGGACTTGCTTAAGGTGCCAAGGGGCAGAAAAGTATGGGTAATAAAGGCAACGCAATGGTAGCGCAGTCCGGCGGTCCAACTGCTGTTATCAACTCCAGCGCGTGCGGCGTGATACAGGAAGCGATGAAATCCGGCAGAATCGGTCAGGTCATCGGTGCAACAAATGGAATACTGGGTGTGTTAAAAGAAGATCTCTTCGACATGTCAGCGGAAGAACCTGAAACGATAGAGGCGATGAAGCGAACTCCTGCCGCGGCTATGGGCTCGTGCAGATACAAGCTCAAGTCTCTCGAAGAATCCAAGGCGGATTTCGAGCGTGTGCTGGATGTTTTTAAGGCGCATGAGATACGCTACTTTTTCTACGCAGGCGGCAACGACTCGATGGATACAGCCGACAAGGTCAACAAGCTGGCAGCAGACGCAGGATACGAGCTTACCTGCATGGGTATTCCCAAGACGGTGGATAACGATCTTGCATACACGGACCACTGTCCGGGCTATCCAAGCGTGGCCAAATATGTCGCGACATGTGCGATGGAAGCCGGCCGAGATACCGAAGCGCTCTATACCACCGATACTTGCACAATTTTAGAAGTGATGGGAAGAAACGCTGGCTGGATTGCAGCAGCGACCGGACTTGCGGCAAGGTCGCCGGAAGATGCGCCGCATCTTGTTTATATGCCTGAGGCACCGTTTTCTTTTAACAAGTTCGTCGGTGATGTTCAGGAAGTTCTTAAGAGATTAGGAAGGGTCTTCATTGTAGCTGGGGAGGGTCTCAAAGACGAAAAGGGCAATTATGTCACGGCAGATTCCGGAGTGTTCAGCAAAGACAGTTTTGGCCACGTGCAGCTTGGCGGCGTCGCCGAGATGCTAAAGGCTGTAATTGAAAAAGAAGTGAAAATAAAGGCTCGTTTCAATAAACTCGGCACAAATCAGCGAAGTGCGATGCACTTTGCTTCACTGACTGATGTGAATGAAGCGTACATGTGCGGGCAAATGGCGGTCAAGTATGCTTTAGATGGTGTCAATGGCAAGATGGTGACACTTGTTAGAGAAAAAGGCCCAAAATATAAGTGCACTACGGGTCTTGCCGAGCTAAGTGACGTGGCAAATGGCGAAAAGAAGGTGCCGAGAGAATTCATTAATGATGCCGGCAATCATATAACCGATGCAATGCGGGATTACGTCCGGCCGTTAGTGCAGGGCGAGGCGCCGATTACCATCGGCGAGGATGGTTTGCCGGTATTTATGAGATTCAAACGTAAGCCTCTGGAGAAAAAACTATCCCAATATCTCTAATACAACTATTGTTTAGCCGTCGCCGGTACGGCGATGGTTAATCCTCAAAAGGAAAACGAAAATGAACAAGCTGTTCGATGTTAAGGACAAGGTAATTGTGATTACCGGCGGTGGCGGTGTGCTGTGCGGGACAATGGCAAAGGCTCTCGGCAAAGCCGGTGCTAAAGTCGCCGTGCTCGACCTGGACAAAAAGGCCGGGCAAAAGGTTGCGGACGAGATAAATGCAGGCGGCGGCAAGGCGATAGCAATCGAGTGCAACGTATTAAAAAAAGACAGCATCGAGGAGGCGAATAAACAGATAACCGCCGAATTCGGCGGCGTGGATATTCTTATCAACGGAGCCGGTGGAAACAAGAAAGAAGCCACCACGTCGCCGGACCTTTCATTTTTCAATCTTCCGACCGAAGCAATCAAGTTCGTTTTCGATCTGAATTTTATCGGCACGTTACTGCCCACACAGGTCTTCGCTAAGGATATGGCTGAAAAGGGCTCCGGAGTAATATTGAATATTTCCAGCATGAGTGCCTTTCGTTCTTTGACTAAAGTCCCCGCGTATTCAGCCGCTAAAGCGGCTGTGAGCAACTTTACACAGTGGCTGGCAGTGCATGTCTGTCAGAACTATTCCACAGACATTCGCGTCAATGCCATAGCGCCGGGATTCTTCCTGACGGAACAAAACCGTTTTCTCTTGACCGACGAAAAAACAAGAGAGCTAACCGCACGCGGCAAAACGATTATTGAGCACACACCGATGGCAAGATTTGGCCAGCCTGAGGATTTGATAGGCACGGTTATCTGGCTGCTCAGCGATGCCGCGAAATTCGTCACCGGAGTCGTCGTCCCCATCGACGGCGGGTTTAACGCGTTTGGTGGCGTTTAATAGATCGAATATACTATTTAGGAAATCAAAATGGCTGATGTCGATCCGGCAAAACCCTTAAAGGAGTTTGATAAAAAGCATGAGTTCTTTGTGGGAATAGACTCAGACGGCTGTGCCTTTGACACGATGGGAATAAAACAGCGAGAATGTTTCTGTCCCTGGACGATTGCTTATTTTGGCCTGCAGCCAGTCGCACAGGCGATTCGCGAATGCAAAGAATTTGCAGATCTATTTTCCAAAACACGCGGGGTCAACCGACACAAGATCATCAAGATCATCATAGAGCTTCTGCCGAGACACCCAATGACCAGAGCAAGAAATTTCGAGGTTCCACAGTTTCCGCACTATTTTGCCTGGATGGATGACCCCAACAGTGTGCTCAGCAATGATGGTTTAAGAAAGGCCATCGCAGAGGCCTCCGACCCGGATGACAAGCGAGAACTGGAACTCGCGCTTGCCTGGAGCGAGCGAGTCAACTGGGCGATTGGGGAGATTGTAAAGGGTATGCCGCCGTTTCCGTATGTGAGAGAGTGTCTTGAAAAAATTCAGCCTTTAGCTGATGTTATCGTCGTCTCCGCAACGCCCAACGAGGCATTGCAGCGCGAGTGGGAAGAGCACGATATTGGCAAGTATGCCGCTGTGATAGCAGGCCAGGAGATGGGCACAAAGGCGCAGCATCTGAAATACGCGACAAAGGGCCGATACGACAAGAATCATGTGCTGATGATTGGCGATGCGCCGGGAGATATGAAGGCAGCTAGAGCAAACGACGCACTTTTTTATCCGATCAATCCGGGGGCTGAGATAGAGTCGTGGAAGCGGTTCCACGATGAGGCGTTTGAAAAATTCATGATCGGCGAGTATGCCGAAAAGTATGAAGAAAAGCTAATCGCAGAATTTAACGCCAGGTTGCCGGAAAAACCGCCCTGGCAAAAGCGTGAAGCGTGAATAGTGAAGCGAAATACGAGATACGCTTCACGAGAAACGAATAATGGTAATTGAACGGCAAGACAAGAGCGGTGTTGTGATGGAGCAGCAGGCCAGGCAAACTATTGCGGAGTTCTTTGCGCAGAACGACTATTCCGGCAAGCGGATTCTATTTATTATTCCGGATAATACGCGGTCGGGCCCGGTTGGGCAGATTTTCAAGATGATCTATGAGCAGTTGGAGGGAAAAGCAAAGGCAGTTGATTGCCTTGTTGCACTTGGAACTCATCAGCCTATCAGCGAGCAGCAAATTTGTGCACGGCTCGACATCACAGCCGAGCAGCACAAGGACAAATATGCGAACATTGGCCTGTTCAACCACGAGTGGAACAAGCCTGAGACGTTTAAGTCAATCGGTAAAATATCAGCGAACGAAATAGAGCAGTTGTCCGGAGGACTATTTCGCGAAGAAGTAGATGTCGCCATTAATAAGATGATTTTCGATTACGATGAGTTTTTTATCTTAGGGCCGGTCTTTCCGCACGAGGTGGTGGGTTTTTCAGGCGGACATAAATATATCTTTCCGGGGATAGCCGGCGAGGAGATAATTAACTTCTTTCACTGGTTGGGAGCGGTAATAACAAACGTCGCAATCAACGGCAACAAATGGACGGCCACCCGCAAAGTAGTGGAAAAGGCTGCGTCGTTTATTGATATGCCGCACCAATTGTTCGCGATTGTTGCGTTGGAGAATCAACTAAAGGGACTATTTATCGGCGATTGTAAAAACGCCTGGGAAAAGGCAGCCGATTTGTCAAAAGATGTTCATATCGTATACAAAGATAGGGCTTACAAAACAATTCTTGGAATTGCACCTAAGATGTACGATGACATCTGGACAGCAGGCAAAATCATGTACAAACTGGAACCTATTGCCGCCGACGGTGCGACTCTAATTATATACGCACCGCACATAACAGAAATATCGTACACCCATGGCAAATTTATTGATAAAATTGGATACCATACACGGGATTATTTTCTAAAACGGATGGATAAATTTACGAGTATCCCACGGGCCGTGATCGCACATTCAACACACGTCAAGGGTGTCGGTGCATACATTAACGGAATCGAGAAGCCGAGAATCAACGTTGTGCTGGCAACGGGTATTAATAAACAGCGTTGCGAGAGAGTGAACCTCGGCTATATGGACCCGGCTGTAATCAATATCACAGACTACGAAAACAGAGAAGATGAGGGGGTATTTGTCGTACATCATGCCGGAGAGATACTGCATCGATTAGCGGATGGAAGTATTCCGACTGTATTAGAAAGAGAATGTGGCTCGCCAACTACATGAAAAATAGTAGTACGGGAAGAAACTATGAAAATCAAAGACCTTATACCGCCCAATTTCTTCTTGTCGTCTAAGGAGCTTGCGCGGCGGATGGTTCCTTGTGTTATTTTAATGATTTCCGGTTGATGCTATTCTATGGGGTGAGCGCGAAAATGGAGAAGAATGATTTCCTAAAAGATCCGATTGAGCACATAGATATTAAAACCTTTGATGCAACAGACATTATAAAGTCGATGGCAAAGATGTCTTTTTCCGCCCGCGATACAGCACGTGCCGCGGACATTCTCAATATGATGATTAGGGATAAGGACTGCACAATAATCCTGTGTGTCGCTGGCAGCACGAGTGCCGGTGGTTGTATGCAGATATACGTCGATATGGTTCGGCACAACATGGTTGATGTCGTTGTGGCTACGGGAGCAACCATTGTTGACATGGACTTTTTTGAAGCCCTGGGATTTCGGCATTACAAGGGAAGCCCTCATGTGGACGACAGGCAACTGCGGGAGTTGTACATTGATCGAATCTATGACACATTCATCGACGAAGAGCAACTCCAGATATGTGATAATACTATTAAAGAAATTGCAGATTCCCTTGAGCCGGGCGCGTATTCGTCGAGAGAGTTCATCATTAAGATGGGCAAGTACCTAATTGAGCATGGACATAATAGGGACTCTCTGGTTGCAGCCGCTTACGAGAACTCTGTGCCGATTTTCTGCCCTGCATTTTCCGACTCCAGCGCCGGCTTTGGACTGGTGAAGCATCAGATGGAGAATCCGAAGAGCCACGTATCTATCGACTCAGTGAAAGATTTCAGGGAACTAACGCAGATCAAAATGCGCTGTCCTGTTTCGGGACTCTTCATAATAGGTGGTGGTGTACCCAAGAATTTCGCGCAGGACACGGTTGTGTGCGCAGAAATTCTCGGAAGCCCGGCTGAAATGCATAAATACGCCATCCAAATCACCGTGGCCGACGTTCGTGATGGTGCCTGTTCAAGTTCGACCTTCAAAGAAGCGTCATCTTGGGGCAAGGTCGATACCGTATTAGAACAGATGGTTTATGCTGAGGCTACCAGTGTGCTGCCCTTGATTGCCAGTTATGTGTATCACAAACGAGACTGGGAAGCGAGAGACCGCAAGCAGTGGAACGCCTTTCTCGAGTCGTCGGGCTTATCAGAAACCGCACAGGTTCGGACAGGTTGAGATAACAACTCCGAATTCGGTTGCATCGACTACAAGAATCTGCATAATTCTTTTACAGATGCCAAGGTAGATGGTTACGATATAGCAGTACCATAAATTCGTTAAGGAAAAAAACACGACTGTCTCATCTGCGTTACGGAGAATATAGCCATGACACAGGCAGATATCGGCCTTATCGGTTTGGCAGTAATGGGTAAGAATCTCATACTTAACATGGAAAGCAAGGGGTTCACCGTTGCGTGTTACAACCGCACCGTATCGAAAGTTGACAACTTCATCAACGGCCGTGCCAAAGGCAAAAATATTATTGGCTGCCATTCTATTGAGGAGTTGATAGCAAATCTGAAGAAGCCTCGCAAAGTAATGCTTATGGTAAAAGCGGGTAAGCCTGTGGATGACTTTATCGAGCAGCTTCTGCCGCATCTTGAAGATGGTGACATTATTATCGATGGGGGCAATAGCCATTTTCCCGATACGATTCGCAGGACCCAATACGTTGAGAGCAAAGGCAAACTTTATATCGGCACCGGCGTATCAGGTGGCGAGGAAGGAGCGCTGCGCGGCCCATCGATTATGCCCGGCGGTTCGCCTGCGGCGTGGGAGCACGTAAAACCCATTTTTCAGAAAATTGCAGCGAGGGCCCCCGATGGTCAGCCGTGCTGTGAATGGATGGGAGAAAACGGAGCAGGCCATTTTGTGAAGATGACGCACAACGGCATCGAGTACGGCGATATGCAGATGATTTGTGAGACCTACCAGATGATGAAACAAGGCCTGGATATGACCAACCGGGAAATGCACGAGGTCTTTGTCGAGTGGAACAAGGGTGAACTCAACTCATATCTCATCGAGATAACCGGTGACATACTCGCCTACAAGGATGAAGGCGGAAACGAGGTTATTGACATTATACTTGATACCGCCGGCCAGAAAGGAACAGGCAAATGGACCGTGATTGAAACGCTTAATCTTGGCCAACCTCTGACGCTCATCGGTGAGGCTGTTTTTGCTCGCTGTCTCTCGGCTCTAAAAGAAGAACGCTTTGCAGCATCGAAGGTCCTCAAAGGACCAAAGGCAAAGTTCAGAGGCGATAGAAGTAAATTCATCGAGGACCTGCGAAAAGCATTGTACGCATCAAAGATTGTCAGCTATGCGCAGGGCTATCAGCTAATGCGCGCCGCAGCACAAGAGTACAAGTGGAATCTGAACTATGGCGGCATTGCATCAATTTGGCGAGGAGGCTGCATCATCCGTTCTGTGTTTCTTACCAAAATAAAAGATGCCTTCGACAAAAATCCTGATCTGGAAAATCTGCTGCTTGACCCGTTCTTCAAACGTGCCGTCCAAAAAGGCCAAACTTCCTGGCGACGGGTGGTTAATACAGCGTTCAAACTCGGCATCCCGGCGCCTGCGATGAGTTCAGCTCTGGCGTACTATGACGGGTATCGTTCGGCGAGATTGCCGGCTAATCTACTGCAAGCCCAAAGAGATTACTTTGGTGCGCACACTTATGAACGTGTGGATAAGCCGCGAGGAGAGTTTTTCCACACAGACTGGACAGGTCGAGGTGGGCAAACATCAGCGTCAACCTACACTGTTTAACCGTCCGGTGCTACAGAAGCTCGCACCTTTTGGTGCAAGGATTTAGTTCGTTCGCCTGTGCTTGAAAATCGTCGACTTGTTCTTGAGAACGTACAGGATGATGTCTGTCCTGCTGATAATGCCGACCAATTTACCTTGGGCTAATATCGGTACTCTGCGGAAATTGTTGTTTATCAGACAATCACAAATGTCAAAAAGGCTGTCGTCCTGGTTGAAACTGACGACATCGTCGGTCATGAAGTCCTCTACATTACCGGCAGCGTCCTGGGAACTGTACAACAGTTTAAGCATATCCTTTTCTGATATGATGCCAACCAGATTCATGTAGTCATCAACAACAGGCAGACCGGTGACATCTCTCATCGCAATCAATTCCATAGCTTCATATACAGGTGTATCTTTTCTGACAGTAAGCAGGCCACACTTCATGACATGTTTTGCCAGAAGGTTGTTATCTGCTGTTGGCTTTCCGTCGGAAGAGGTTTGCGGTCTGAATCTATGTATGTTGGCCTTGATAAGATCGGACCGGCTGATGAGGCCTGCCAATTTCCCTTCGTGCAAAATGGGGACTCTTCGGAAACTGTTGTTTATCAGGCAATCGCAAATATCAGAAATACTGTCTTCGACGCTGAAGCTGACAATATTGGTCGTCATATAATCATCGACGGTACCCTGCAGATATTCTATATCATAGAGCAGTTTTAGGACGTCCTTTTCCGAAATCATACCCACCAGACCTGTCTCGTCGACAACGGGCAAACCGCTTATGTGCTTCTCAGCCATTATGCCAATGGCCTTATAGACGGATTCACCCTTTTTCACACTGACGACGCCGTATTGAGCTATATCGCTCGCTTTTTGTGGAAAGTCTGTTTGAAGTAACGTCACGTTATCGGTCGATTGATCGTTGAATTCAGTCATGGCAGTTCTCCAGAAGAACTTTTTTTAACCTATTTATAGGCTATTTTTTGGCTTTTATGGCATCCACTATATGCCGACAGATTTCAGGGGAATTATATCGACCAAGTGACGATGTCACTTTATGCAGCAATTGCAATTGGCCGTGACGGTACTGACAATAGTTTCTATATGTCCGATATTGCGTACGACATTGGCAGGTCATATTTAGCCCCGGCCTTGGCTAGATTAAGTTCGCCGAAATCTGGCCGGGATTTTTGTTCCTCAATTTGTCATTGCGAGGAGCGAAGCGACGTGGCAATCTCGCCATTGTCGTTCCCGCGAAGGCGGGAATCTATTCCTTTTTCAAAAGCATCATGTCCTTTGTAATGGGCACAGTGTCAAAAGCGTCTGGAGTCATAATTTCTACCTTAAAGTTCGCCATCTGTTTCCCGGGTACGTCATGCCAGTATGGAACCTTTGAAATAAGGAGAAACTCCACTCGGTGAAAGCCCTTCTTAAGATCACATACACCTTGGCCTACTGGCTCGCTGCTAACTTCTACGATATCAACGTTTCCTATTGTCAACTTACACGCGTTCTGGTGCCGGTCGAAGATACCAGAATCACAGAAATGAATAAGGGTGAATCCATATTTGCCAGCCTTTTTAGCTTCGTAGTAAAATGAGAACTTAGCAACGTAAGGGGAATTTCTACCGACTTTCGAGGCATGGTCTGGTAGAGGGAAAAAACCCGAGTAGGCAAGGTCGCGCTTCCAATATGTCCTGATAACAGGCAAATCCGGAATTTCCCTCTTCTCTGGGTCTATCTTAAAGATTTCCAAAAGTGCTGCACCAGGTTCATAAACGCTTTTGTCTTTTTGCTTTCCCTCAAGGATCTTTTGCCCAACTTCACCTTCTTTCTGAGAGGGCTTTGGAGGAATTTGGATGCTGTACTCCTTGATCTTCGTTAGTATTTCCAAGACTTTGCCATAAATTTTGATCTTCTTGGCCTCCTCAAGCGACTGGGCAGATTCAAGATATGCGCCTAACATCTTAGCCTGCGCAAGAAAAGTCTCACTAGTAACAAGATCGCTGTGCAGATCCATAATTTCAAGCAATATTTCATCAGAGCTTTTCCGGCTGACTTGCCCCTGAATAGGCTCCCCAGCAAGGGACAATAAAACTATTGGGATAATTAAAGTAAATGCAACTAAGCGAATTCCGGTTAGTTTTTTGAGATTCATAGGATATTACCTTTCAATTTATTGATCTTCTGGTTCGATCGGCCTTTCCTTTCTTTTAATGAGTTCAGCCTTTTTTGGTTCGTTCACTTCCGCTGTAGTTTCCTCCGGCTGGATTATCTCTTCAGGAATCTTTATAATCGGCGATGGTTGTGTCCGATCAACATCCCCATTTTTTCCCTCCGGCTCAATCGTTTTTTCATCTTTCTTTAGAAGACTATTAGGCCCGCTTGTGACAATTGCATCAGAGGAATCACCAATTGCTTCATGTGTAGTGGAGACCCTTGTGCTTTCGCCTAAATCACTAAACATTTTATTTATAAAAGGAACCCATAACGGGGTTGTCAAAAGTGCTGCAACTAACATAAAACCACCAGTTATCAGTGCAGCTTGAATTGTACGATTTTGGTACCATTTTTCAGCTTTATGCTTATTACCTTCTTTCTCCTTTCCTGAAATTGCACATTGAATTTCTATTTTCTCCTTAGCCTTTTCAATTTCCTTAAGGACTGCGTTTTCAAAATTTTTAAGATTGCCTTCTGTTACCATGCCACTTGTTGATAACCGAGAATTGATTTTTGGAATTAACTTTTTGTACTCTCTTTCCATCAAAGTTATTAGTTCACTTTTGCATTTGTCTAATGGGATATGGCTGAAATCTTTCTTTACTGATTGTATGACATGATTAACCAATCCATCCAGATATTCAAACTCCGCATGCATCTGTTTGCCAATTCTGGCTGTGCCGTTAAATAATCCCCGATTAATGAAATCCTGGGCTATTTCGCCAATCTTATGACTAAGTTGGGCTTTAGATTTCGACAAATAATCTTCTGCTAATAAGCCCACGACCTCATCGCAGTTATTCTGTCGAGAGTTTTTCATCTATATTTTTTCCATTCCAAATCTTGCTGCCGGCTTGCCTGTTGAATCATAACCTTTTGGGACTCCAGCTACAAGTTCGTATTTTGTGGCTTGTGGCTCGAATTATACCACCGAGGTTAATGCTAGCTTTTATGATTTAAGCCTGCAATATATAAGGGTAGGCTTTAGCCCATTAAATTCTCTGAGAACACGGAAAAAAATGCTTAATGTTTGAATCGGCCAAATACATGTGTTATTTTACGACACAAATGGTACCCGTAGCGTATTGCACGGAAACATCCGGCAGGCATACAGAGAAAGGAAGTGGCCGTGTTCAAAACAGTAATGATAATAGCGATAGTAGCTCTGGCAATCGTCTGGGCCATTTACGGCATCTATGAATACAAGATGCGACAAGAAGAAAAGAAACACCCCAAGCAGCCATCGGAACGGCTACGGAAGACCCGAAGTGAAATTGCCGACTGGGCAAAGAAAATGGCTGAATTTGAACCACCCAAACGAAAGAAACCCAGCCAAGGCAATCAGCAGCAAAATGACAAGTCGTGAACCTGAACATCGTATATGAACCTATTGTGTGAGGAGAACTGATGTCCAAGCATTTCATAACAGAAGACTTTCTCCTGCAGACTAAAACTGCAAAAGTTCTTTATCACGAGCACGCTGAGAAAATGCCCATATATGATTACCACTGTCACTTGCCTGCTCAGCAGATTGCCGAGGATCACAGGTTCGAGAATCTCACGCAGGCTTGGCTGTACGGTGACCACTACAAGTGGCGTGCGATGCGTACAAATGGTGTGGTTGAAAGATTCGTCACCGGTGATGCGAGCGACCCCGAAAAGTTCGAAAAATGGGCGACAACTGTTCCCTATTGTCTTGGTAATCCTCTTTATCACTGGACGCATCTTGAGCTAAAGAGGTACTTCGGCATAGCAAGTAAACTCCTCGGATCTGATACTGCTGTAGAGATCTACAATACGTGCAGTGAGATGCTGAGAACCGCCGAGTTTAGTGTGCGGAATATCATGCGAAAGATGAATGTGAAGCTGGTCTGCACAACGGAAGATCCTCTCGATTCGCTTGAGTACCACAAGAAGATTCGCCAAGATGGTTTTGAGATCAAAGTGCATACAGCCTGGCGGCCGGACAAATCTATGGCTGTTGAGGATGTCACTGCCCTAAACCAATGGATTGACAGACTCGAAGAAGCAACGGATATGGAAATAAAAGGCTTTGGCTCCTATATCGAGGCGCTCCGCAAACGGCACGACTATTTTCACCAAAACGGCTGTCGCCTTTCAGACCACGGCCTGGAAACCGTTGATGCAGAAGACTACACAGACAGTGAAATAAAAGATGTTTTTGCCAAGATAAGAGCGGCAAAGGCTCTGGACCATAGCGAAAAACTCAAATTCAAATCTGCAATGATGACTGAATTGGCGTTAATGGACGCAGAAGCCGGCTGGATTCAACAGCTTCACCTCGGCGCTTTGCGAAACACTAATACACGCCTATTCAAGGCTCTTGGCCCCGACGCCGGCTGTGACTCGATGGCCGATATTGAGGTTGCTCAGCCGTTGGCCAAATTTCTCGATAGGCTCGATTCTATGAAAAAATTGCCTAAAACCATTCTCTACAATCTCAATCCGAAGGATAACGCTGTTCTTGCAACGATGATCGGCAACTTCCAGGACGGCTCGACGCCGGGAAAGATGCAGTACGGCTCTGCGTGGTGGTTCCTCGACCAGAAGGACGGAATGGAAGAGCAGATGCGAGTATTATCAAATATGGGTTTGCTTAGCCGATTCGTTGGAATGCTGACTGATTCGCGGAGCTTTCTGTCATATCCGAGGCACGAATATTTCAGAAGGGTGCTTTGCAACATGCTCGGCAATGATGTCGAAGCAGGTCTGCTGCCGAACGATATGGAGCTGCTGGGAAAAATGGTCGAGGACATCTGCTTCAATAACGCCAAAGAGTACTTTCCTATGGAACTTGATTGACAGGACCCTTCTGTCATCTCTGAAAGCGTGTTTTATGTCAAATATATTTTTAAGTCATTCATCTTTATGCTTTTATGGTTTTCACCCAAGTCATCTCTTCGCCGTCAAAAGCGACATGAATTTCTTCCGGCTGCCTG
>Ga0315543_1001858_pt1 | contig 21799 bp, 15 predicted proteins | sample SalMarSW160210MG_2_FD_203098 | JGI IMG/M metagenome (GOLD analysis project Ga0315543, IMG submission 203098) | Salt marsh sediment microbial communities from the Plum Island Ecosystem LTER, Massachusetts, United States - Salt Marsh Sediment SW1601-210 ...
CAAGCCAGATGCCCCCTGGTGCCGCCAAACGGCATAACATCGTCCTGTGCCACTGGGTGCTAAGCAAGCTGTAGGCAAAATAGAAAACCGTTACGCTAGAGATCGGAATGCTTAGCGACTCCGCGGTGGGTTAATCCTTAAATAGCCCCCTCAGCAGTGGCGAGAGTGGTGACCTCGCTATGCTGCTCCCTTGTGAGCATTATGACCTTTGTATCTGTTGTCCCCACAAGCGCAGGCACGGGCTTGACCTCTCGTCACTACAAGCATGAAATTTCTGTCTTGTCTAAACTATAGGGCAGCGACCCAAAGCCTTCCCGGCAAAGGTTGTTACCATCCTTTTGGCAAATCTTACCTGGTTATTGTGCTAAAACAATCCGTGCTGGCTTGCCATCCACATAGCCTCTGTATCTGTTGTCTGTACAGTGGTAAGCTCACGCCTGCCTCTCCATCCGTACATACTATAAAAAACCGGCAAATCCAGTTAAAGACCTCATACCTGACTGATGTTACCGATATCGGGAACACGATTGGAACATCCATATGTGATACAAGAAACCACTTTGGGGATTGGGGGAAAGCGGCTTAGTGCGAAAGACCGATGAGAAAAAGCCATTCTACGAAATAAGCGACAGAGGCAGGGACTACTTGGAGAATCCGCGTGAGGAAATTGAGGATGAGGAGCTTGGGCAAAGCGCAGGGGCAAAGTGCAGGCGATATTGCGAGAAATGGTGCAAAGGAAACTACAGAGGTCCCTATCCCCTCCCAGACTGATCTGTTCAGGGACATAGGCGAGTGCCTGCGCGTAGGTATAGGTAAAACTGGAAAGCAGGAGGGAACTCCGCTGGAAGCCATAATATATTTTGTGCGAGAAACAGCTGGGGGCACGCAAGCTGCGTAGTCTAGAGTCTAATTCATATTTCCGGCTACAACGTGTGGGGCCAGTAAATTTGTAGCTGGAGGCATTATCATAATGCACAGACCCCGCTAGGCCATCAGATATCGGAAGCACTATTGGAGAAACACCGCTCAATGTCGGCCACGACCTGTATGAGTTGGGAAAGGGGGACTTAGCCGAAAAACCTAACAAAAAGGAGTCGCTGTGGCTGCTAACTGACAAGGGGCGTGAGACACTGGCAAATCCGCCTGCAAACTGGGTGAGTATCCTCCCTGAGGATACTCAAGGGGATACTCGGGGGGAGACTCGGGGGGAGACTCCGTCGAGAACTCCATCGGGGACTCCGTCGGGGACTCCGTCGGGGATTCCATCGGGGACTCCGTCGGGGACTCCGTCGGGGATTCCATCGGAAACTCTACCCAGAACTACATCGAGGAAACCTCGGAAGGAAACCTCGGGCTGACCTGTTCAGAACTGAAGGGTAGAGGCTTGGAGTCGGTTTAAGAAAGGGAGACATTAAGCTGGATGCCATAGTTACATACGTTGAGAGAATTGCCGACCTCGATAACCTTAACTCAGCTGAAGGACAGTGGGAAATCACAGGTAAGGAAGAGCGTGGCTAGAGAGTAGCGGGATTCCCCTGTGCTAGACGGCTATGGTAACCATAGAACACAAATCGATGGAATGCCTATTATAGGTATCGGCGCAAAGGGTCGGGAACCACATTTTCGGTGTTTTCACCGTTTTTGCGGGTGTCTGCAAGATCGTCCTCTATGGTGCGTAGGCTCCATCCCAGTTTCTCGGCAATCTCCAGTTTGGCCGATGCCGGCACAGTGTAACAAATCAGGGTCGAAACCACGATAGTAGGAATAGGAGGTGATTATGGATGAGAAATTAAAAGCACAGCTTAATGAAATTTTGCTCGAGCCTTATGCTAGGGCCCGGACTGACGCTGAGTTGCGCTGTGCTTTGCCTGACGAACTATACGAGAAACTCATTGCCGGGGAAGAGTCTCTGGTTGAGGGGGCGGTTGTTGAGCATTAGCGCGGTGATTTTTCCCCTCGAGGTTTCCCTCGGGCTTCCCCTCGGGGCCTCCGTCGGGCCCTCCGTCGGGCCCTCCCCCGAGGTTTCCTTCCGAGATCTACCGAGGTTTCCTTCCGAGGTTTCCTTCCGAGGTTTCCCCCGTGAGGAATTCTTCGGTATCTAGCTACACATTTGCACTGCGCTTTGCACTGCGCTTTGCACAGTGGTTTAGGCTTGTTATGGGCGTGTTGGTGCATATTCCGGAGCAAATCGGCCGGCGTTCCGGAGCAAAACGGCCACCATTCCGGACGAAATCGGCCACCCTACCGGAGCAAATCGGCCACCCCTGCAGGGTAGGCTGGGGGACAGGGTAGGGAGCGGCGCTGGGTAACGTAATGCCATAAAATCGCCCAAGGAGGTGATTTGATGGCAAACAGGAGGTTACCCATGCGCAAGATCAAAGAAGTCCTGCGTTTAAAGTATGACTGCAACTTAAGCGACCGGGAGATATCCCGAAGCTGCCAGGTTTCCCGGAGCACGGTAGCCGATTATCTCATGAAGGCCAGAGCGGCCGGATTGAGATGGCCGGAAGCGGCGGCGCTGACTGATACCCAGATTGAGGAGAGTCTCTTTCCCGTCAAGCGTATTCCCAGTTCCGTCAAGCGCCCAACGCCGGACTATGACTACATCTACAGCGAACTGCGCACATATCGTAAAATCAATCTGACTTTGATCCAGCTGTGGCTGGAGTACAAAGAAAAGCATCCCGACGGCTACCAGTATTCCCAGTTCTGCGACCTTTATCGGTGCTGGCGGGGCAAGCTTGACTACTGCATGCGTCAGGAGCACAGGGCGGGCGAGAAAGCATTTATCGACTACTGTGACGGCCTATCTATTCTCGATCTAACCACTGGCGAGCTGATTCCCACCCAGCTATTCCTGGTGGTCTGGGGCGCCTCCAACTATACCTACGCCGAAGCAACTCTATCCCAGACCCTGCCGGACTGGATTGGCTCCCACCGGCGGTCGTTAGAGTATTTCAGCTGTGTCCCCCGGGTCTTGGTGCCGGACAATCTCAAGAGCGGCGTCAGTAAAGCCTGCAAATACGAGCCGGAGCTTAATCCGACCTATACCGACATGGCCGAGCATTATGGCTGCGCCGTCCTGCCGGCACGTCCCCGGAAGCCAAGGGACAAGGCCAAGGTCGAGGCTGGAGTACTGATTGCCCAGAGGTGGATACTGGCGGTATTACGCCATCGCACCTTCTACAGTCTGGCGGAGCTCAATGCCGCCATCCGGGAGTGCCTGGAGCGTCTCAATAATCGTCCCCTGCGGCGGCTGAAGAAATCACGCAGAGAGCTGTTTGAGACGGTAGACCGTCCCAATGCCCTGCCTTTGCCGGCGAGACCTTACGAATATGCCGAGTGGTATAAGGCCAGGGTAAACGTCGACTATCACATCGAGGTGGACCACCATTACTACAGCGTCCCTTTTCAGCTCTTGCGTGAGAAAGTGGACGTAAGGCTGACCGCCACCACGATGGAAGTCTTCCGTAAAGGAGAAAGAGTGGCAGCCCATGCCCGATCATATGTCCGCGGCGGCTATACCACACTGAAGGAACACATGCCTCCGGAGCACCGCAGCTACGCCGAGTGGAGCCCCTCCCGCTTCATCCAGTGGGCCGGCAAGACCGGAGCCGCCACTGCTCAACTGGTCGAGAAAATCCTTGCCACCCGTCCCTATCCGGAGCAGGGCTACCGGGCCTGCCTGGGCATTATCCGTCTGGGACGGCACTACGAGCCGGAGCGCGTCGAGGCGGCGGCCGAGCGGGCTCTTCAGTTTAATGCCTGCTCATACCGCTCGATGAAGGCGATCCTGACCGCCGGCCTGGACCGGCAGGATAGTGGAGAAAGCTCCGGCCAGTTGAGCCTGCCATTACATCAGAACATCCGGGGAAGAGAATATTACCAATAATGAGGAGAAAAAATCATGCTTAATCAGCAGACTATGTCCATCCTGCACTCACTCAAGCTGTTTGGCCTGGCGAGGGGCTTTGAGGAGAGGCTGGCCGACCCCAAACAGGCTTCGCTCTCCCATGCTGAGTTTGTGGGGCTGCTGGTGCAGGACGAGAAGACCCATCGGGACAACCTGAGGCTCAGAAGATTGCTCAAAAAGGCCAGGCTACGCCAGGAAGCAGCCCTGGAAGACATTGATTATGGTGCATCACGTGGCTTGAGCCGGCAGGAAATCCTGGAATTAGCCAATCCCCAGTGGGTCGCCGCCCACCGAAACGTCTTGATAGCAGGTCCTACAGGTATCGGCAAATCCTTTATTGCCTGTGCCCTGGGTAATGCCGCCGCCCGTGCCGGTTATACGGTGCTTTATATGCGGGCTCCCCGGCTATTCGAAACATTGCAGCAATCCCGGGGAGACGGCTCCCACCTCAAGGCACTGGCCAAGCTGAGCCGGGTGCAGCTCTTGATTATCGATGACTTCCTGCTCACCACACTGGCGGACTGGGAACAGCGAGACCTGCTGGAGGTGATTGAGGATCGCTACCAGTTAGGTGCTACCATCATCGCCAGCCAGTGCCCCATCGGTGACTGGCATCCCAATATCGGCGACCCCACCCTGGCCGATGCTATCTGTGACCGGCTGTTGCACAACGCTTACCGGATAGAGCTGAGAGGCGATTCCATGCGTACCAGAACCGGCAGCACATCGGAAAACAAGAGAAAGGAGGCAGTTGCTAATGATGGTAAACTGAGTTAGACTATGGCCATCCCCGCGCCACTCCCTGAGCCCTTTTCACAGGGTGGCCGATTTGGCCGGACAAGCGGCCGATTTGGAGCGGACACGTGGCCGATTTCACCGGAATCCGCACGTGTTGGCGTGGTGGGTTACTGTGAATACCAGTAACGGCAATAAAATTAGGACGTGGTAACGTCCGGGGGAGTTGAGTAATGGATAACGATAAATTACAAGGGGATAGGTTGGGCCAAGGCGATAGCCATAATGGCACGCCTGCTAGGGCAGTGCCGCCAGTCCTTACCGAGAAGGAAGTGGGTCACCTGCCCGCGGGTGAATATAGCAAGCCCTCCCCATAAAATAAAGGCTTTGCTCGGCTTAGCTCCGCTTAACGACAGCCAACCCGGTCGAGCCACTTCTTCGGATGGCAAACCCCCAGCCAGTAAACAGCTTCACCAGGTGAAATGGTCCGGCTGGGCATACCTGCCAAGCAGGGGTGCTGAGCAGGCTGTCCCACTTAGCTGCCGAGGTGAAGACGTATCGTGAGACATTCCGACTATGGGATTACACGCCAGGGGGTAACCTTCTCTACTGAAAGTATACTGGAGCGCTCAGTGCTTCGGCATGATTATTAATAGCATTTTCCTCCGCTCCCTCTTCCATAGCCAAAGATGTCAAACTGATTGCGACAAACGATAACCGGCTTATATCTGCGGAAGCGACAAAGCCGTAGCTAAACGCGTTGATTCGGGAGCGACATTGTTCAGCGTCGACGAAAATGGGGCAGGGACTAAGCTCCATGGCGATAGGTCGGGATCGTCATACAGCCTTAATAAAGTTATCCTGAAACCAGTGGTAGGAGACTGGCATTTGTAGAAGGATGAACCCGTCTAATAGGTATATAGGATGGGGCTTTCTTCGCTTACCGAACAAAGCGATGGAATGTTACTCATTTGGTAACCTTGTCTTGCTGATTTCGTAGTCCCTCGTAAATGAATCAGTGGTGTTTTAGCATAGAGTGTGTGCTATAATTTGGGAAGTCTAAACAATAACTGTGAGTTCAGGTATGAAATATTGGACCAACCCAAGCGTCGCTCGTTTTGCCGGGGATATCGATCCCATAACACTTATACAGAAAAAAGCACGAGAACTTGTACTTCATGCGCTTCAGGTGGGGTGGGCAGGGCCTCCCTATGACCCGTTCAAACTGGCGGATGTACTGGGAATTCCTGTAGTGGCACAAGAGGCCATCCTTGACGCCAGAATTGTACCCGTCGGTGCGCAGAGATTTAAAATTGAGTTCAATCCAAACAGGTCCCAAGGTCGCTTACGGTTTTCGGTCGCTCACGAAATCGCTCACACATTTTTCCCAGACTGCGCGGAAGCTGTTCGGAACCGTAGCCACGTTGAGTCGGACACAGAAGATAGCTGGCAGGTAGAGATGCTCTGTAATCTGGCAGCCGCTGAGTTTCTTATGCCCATTGGCTCTGGCGTAATGATTGAGAACGAGACTGTAAACATCGATAATATATTGCGACTTCAAGCAAAGTATGAGGTCTCCACCGAGGCAATATCCATTAAATTAGCTAGAATTACGGCTGACCCTTGCGTGATTTTCACTGCCAAGAGCAGTTCCAAAAGCCGGCCCTTTGGTTACAGAATTGAGTACTCTGTCCCGTCTCGTGCGGCGACTTTTGACTTCGGTAAGGGCTTTGAAGTCGGCCGCCGGACTATTCTCTCGCAATGTACCGCTGTGGGGTTCACTGCAAAGGGTAGAGAACAATGGACTGTTCATTTACCCGAACTATACATCGAGTGCGTTGGGATTCCCCCGTACCCTGGATATTATATGCCGAGAATCGTGGGAATTGCACGAGCAGCGGCAAAAGATGTATCCAGATCACATGGCATCACTTTCTTAAAGGGAGATGCTATAGAACCGCGAACACCGGGGCCTAATATAATTGCTCAAATAGTTAATGACAAGACGATGAATTGGGGTGGGCACGGCTTCGCTTATAATATCAAAAAAAGGTTGCCCGAAGTTCAGGACGATTTCCAAAAATGGATTCTTGCCAATCCCAATAACTTATCCTTGGGAAGCACTCATGTATCGCTTCTATCTGATGAACGTATCGTTGTAAGTATGATTGCCCAACACGGTTATGGCCCATCCGCAAAGCCACGAATTCGCTATAGCGCACTCATGAACTGCCTTGAGCAACTTGCAGAGGTGGCAGTGGAAAAAAGAGCAACTGTCCACATGCCGAGAATTGGCACAGGAAATGCGGGCGGTAACTGGGCTATTATCCAGGAACTCATTCAAGATACTTTGTTACGACGCAGAATAGAAGTAACCGTATATGATCCGCCTGGAGTCGATATTAACGAGACGCAGGCGGTACTTACATTAGAATAGAATCAAGTCTCTCTGGGTAGATGAGATGATGAGGACTGAAAGAGTAATCTTGCTTTCTGGCCACATATCTTCGGGCAAGTCCACCCTTGCTAATGGACTTGCCCAGCGCTACCGTATGAGTATTTTCAAGACTCGAGAGGTTTTGCTTAAGCACATCAAAAGGCATAGTCAAAATCGAAGGAACTTGCAATTTGAAGGAGATAAACTAGATAAAAAGACAAAAGGCGCATGGATAATAGATGAGCTACTTAGGTGGCTACCGCCCCATTCTAGCGATTTAGCAATTATTGTTGATTCAATTAGAACGAGCGACCAAGCCTCCTCTTTGCGAGCGGCATTTGGTTCCAAAGTTGTCCATGTACATTTAACCGTGCCTCTCGAAGAACTGGAGAAGAGATATGCGTTACGTTCCGGCACTGAGGGAACACAGAGTTACTCGGATGCACTGCAGAATGAAACGGAAAGTCACGTTGATGACTTGGCGGACATTGCCGATGTTGTTATTGATACGAAAAGATGCTCTCCAGAGGATGTTTTGGTGCGAGCCGCAAGCCACCTCAAGTTAAATCCCGATATGCTCGGGTTCGTAGACGTCGTTGTTGGAGGTCAATATGGAAGCGAGGGCAAGGGACAAATCGCGGCATATCTTTCCGGCGAATATGACCTGATAGTACGTGTGGGAGGACCAAACGCAGGCCATAAGGTGTATGAGGAGCCAGAACCTTTTACGCACCACCAGCTTCCATCAGGAACAAGGAGATGCGAAGTACCTCTCCTAATTGCCCCTGGAGCTACCATCAACGTGGAAAAACTACTTGAAGAAGTTGCCAAATGTAAAGTTGATTGCGATCGGCTTCGAATTGATCCAAACACTATGATAATAACAAAGGCGGATATTACTGCTGAGAAACGAAGCCTCAACTCCATAGGCTCGACAACGCAAGGCGTTGGGGTCGCTATGTCAAGACGCATCACAGGTCGACTGAAGTCCAAGCCGCCATTACTAGCAAGGGACATCCCCATGTTACACCCATATTTAGGAAATGCTCTGGAGACTCTCGCCGATGTTTTTTCCAGGGGAGGTCGAGTTCTACTCGAAGGTACGCAAGGAGCTGGACTCAGCCTATACCATGGGTTCTATCCCCACGTAACGTCACGTGACACCAATGTTTCGGGTTGTTTAGCTGAAGCAGGCATACCACCAAGTCGGGTTAGGCGTATTGTTATGGTATGTCGCACATATCCCATCCGTGTTGAGAGTCCAGTCGGAGGGAGTTCTGGGCCCATGTCACAAGAGATTACAATGGAGGAGATCTCAAGACGCTCGGAAAAATCAGTGGCAGAAATACAACAGACCGAAATAACCTCGACAACCTACAGAAAAAGACGAATCGGCGAATTTGAGTGGGATTTGCTACGGAAGGCAACCCTTTTAAACGGACCTACAGATATCGCCCTAACATTTGCGGACTATCTTTCCGCAAAGAATGAAAGGGCAAGGCGGTTCGAGCAGCTAACTGGGGAGACGATTCGGTTTGTCCAAGAAGTGGAACGCGTAGCCGGAGTTCCTATCTCATTGATCGCGACAGGATTTAACTATCGAAGTATCATTGACCGTCGTTCCTGGTAGAGGGCTACGAGTGCGAAAAGAGGAATTTATAAGGCGCTATCCGACGCTTTACCACATGTGTGAGTGCGATAGCTGGGCAAGTGTCCAAAGACACGGGTTGCTCAGTGTGACTGGACTGCTTGATTTCTGTGGTTATGAAGGGATTAAGCGAGAACCCTTTGAATCTCAATGGCGACCCGATAAAATGAATATTTATCATCCAAAGTATGGGGCAATAGTACTCAGGGATCAAAAACCAATGCCTCCTGATGCATTAGGGCAATGTTTGACTGGGGGAATGAATACAAGCGATTGGTACAAACTTCTCAACAGCAAGACATTCTTTTGGGTCAATATTGAACGTTTGAAAAGGATGTTGACAGCTCGTGCTTATATAAATCAGGCTCAGTGGGTTATCACCGTGAATACCGATACTCTATTGAATCGCTATGTTGACACAATTACACTGACACCTTTTAATACCGGATTTGCTTATGATAATAGACCTCGGGGAATCGGTACTTTCAAAACTCTGGAAGAATGGACTCGGACTCGCGAGGTTGTCGAACTCGCTGTCGATTACGGCGTCCCTGATATTACTAAATTCGCAATAGGTGTAACAGAATGGAAGGGTATGTGGGAAAAAGGAGAAAAAATCTGTAAGCAGCTTCGAACAATTTGGCCTATATAATAGTTACGGCCATATCCACGAACAACAGTCATGAAAAACCAATATTTTGGTGACATTAACGACTATAGAAAGTACAGTCTTCTAAGGTTACTGAGCGGATTTGGTAAAATCTCAACCGCAGTTTGCTGGATGCTAACTCCAGATGATCTACGCCCCGACGGTCATCGTATTCAGTACCTGAGTGAGCCAGAAAAATGGAGAAAATTCGACCCAGCGGTGTTCGATCTTCTCCATGACCAGGTTATACAGCGTGAGAGGAGAAAGGTCAACAGCATTCAAAAACCCGAACTTTTTCCTAACTGCTTATTCTATTCGGCTATTATTCAGGATGACTCCGAGCAACGAGAGAAGTTTATGTCGAATTTCCTCAGAACTGCCAGGAAGGCCGGACTGGTCTTCTTCGACCCTGATAACGGGATAGAAATAAAGTCAGTACCATACGGAAGGAAAAACTCCTCCAAGTATTTGTATTTTTATGAGGTACGGAAAGCATTCAAAGATGGACATTCGATACTGATCTACCAGCACTTGCCACCTAAACCTAGGTTGGCTTTGTCTTCCTATCTAGGACAGAGACTTGCCGAAGCCACAAATGCAGACAGAATTTACCTTTATTGGACACAATTCGTACTGTTTTTCCTCATCGCACAATCTCCCCATGTAAGACATATAGAGAAAGCAAACAAGAACATAGCTCGAGTCTGGTCTGAACAAATCAACATCCAGTTGGTAGACGTGCTCCCTACGGCTTCACTGGATGGCACGCCCCTATTAAAAAAATAAAACGTTGGGTGGCTTGGATTACAGCTATCTCAAGCTTCGGGCTGCACTAAATGACGGAATGTGACTTCAAGCGTAGACCGCTAATAGTTGGTTTTCCGCTCTAAAACGATACGGTCTTGTTTGGCTTTGACTTGAGGTGTATAATTGCGATGATTAAAAGACTTGTATTCAAACAAAATAACCAGTAAGTTTTGGTTAAATATTCAAATGACTAATATTCCAAAGGAATTCATTAAAGCTCTCCATGAGTTCACGACAACAATCTCTGCGAAGTTCAAAGCCCTGCATACCGTTGAAGGACAACCCGAGGCCCAGCTTGTGGCTCCAGTTGAAGCCCTACTTGGAGCTGCGCAGTTTCTTGTTGGGCAAACGGTCAACATTACTAATGAGTCGGCGATAGCTGAGCATCACAGTCGTCCCGACTTTGCAGTGGCTTCAGGTGGGCTCCTACAAGGACATGTGGAGCTGAAAGCTCCAGGTAAAGGAGCGCAGCCAAGTAAATTTACTGACCCTCATGACCGGTCCCAGTGGCTCAAGTTCAAGAAGATTCCCAATATTATATACACAGATGGGACCGCTTGGGCACTCTTCCAGGAAGGGAACGACAGTCCGGTAGCTTCAGCTCTGCTTGGGACAGATATCACAATCGAAGGTGTTAAGGCTATAACGGCCGAAAATGCAGGTGCCTTGGCTGCTGTGCTGGAACGGTTCTTTCAATGGCACCCTGTTGTCCCCAAGAGGCCAGAAGACCTGGCAATTGGCCTAGCCAAGCTTTGCCATTATTTACGCGAAGACGTCGAGCACGCGGTAGGTGACCCGAGCTCAAACCTCAGTGAAGTGATGCGCGAATGGCGTGCACGGCTCTTTCCCGACGCTGATGAAAAGCGTTTCGCCGATGCTTATGCTCAGACTGTTGCCTATGCAATATTACTTGCTCGTTCCCGTGGCTTGGATACCCCAGATATGAGTCAAGCCGTACAAGCATTAGAGCCTGCTCATGGCCTTTTAGGTCAGGCGCTCAGTGTACTCACACAGCCAGAGGCATTGTTCGAGGTCAGACCTGCTGTGGATATGCTCTTCCGGTACATCCTTGAAGTGGATCTGAATATATTCACCAAGACGCCGGGAGAACCGTGGTTATACTTCTATGAAGTCTTCTTGGCCGAGTACGATCCCGCACTCAGGAAAGATTTTGGAGTCTATTATACCCCGGCTGAGGTTGTCCAAGCACAGACTGCTTTAGTTTCGACATTGCTGCAAGATAAGTTTGACCGCAAGTTAGGCTTTGCTGATGATGGAGTGGCTGTCCTCGACCCCGGAGTCGGTACTGCCACGTACTTATTGGGAGTCATCGAGCGCGGCGTAGAATCTGCTCACAATTATGGTGGACCGGGTTACGTCCCTGAGCGAGCCACGGTAATGGCAAATAATATCTACGGGTTCGAATGGTTGGTCGGCCCTTACGCCGTAGCACACCTGCGTCTCACGGAGGAATTGAAACATCACGCTGCAACATTGCCCGTGGACGGCGCTCATGTTTATCTAACAGATACACTTGAATCACCTCATGCCACGCCTCCAACCTTACCTGGCCTCTTCGGGAAGAAACTATCAGACGAACATTTAAAGGCATTGGATGTGAAGTCTCCTAAAACTCCTATTTTGGTATGCCTGGGTAACCCACCTTATGACCGGCACCCGGCCACTGCCGCAGTAGAACGAGGAGGGTGGATCCGGTTTGGCGATGGACAGAATCCCGATGATACTCCTTTACGTGCATTTATAGATCCCGTCGTGAAGGCTGGGCGTGGTGGAGACCTCAAGAACTTGTACAACAGCTATGTCTACTTTTGGCGGTGGGCATTGTGGAAGGTTTTCGAACAGGGTGATCATACTGGCATTGTCTCGTTCATCACTGCCTCATCTTACGTGCGTGGTCCTGGGTTTTTAGGGATGCGCGAGCACATGCGACGTACCTTTGATGAGTTGTGGATTATCGATCTCGGAGGAGACAACCTGGGACCCAGGAAGACTCCTAATGTCTTCGCCATCCAGACACCCGTGGCAATTGCCATAGGCGCTCGCTACGGTAAGCCAAAGCCGGCAAAGCCTGCAGTAGTTCATTATGCTTCGCTTGTTGAAGGTACCCGCGATGAGAAGTTAGCTAAGCTCGCAGAAATCGATAGCTTCGGAGATTTACCGTGGGAGCCCGCAATGATGGGCTGGCACGATCCATTCCTGCCACAACGGACCGGGAATTACTGGTCATGGCCGCTATTGACTGACCTTTTCCCATGGCAGCACTCCGGTGTACAGATGAAGCGTACATGGGTGATCTCACCGTACGCTCAATCTCTATTGCAGAGATGGGCAAAGATGGCTGAGGCTGAAGTTGTTGAGAAACGACACTTCTTTGTAGAGACTCGCGATCGAAAGATTACAAGTACCTTGAAGGATAACACCGGTTGTGTCCTTCCCCGATTAGATTCCATAACTTCTAGTACACCGACCCCTGTGCCGGTTCGCTATGGGTTTCGTTCTCTAGATCGGCAATGGGTACTTGCTGACAATAGGCTGGGCGACTACCTACGTCCAGCTCTGTGGCAGGTTCATGGGCCTCAGCAGGTCTATCTGACAAGCCTTCTCAGCGCAGTTCTAGGCACTGGTCCTTCCGTAACAGCGACGGCTCTCGTACCTGACTTGCATCATTTTAATGGGCGTGGCGGCAAAGATATCATCCCACTATGGCGGGATGCTTCGGCGACCCAATCGAACACCACTAACGGCCTTTTAGAAACGCTGGGCAATGCGTTGGGCATACCAATCAGTCCCGAAGACTTGTTTGCCTATTGTTATGCGATCCTTAGTACGCCCGAATACGCCGACCGATTCAGCGAGGACCTAGCCGTTCCGGGGCCAAGAATTCCGATTACTAAGAATGCTACCCTTTTCACCCACGCCGTCGAACTAGGGCGTCACTTGGTAGCGCTTCATACCTATGGGGAACGGTTTGACCACACCACTATACCTCAGGGCAAAGCACGCGTAGAGAAGCCCATCAACCCTACACCAATGCCGGAGCGCCCCCTGTACAATCAGGCCACCTCGACTCTGTGCATCGGCACTGGCGAGGTCCGGCCGGTGTTTAAAGAGGTATGGGAGTTCAGCGTCTCTGGCTACGCTGTCCTTCAGCGATGGCTTGATTTTCGCACGGCGAAAGGCGCGGGTAAGCGTACATCTGATCTGGATAAAATACGCCCACCTGCATGGCCTCCGGAATGGAGCACTGAGCTGCTTGATCTGATCTGGGTTCTTGAAGCTACCATTGACCTTCTACCAGAAGTTGGGAAGATACTTGACGAGCTCGTTGCGGGGCCATGTTTTGACACCAGCGAGTTACCAACTCCTACTTCAGAGGAACGAAAGGCCCCTAGCGTACCTACCGCCGCTGCAGAGCAGGGTACGCTTTTTGAGGGGAATGCCGGAGAATCTGACTAACATTAATTAAGATCGCCTATTCCGATTTAGATTCCCAGACTATTTGAAAGTGTGAGGTTAAGAGTCTCATCGGGAGGCTGCGGCCTGTTTCAGAAGGAGGTTGGCTCTGCTTAATCTTCCCATCCTATTTTACAGTTGTTTAATTTTGTTACCCAACATTTCTGACATTTGTGCAATCTTACTGACAACTCACAAAAAGTCGTTTTATGTCTTACCAAAACAGCTGCTTTCACATTCCCTCCCCGAGGGAAACTAATAGTCAAAACAATAGGAAAAAGTCTCCTTCTCGGGAGGGTTTGCCATATGGAATTGGTCAGTTAGCAGCCCTGATAATTATTACTTATCCATACTCATTTGACAGTATCGTGCTGTTGCAATAGAGTGGCAATGTAACCAGCAACAAAACAAAAGTCATTTTTTCTCGGTATCCGGTCCGGTTTTAGCCGGTCTAAGCATTATACTTTATAGAGAGAAGAAAGGAGCGGCCGGTTGCTCGAAGAAGCAAGGGTGATAGCCTTGGTGCGGGCCGGTGAAGACGATGTTTTTGGCGCTGGTCTTCGATATCGTGCAGCTACTGACTTATCCGGACAGGCAGGCCCGGGTTATCCTTACCGTCGCTGTTCTCATCGCGGCTATTATGACTTATATATTTAAGGAGAAAATCATGAACGTACGATTTTCAGGTAAATGGCTTCGCCCGGTACTGGCAATCGGAGTGGCAGCCGTCGTCCTCGCCCTGGCAATAATACAGCCCTGGAGCGGTTCGCTCGAACCCAGGGCTGTCTTGGCGAAAACCCATGAGGCGTTAGAAAACATCCAGACGTACCGGTTGGACTATTTCGGTACAACCACCGTGGATGGCGAGACATCATCACATCACATGGAGGTCATGTTTGCCGCGCCTGACCGCTACCATATCAGTGTGACCAGTGATGACCAAAGAGATGAAGTTATCATCATAGACGAGGCTCAATATTTTACGAATAGCGCTTTCAGCCGGGTGTCGCTAATGGCTTCCTCCAATAGTTTTTCATCCATGCTCACCAAGGAAGCCACTCTGGACCTGCTGGATGAGCTTACCGACCTGGAAACACTTCCGGAGGAGATGATAGACGGGGTCAGGTGCCTCCATTACCTCGGGAAATTGGATATGGAAAAACGGATAGAAGAAACAAGGCATAACATCCAGGAATTTAACGCCAGTTCAGATACACATGTCGTGACGGACGCACAAATGGAGGAGATGTTTGAGCAGATGCGCTCCATCGACGTTACGCATGAAATCTGGATAGGGGAGGACGATTACCTGATACGGCAGGTGAAGACGGAGCAACGGGGCCCGGCCGATAAAGGCGGGCCAATCTCTGTAAGCATGACCATGCGGTATTCCGGGTTCAACCAGCCCGTGACCATCGAGCCGCCGCTGGACTCTGATGGCCAGTTATTGGCTGGCTGGGAATTAGCAGGTAGCATTACGCCAGATTCAAAGCAACCGGTCTTCGGAAGAAATATCACGTCTTCTATAGGCGTCCAGGAAGGCTATCAAGACTGGGCGCACCAGGAAGTGAAGTACTCCATCACCATTACCAATAACAGCATCGAAACAGTAAAAAACATACGACTCACCATCGCCACAATGCTCACCGATGAAACAAATAAACCGGCGACTATGGAAGTCGAGCCGGAAACATCGGATGATGTCATTGCTCCCGGGGAAAGCCGGACTTACCATGCTCGCTGCCCGTTCGATGCGAGCGACTACACCAAGGAAGAAATCCTCGAATTGCAGGAGGTGACAACAATCCTCGTCCACTTTACTACCGAAGACGGCAAGGAATTGACAGAACTCCTTTTCCCCGACGCGCCTTATCCCACCAAGACGCCGCCCGCAAATCCACCCGGGGAATAACCGTAGTAACGAAAGGAGTAAAATAACGTTATACTTATCAGTGATATGATAAAAAAATTATTAGCTCTATGCACTATAGCTCTGACGGTTCTGGTGCTAGTAATCGTTAGCTGTAACCCGGAGCCTTCTCCTCCAACAGCGTCGAACCCTACGCCGGCCCCGGTGACATCGGTGCTTCCGGCGGAACACCCCCGCGACTTCCCCGAAAATCTGAAGCGGCTAACCGAGGAGGATAAACAAAAGGCCCTGGAAATTGCCCTCAGCACTCCTGAGGCACAGGAGCAGCTAAAGCAGGAGAGCAAGTACAAAACAGACATCGGCTGGATAGCCCTGAACCCGAATCCCGAGGGAGAGGGGTACTCCGGGTACCGGAAATTTGATTACGAGATAGTGGAAGAAGGGATACCCAGAGGGGAAGTCGATATCACGCCGCCCGGCTCATCGGAGAGGGTGGTCTCGGAAGGCGTACCTGACGATGCTGAGATATATCCCGTCGTCACCATCTGGTTCGAGGAACCGGTGTATTGGATTATCTCAGTGGCCGTCGACCTGAAAGCGAAAAAGGTGGTATTTACTGAAAGCTATCCCAACCACCTCGGTCGTCCCGACAGGTTCCCGCCTACCATGCTCCAAATAAACGCTACGCCTTCCCAAGCGGAATACAAGCCGGGACAACCGGTGCAACTGGATTTCACCTTTCATAATGATTACAGCGAGCCGGTAATATTATCCAATCCTCCAGAGACGTTAGTGCTGCACCATGATATGCCTGGCAACACTGAGGACTGGATAGTAAGGTCGTATCCCGGTGGTACCGAGCAGCTAATAATAGACGAGGGACAAACCGCAGCTTACCAGTTTGTCTGGGACCAGAAAGATGATGATGATAAACAGGTTGCTCCGGGCCATTACTACCTCAGGGTATACGAGAGACCTGTATCACAAGCGGGGAAGAAGGGCATGAGTCTGGGGCAAGAATTCGAGATGTTTATCCAGTATGAGCAGGGGGCCATGATAAAGACCATAGAAGTAAATCAGTCCCAGACCGTCTCCGGTTTGCCTTTACTGCAAGAAGATACCGAGATACTCACCGAACTTACGGTAACCTTGAAGCAGGTGGAATTGTCCGAGGAACGCGCTCAGTTTTATGCCCTGGCTACCCTGCCCGGATACACATATAACAGCCCTCATGACTATTCCGCCATGCACTGGATACGATGCGCCGATGCCGAGTACACTTTCAGCAACATAACTAAAGATGCCGGATGTGCGGACAAGCGAGCCGACGAAGAAGGCATCTGGCTGATGTGGGGATATGTGAATCCCCGCGATCAGGTTCCAAAAGATGCTAAAGAGCTAACTTTTAGAATATTTATGAGCTTCGATAACCGTCCCAGCAAAGAACTGCACGGCCCCTGGGAGTTCAAGGTGCCGCTGGATTGAGTTAGTTGAAGGAGTAAAATCCAGCTAAACTCGGGAGGTAAATGATGAAGAAACTAATTGCCATCCCGACATTAGTACTGCTGATATTTACGGTCTTTCCCGGCTGCCAATCGCAGTCGGAGAATAGCGCCAGTCCATCGCCCTCAGTTCAGCCGCTGGCGCCTGTCCCCGGACCCCCAAATGCTGCTCCTCCTCCACTGGAAAATGTAATCTGGAGACTTGATTACGCCACCATCAAGTACGACAGCCAAGGCAACCAACTCTGGGTAGCCCGCTACAACGGGCCGGGCAACAACATTGACGATGCCAACGCACTTGCGGTGGATGAGGCGGGAAATGTTTATGTTACTGGAGCGAGCCGTGGCGACCGGGGCAATGGCATCAGGGAAGACTACGCCACCGTAAAGTACGATTCCAGCGGGAACCAGCTCTGGGTGGCTCGCTATGGTGGACCGGGTGACGGCGATAACACCGCTACTGCCCTGGCCGTGGATCATGAAGGGAATAGCTATGTTACCGGGCAAAGCACCAGCCGGGAAGGCGACCTAGACTACGCCACCGTCAAGTATAACAGCGAAGGTCGTGAAATCTGGGTAGCCCGCTATAACGGGCCGGGGAATAACGTGGACGGGGCCGACGCTCTGGCCGTGGACAGCGAGGGTAACGTCTATGTCACCGGGAACAGCCGTGGTAATAAGGGACATGACGATTACGCTACCATCAAGTACGACAGTCAGGGCAACGAACTTTGGGTAGCTCGATATGATGACGGCTCGTCCACAGCCCTGGCGGTTGATGCCGTCGGCAATGTATATGTCACCGGGTTCAGCCGTGCCGGTGATGATCTGCATTACGCTACCGTCAAGTACGACAGTAACGGTAATCAGCTCTGGGCGTCCACCTACAACGCCCCGGAAGGTGAACAGGATATCGCCTATGCTCTGGTGGTCGACAATATGGGTAATGTATTTGTCACTGGCCGGAGCATTAGTGCCAATTATGATTATGCCACCGTGAAGTACGACAGTCAGGGCAACGAGCTCTGGGTAGCACGCTACAACGGCTCCGCAAACAGAGGTGACCAAGCTACCAGCCTCGCTGTTGACACCGACGGAAACGTTTACGTTACCGGACGAAGCGACAACGAAAACAGGGACCGCGACTATACCACCCTTAAATACGATACCGACGGCAAACTGCTCTGGGAGACTCGCTATACTGGAGAGGATAACGGTGACAACATGGCTGAAGCTCTGGCTGTAGATGCCGACGGGAATGTCTACATCACTGGGCAGAGCCAGGGAGAGGATGGCGATTGGGATTATGCTACCGTCAAGTATAACAGCAACGGCAGACAGCTATGGGCGTCCCGCTACAATGGGCCGGGAAACAGCCTTGATAGAGCTACATCCCTAGCCATAGACAGCGAGGGTAACATCTATGTCACCGGGAGTAGTGGAGGTGCTGCCGGAATTCCAATTACGACTCAGTCGCCTTGGCCGGACGTGCCTGTTTATTCTGATGTCACCCAGGTGATAAAGATTAAAACCGGGAGTGAAATCGCGTTCGGTTTTGAGACGGGCACGAGGCTCGGCCTGGGCTGGGATGAGACCCATGATGACAATCTCATTTCTCTCGTGGATAGAGAACTGGTTATGAACCAGACCGGCATCAACGGGACTACCTGGTTCTTGTTTAAGGCGCTGAAACCGGGCGAGACCCAGATTACGTTTGCCTACGGTCATGGGGGTACCGTAACCAACGAAATGGTGTTTCGCATTGAAATCGAGTGAGATATATAAGTAGCTTGAGGGCACAATGACAGGTAAAGTTAAGCTTTACATAGGTTTACTGGTTCTGGGGCTGGTGGTCATAGGAGGTGGAGTCTGGTTTCTGGTAAAATCCCCACCAGAAATTAATATACCTGAAGGGTCCCCGGTTATAGTCCTGGATATTGACCGCGTTATGGCAGGAGAGTTCAGTTGCCTGTATATTTACGAAGACGGCAGCATCATCTATATTGAAGAGAAAGGTTTACGGATTCGGTCGCCGCTACACCCGCCTAAAAGAACATGGAGAACCGGGCAGATTCCGGCGGAAGAGCTAAACGGCCTGCTGGTATTTATTGAGGATAGCGGTTTTAAGGAACTGGATGAATACTACCAATTCCCAGGTAAGCCAGGTGAAGGCGGCGGTTTTACCATGGGCGATATGAGTTGTACCGTCTATATTGATTACGGAGATTTACACAAAAAGGTGACTGCTTTCGGCTATCTAACACCCGACCACGGCATAACGTACCCGGATATGCCCTATCCGATTAATGAAATCTATAGTAAGCTTAAGAATATCGCTGGGAATCAAACGGAGGAAATTTACCACGAGACTATTAAAGATTGAACCTTCTGGTAAGTAGAAAGTCCGAAGCGGGAGGTGAGAAATGAAAAAACTGGCCGTCCTTCCAGTTCTGGTTATATTATTGCTGACATCTTCCTGTCAGTTCATTACAGGAGCAACACCATCTCCGAAACCGGAACCTGCCCCAGCCCCAGCTCCGACACCCATCCCCAGGCCCGGCCCGGCACTGGCACCCTCTCTCGAACCCGGGAAAAAGATTAATGCCAATCGCGTGCGTGTCAAAAATGGCGAGTTCGTTGAGTTTTCCGGGATTACCATACTCCCCGACGGGACATATCTTCAGACGCAGCTGTACGTCGGGGACGAGCCAGAACCTTGGTGGCCTGCCGATAAGCATATCCAGGTGCAGGATAAGAAATGGCAGATTACCGTGCCTCTGGGAGAAAACGGGGCACCTAAATATCTATCCATGAGCACTTACTATTCGTTCAAGGTCTGGCAGAAGGATAACCCGGCAGTGATGGCTGGGTCCGGGTTCGATCTGATGGGTCCTCCGCCTGATCCCAACGATTATCCTATGAACTTCCCCAAAGAACTGAAGGCGCAGATGCCTGACGGCAACCCGGTCATCATTATGAGAATCCTCTACACAATGCGCGGCGAGAGAAGCTTTCTTGGTATCTACGAGGATGGGTTTGTTGTCTATGTTGAAGAAACCGGGATGCGACCGACGATGCAGACAATAAAAATATGGAAAGTCGGGCGGGTCTCCGGGGAAGAGCTGAATAATCTTTTTGATTTCTTGAGGAGCAGCAATTTCATGGAACTGGACAAGCACTACAGCCTGTCGACCATTCCTCATACCGACCTTGACCTCAAAATCCTAGCGTATTACCAAGACATTAACAAATTCATAACAGCCCAAGGTTATTCCAGCCCCGACGGCGGGAAGACTATCCCGAATATGCCCTACCCGCTTAACGAGATATATAAGAGACTCAGGGATATTGCCATAAACCGGACTGTGGAAGTAGCCCGCGAGACAATTAAAGATTGAATTTGGCAAGGAGTAAAATATGAAAAGAGTAGTGTTAATTTTGATACTCATCACCCTGGTCATAGTTCCCTTGCCGGGGTGCACGCCTTCCGGAGGGGAAGAAGTGGATGGTGAATCTATCACAGAGTTCGGGCGCATGCTCGGATTTGTGCCGTACTCGTTCCTGGAAGAACACGACATCTGGTTCGATAACTGGGCAAAAGCCAAGCAGTTATACGGGGTGGAGGATATTAAAAGCATCGCAGCCGTGAAGAATTTACCGGAGGACAGGCTGGAAAGCTTCGTGGCTCTTTCTCCAAAGCTGACCGGCAACCGGTGGCGAAACCTGGAACTGGAGCCGGTTGTCGGCTTCGACATCATGATGGTGGACCGCATGGTCTTTACGGATATCATCCCGCCGCGCAGCTTTTCCCTCTCCGAGGGAGACTTCGACGAAGCGCTGATAGGCAGCAAGCTGACCGGACTGGGATATACCAAGATGGAATACGGCGACCATACCTATTATGGAACGGGTGAAGACTATAATGTCAACTTGGAAAACGAACTGGCGAAGATGGTGGCGAACAGCATGAACTGCCTGGCCGTCTCCGATAACACCGTCATCGCCGCCCCGGCCAGCAAATACGTCACCGGCATGTTCGACGCCCGGGATGGGAACGTGCCGTCTATCATCGATAACACCGCCTGCCGGGCGCTGGCGGAAAGCCTGGGGGATGTGCTGACGGCGGTGATGATGATACCGGAGAGGATATTAATCACCGATTTGAGAGCGCGGGGAATACCCAAGTTCGATTTCGATGTTCCCGATGACTGGGGGCTTCTCCATCAGTTCGACATGGCGGCCCTGGGATATCGGCAAGATGGAGAGAAAGGCTTCATGGTGATAGCCCTCTACTACCAGGACGAGTCTGCCGCAAAGGCGGACGGCGCATTGATAATCAAGCGGATGGAGACCTATACCCTCGGCGGCATCTGGTCGACCCAGACGGAAAAAAGACCGTTTACCGATAAGTATATACCCGGCGAGCCTGTCATAAAGCATTATCCGGGAGGCGTGGTTTTAACGATTGCCTGCCAGCTGATACCGGAAGAGCATCAGTACGTTTCCATGGATATGGGAGCTGCCGGAATGGGCCTCCGCGACCTCCTCTTCTTGGCGCCCGACCCTTCATTGTATGTAGCGGAGTGAGAGATAAGCCACTTGTTCTCTCATAGTTCTACGCATAAGCATTGAACAATAGGGCGGTTTGTTCATTATCTCCTGACGCTTCTATAATTCAATTCTTATAGTGAAATCAATTTACCGACTATACGCAGATAGTTCCTGTTGGTGATAGAATATATATGCTTATCTATTCAAATGGGT
>Ga0315543_1001862_pt1 | contig 21767 bp, 19 predicted proteins | sample SalMarSW160210MG_2_FD_203098 | JGI IMG/M metagenome (GOLD analysis project Ga0315543, IMG submission 203098) | Salt marsh sediment microbial communities from the Plum Island Ecosystem LTER, Massachusetts, United States - Salt Marsh Sediment SW1601-210 ...
TTTTTTATTTACTATGATATTAGCAACTTATGAGCGTTATTTTCGATAAGTGGTATAAACTCTGAAATTTGATTTCGCCATGTGCGAAATGTAAGTTAAAAGGGCATTTTTGGGGTGAAAAATATCCTTTTAAGGAAAGAAAAAAACGGTTGACGATCTCAGGAACGCTCACAAAAAATGGGTTGAAGAAATTCTCAAGACACAAAATTATATTCGAGAAAACAAATGGTCTCAAAGTATCGCTGCCTGCCCCGTTAAATGCATTTCTCTATTTAACTAGGGTTGGAAGTAAGAGTTTTGTCGAAGGCATAAAAGAGAAACTCGGTATCCGGGCAAAGGGCCGAAAGGTTGGGGAGTCGAGGGGTGCATATCATCTTCGTGAAGCACAGACTGCTTACAATAGTGATTTTACCCCTGAAAAGGACGGTTTAAAAGCCGAAAACACCTATTTTTGGAACGTTAATCTATAAATATCAACAGGTTCGCGTGGCCCGACCCCCAATCGCAATCGAACGCATTGTTGCCCCCGAAGGTCGTTTTGGCTTCAATTGGAGATAACAAGATTTCCGTTACTGAACGTGATGTCAATTTTGTTGGCGAATAAATCTTTTATGTATTCAAACTCTGAAGGATGAGAGAATGTCAGAATTTTTGCCAGCAGCGGAGCCTTATAACCTAATACGACGGCCATAAAGCATTCATTATGCAGCGCATTTCGGTATTGCGGCCCTAAAATCAGTTTTTGTCTTTTTCTGACAGCCTGTCTCCATGATTTATAGGCACACCATCTTTTGTCGATATAAGCTCCCATATTTATATACCTTTAAATGACACAAGCATCCTAACGCCTTTAAAGATATATCGGAATTATATGGGGATTTTTTAACCTTATTTTGATTCCGGTCTGTCCGGGTGAAGGATTTATATTCTTTTATTAGCAACCAGACGGGCAAAATGTTCAAAAGAGCGGTCGTAAGTTCGTTCTGCATCATCTGGAAAACAGCAAGCCGGAAGTTCACGGGCTTTTAGATGGTAGCTTAAACAATCACAACAAGTTCCCTTGCGTGAACACGGTTCATAACTGCAATTACATGATTTAAGATTCTGGTCGGTTTTACATTCCATCATTTCATCCTCCCAAATGTTCGTAAAGGCCTCAAAAAGTAGATTTTTTATCACGGAAACACGAAAAATAAAATAGTAAAATTTCGGGTTTTTCCTTCGGCAAATTAAAGGTCTCGCAGTTACAGGTGAAACACACAGGATGCCCTAAAGCCATGCAGGATTTTTGGGAGTAGAGATATCGAAAGGTATCAAGGCGATCTGTCAGATCAATATTAACCCGAATATTTCTTGCCTTTAAAAACCAGGTGAAAAGAAAATCATCTACCTTGAATATTCTGTTGGCATCACAGAATTTTCAAGGTAGAAAAAGTCATGATTCAGCACAAGCGATATTACCTTCGCCTTCATTGATCTTGAACTAACTATTTTAATTATGGATGGACGCTAGGTAACAGCCATATATCTGACTTGATGTTTTAGGGGTATTCCTGTATAAATAGAGCCGGCGAGATAATTGTGTTGATTCGAAACCTGGAAGCAATGAGTTCCAAAATGATGGCGACATATAAAAAGGCCCGAGAAACAAGGAAAGGAAAAAATTAATTGTTAAGGCTAAGTGCTGTAACTCGTAAATACGGTGACGTATTTTATGACAGGCCACCGCATGCAACCTAGCGAAGGATCATAAAAGTGACTAAAATTTGAAGTGAGCTAAAGTGAACTAAAGCCCGCCCTGGTGCGACTCGTACATGTATATTGATATCGGGTATACATCATTGCAAACCTGCCTTTTTGAATATAGAGTATTGGTGATCGGTCTGGGCCAGGGTTAAGGAACTCGCCTTCGGCGAGGCCAATTTAAAAATGATAGAATTCATTAACCCCGGAGGAATAGGCTCCGCATTCCACAGGTTAAACTTTAGGCACGTTAGATCACTTTAGGCACTTAAAACTTTCAAATTAAATGAGGGGAAAATTTATATGACCGGTTGTAACTGTTCCATAAAAGAGTGTCTGAACAATCCAATAGAGTTAAAGATTGACGATAAAGATTTGGATTTCGTGTCAATCAAGCAGATTGCCGACAACAAAGCAAAAGAATTTGCCTCTCAACCAATGTTGCTTGCCTGGTATAACGGGAAGACCGGCGATTTTGTTCCTAAAGCTGAATGTGTCAGTGGCCCCAAGCCCGGATGGATCGTTTATGCGGAAACGAGGGGCGGGGATATTGTCATTGATATCAATGAGGAACGGTATGTTTTTATTTATAAATCACTTTCTTGAACCATAGCTTGGATGTGCCGGCAGCTCAGGGCTCACTCAAAAATAACTTTGCAAACCCAGAACCCCAAATTAATAAACAACAATCAATTGTTAATAATTAATTGTTGAACATTGATTATTAACTATTATTTCCTGAACCCTGCCTGCCCAGTGAAATTCTGCTATGCAGACCCCCAACGGGGGATTTCACCGGGGAACCCCTGAACCCTTAAAACCTATCTCATCCGTTTTCTCCCGATTGTCCGGGACAAAATCCCGCCACTAGGGACTCCTACCCTATAAAATGAACTCATCCCTCTATGGACAAAATAAATTATATCTTCATAATTAAAATTCAGTTGAATTTGATTGAATCAATATCTCATACCCAAACACAGGAATATCAGATTATGAACAATTCTCCAACCGATCCCCGGGTTCTTATCGTGACTCCTGAAATCACCTATCTTCCCAAAGGGATGGGTAATAATTCGGACGGCTTGAATGCCAAAGCCGGAGGACTTGCAGATGTCTCGGCAGCTTTGATAAATGAGCTTTATAGCCAGGGTGCCGACATCCATGTAGCCCTGCCGGATTACCGCACTATTTTTGGCGGTCAATCGCCGCCAATTATCAGAAAGGAACTGAAAACCATAAGGAGTAAGGTACCGGACGAAAGGATTCACCTGGCCCAAGACAGGGCTTTTTTCTATCTTCATCATATCTATTCAGATTATGAGTTTGAAAATATCAGAATTTCACTGGCGTTTCAACGAGAAGTCATTAACAATATCGTTCCTCGGGTTCAGCCGGATCTCATCCATTGCAATGACTGGATGACCGGTCTGATTCCGGCCATGGCCAGACAATTGGGTATCCCCTGCCTTTTTACCATTCACAATATCCATACGGTGAAAAGCACTCTTTCCGAAATAGAGGACAGGGGTATTGACGGCGCTTCGTTCTGGCAAAACTTTTATTATGAGTATTGTCCATCCACTTATGAAAATACCAGAGATTCCATACCGGTAGATTTTCTCACCAGCGGGGCTTTTGCCGCCCATTTTGTAAATATAGTTAGCCCCACCTTCCTAAAGGAAATGGTTGAAGGCCGGCACGGTTTTGTAAAAAACTCCATGCAATGTGAACTTGCCAATAAAAATAATGCCGGATGTGCTGTTGGTATTCTAAACGCGCCTGATCCTTCCTATAACCCATCCACAGATGAAGCCTTGCATTGTAACTATTCCGCAAAAAATCATGTGAGTGGAAAAAAGACCAATAAACGCATCCTACAAAAAACGTTAGGTTTAATGCAGGAACCACATGCCCCCCTTTTTTTCTGGCCGTCTCGTCTGGATCCGGTTCAAAAGGGATGCCAGTTGCTGGCCGAGATACTATATAAAGTGGTTTCCCGTTACTTGAAACAAAATTTAGAGATTGTTTTTATAGCTGATGGAGAGTATCAAAGACATTTTAAAGACATCGTTCGATTCCATAATTTGTCAGATCGAGTGGCAGTATGCAGCTTCAATGAACGATTGGCGCGTCTGGCCTACGGGGCTTCTGATTTTGTACTGATGCCGTCGAGTTTTGAACCTTGCGGCCTTCCGCAGATGATCGGCGCTATTTATGGGGCTCTCCCGGTAGCCCACGATACCGGCGGGATTCATGATACGGTTACCCACCTGGACGTAAATAAAAATACCGGCAACGGTTTTCTGTTCGACACATTCGACCCGGGAGGTCTATCCTGGGCGATTGATCAGGCCATGCAATTTTACCTGCTGCCCGCAAAAGAAAAGAAAAAGCAGGTTAAACGGATAATGATGCAAAGCGCCACTACATTTAATCATAAGGTGACCGCACAACATTACATATATTTTTATGAAAAAATGTTACAGCGGCCCCTTGTTAACCGGCAGAATACGGAACTCCATGGAATAAAAAACAATTCCGGTAAAAAAGCACATCATGAACAAAAAATTTCGGATGCCAAGTCCCATGGGATCACATCAGATCGCGCAGATAAGCAGAACATTATTAGTTTTTCGAAAAAAAGGCCGCGCATTGAGGAACAGCAATCAAATTTGCTTCGAGTAAATGAATAACCTGGGCAGGTAAATGGATTGCAATAAACATATCCATCTAATGGTCAAAGAAATATCTGCTGTCCAGCTTTTTATCAAAAAAATCCTTAAAATCGAACCAAAGAGTATCGCAATTCAAGGCGAAAAAAAAGGGTGTTGCTTTTAACACCCTTTTTTGTTAAAAAGCGCTCATTTTCAGACTTGGACGAACTTTTTTTACATCTGTGAATAAAAACAAAGTTTCAATTCAAGTCGATTCATAATTCGCTATAATAACAGTAAATCAGCTTGATTATAACAAAAACTAGGGATGTAAACCCGATGCGACAGGTTATGGTCTTATGAAACGTTTTGCGTATATCGACAATACGGTTTATAACCCTGACACAATATCATATACAGACTCTCGTTGAAGATATCCATATCCCATTTCAGAAATTTTTTCCCCATTGCCACTTTTTTAATTTTTGGCAGCGGTGCAATCATTCTGTGGCAAAATCAAAACAGCCATGAACAAGAGCTCGTCTTGCGACATATGGAAACTGCTTCGGAGCAGATACGGATTCGTGTCGAAGGTCTGATGAACGCTCGCATGGTTTCTCTTGAAATATTGGCCGATAGATGGGTGGAAAGAACCCCGCCTGACTTCAGCCGGAAACGTTTTCTCGAGTTTGCCGAAAATTTTTACACCCATTATCCCGGTTTTACGGGGATCAACTGGATCGACCCCGGGGGGATTGTTCGCTGGGTTTTCCCCAGGGAAGGCAATGAAGGTTTTATCGGTAACATGGTCTCTGAACATCTGAATTCGCGGGTACGGGATCCATTTCAAAAGGCCGGGGAACATCTCCAATATGCGACCACCCCTTGTGCGGAACTTATTCAGGGAGGACTGGGCTTCCATACCTTTTGGCCTCTGATCTATAACAACCGGGTGCAAGGTTACCTGAACGGTGTATTTCGGGTCAAGCGAGTTATGGACACCTGTTTGGCCAAGAATATACTCACGGACTTTTGGATCAGGATTTACGAAGCCGATCGACTGATTTATACGAATGAAGAACAGAGCCACATCAATCCGAAAAAGGATAACCTGCACGTCCTTCGAGGGATCCATTTTCCCGGAAAAACCTGGCAATTGGAACTTTTCCCTAAGGCTGACCTTTATCCGCCGAAGGTGGTTCGGAACCCCGGGCTTCTGGCTTTCGGCCTTTTCATCTCCGCAATCCTCTCGCTGCTTCTTCATTTTCTGAATCATCGGATGCAAATGTACCGGCGGGCCAGAGACCATGCCCTTCATGAAGTCAGTGAAAGAAAACGCGCCCAGGAGGCGTTAAAGAAAAATGAAAAGAAGTTAGAGGCCCTGCTCACGGAACTCGCCGCCAAAAACGCGGAACTTGAAACCTTTGTATTCTCGGTCTCCCATGACCTGAAGACGCCCATTGTTACCATTGAGGGTTTTATGGGCGCTTTGCGTGAAGATTTTGGAAACCTGATCCCTGAAGATTGCGAAAAATACCTTAATTATATCGGTGATGCTACCCAAAAGATGGAGCTTTTGATTAACGACTTGCTGGAACTCTCCCGCATCGGGCGGTTAACGGTAAAAAAGACCGAATTTCCCCTGGCAGATCTGATCGAAGAAGCTGTCGCAGCGCTTCAACCTCCGATCGAGGCAAGAAATATTCAGGTCACCGTTACGCAAGACCTTCCATTGGTTTATGGTGAAAAAAAGCGATTGGCTCAGGTCATGGAGAACCTGTTATCCAATGCAATTAAATATATTGACAAGGAAAACCCCTCTCCACGAATTGAGGTAGGAGTTCAAGAGCAGGATGACCAGAAGGTGATCTTTGTCAGGGATAACGGAATCGGTATTGAAAAAACATATTTTGAAAAGATTTTCCAGGTGTTTCAGCGGCTGCCGTCCGCAAAAATGATTGAACAAGGAACCGGTGTTGGACTGGCAATCGTAAAACGAGTCATCGAATACCATGGAGGCAGAGTCTGGCTGGAATCCGAGCCGGGAAAAGGGACCACCTTTTTTTTCACCCTAAAAAACAAGGAGGCTTGAACATATGGATTACGAACCCTCAAACATTTTGCTTGTGGAAGATGAGGAGGCTCATGCGGAACTCACCAAACGGGCCATTCGAAAGGCGGGAAATGCCAACCGGGTGGACATTGTTTCCAATGGAGAGCAGGCCCTGGACTATCTTTACAATCGCGAAAAGTATGCGGATAAAAAAAAATATCCTGTTCCGGGTTTGATTCTACTGGATATTAAGCTTCCCGGTATCGATGGGATAGACGTCCTGAAGACGATCAAGGAAGATCCTGGTCTGAAACAGATACCGGTGATTATGCTCACCACCTCGGAACGGGAGGAGGATATCGTTCGATCCTATGAACATTATGCCAACAGCTACCTCACAAAGCCTGTGGGCTTCAAGGCCTTTGAAGAAAAGATCGCACAAGTTGATTTTTACTGGATGATCCTGAATAAGCGGCCACTCATTGAAGATTGAACCTTTCTAAAAACTAAGGGTTCTAAGAAGAAAAATTCCGGGAGTTTTAATCGTGGAAACGTTAACAGTCGTGATCATTGAAGACGAAGAAGCTCATTTCAGCCTCATGAAGCGGGCCATTACCAGGGAGTTTCCATACGCTTCGGTGTTTCATTTCCAGGAGGCAAACACCTGCTTCGAACGGCTCGATCAAATCAACCCCACTGTTATCATAACGGATTACCTCATGCCCGGCATGAATGGTATCGAGTTTTTGGAACTGTTAAATCAACAGGATATAGATTCTCCGGTTATTATGATCACCGGCCAGGGAGACGAGAACATTGCGGTACGCGCCATGAAATCCGGGGCCAAAGATTATTTGGTTAAGTCCGGGGACTTTTTTACCCTTCTGCCCAGTGTTATTGAGAGAGTGATTCGCGAAAGGGAGCTTAAGCAATCTCTGCATGCTTCCGAAAGACGATTTCAGGATTTGGCTGAAAGCGTATTCAATTGGCTGTGGGAGATAGATGTGCACGGCAGGTATATCTATTCTAACCCTGTTGTAGAAGCCTTATTAGGCTATCAAACTGATGAAGTGATCGGTAAATACTTCTATGATTTCTTTTCGAACTCAGATAAACAGGCATTGAAAAATAAAATCTATCAAATTATAGAGAACGTAGAACCCATGAGGCTTTTTGATACAATTTTCATTCGAAAGGACGGACTTGAAGTCATTATGATGACAAATGGGATTCCGTTTTTCGACAAAAAAGGAAACCTTTTGGGCTACCGCGGTATCAGTCAGGATATTAGTGAACGAAAACGAACCGAAATCCATATTCGCAACCTTTCACAACAATTAATTAACGCACAGGAAACCGAGCGTCAGATGATTTCCTATGAACTCCACGACAGGGTGGCACAAGACCTTTCGGTTTCAAAAATTGAGTGTGACATGCTTTTAAAGGATCAGCCGGGGTTACAATCCCATGTTAAGGAAAAATTACTGGCAATCTCAAACAGCCTTCAAAGAGCCATCAGCTCCGTCCGAGACCTCTCGTATGATCTTCGTCCTCCCGTTCTGGCGGATATGGGCATTGCGGAGGGAATTAAGATCTATTGTGAAGAGTTCTCTAAAAAAAACGGAGTGAAAATTGACTTTCGATCTGCCGGGTTACACTTCTTTGACATGGATTCTAATAGCGCAATCCATCTTTACCGTTTGGTTCAGGAAGGCCTTAACAATATTCGCAAACATGCCGATGCCACACAGGTGAACATAATGCTGATGGGGGCATCTCCAAATATCATCCTTCGCATTGAAGACAACGGTAAAGGTTTTGATGTAAAGGCGCGAGAACTTGCCTTAAGCAATGAAAAACGGCTGGGACTTCGAAGTATGAAAGAGAGGGTCAACCTGCTTGGCGGCCGAATGACGATTCAATCACGCCCCATGCAGGGCACCAATCTATTGATAAAAATTCCTTTTGAGAGGCAAAAAAGTGAGTCAAAAAAAGCGCATATTAATCATTGACGACCATCCTCTGTTTCGGGAAGGCCTTAAGACGATCATCGGCCAAAACTCCAAGTATGAAATAGTCGGGGAAGCAGGCACCGGGCATAAAGGACTTCAAATGGTAAAAGAATTCAAGCCCGATCTGGTTTTGTTGGATATGGCCCTGCCGGATATAAGAGGTCTTGTGCTGATCGGTGATATTTTAAAAGTTTCCTCAAAAATACGCATATTGGTTGTCAGCATGCATTCCAAAATAGACTATATCGTAAAATCATTTCAGTCCGGCGCCATGGGTTATTTGATAAAGGACTCGGCTGCAGATAAGCTTCTGGAGGGAATTGAATATGTGTTAAAAGGTCATTATTTTATGGATATGTTGGTTTCCCATAAAGTAATAAACAAGCTTATTGGATTGCCGGAAAAGCAGATAGCTGTAACGGGTAGCAGCTACGACTTGCTGACCGCTCGCGAGCAGGAAGTTATGGTCCTGCTGGCCGAAGGGCTGTCTACAAGCCAGGTTGCCGATAAACTTTTTATCAGCTCCAAGACAGTAGAAAACCACCGCCACAATATTATGCGCAAACTCGATCTGCATAGCATCGTTAAACTGACACGCTATGCTGCAAAGCTCGGCCTCATCGACATAGAATTATGGAAAGAATAATTAAACGTCTCGGAAATGTAACATCTCAATAAGTTCCGTCCTATCATATCGGGAATATTCTCCCTAGTTGTATAGGGGAATTTCCCTCCTAGGAAATTTCCTCAGAAAAAATGAACCTGCCCCCTTATGGACAAGATTAATAAAGCCGGTAATAAATAATCCGTCGATACGTTCCCTTTATTACACAAAACATCATGTTTTCACCGGATCGTTTTTTAAAGGAATAGTTTCGACTCATGACTTCAGAACCTAAAAGAAAGAGAAATGGGTGATAGAATGGACCGTGAATCATGCAGCAATTGCCCGGATATAACACATCTCATTCGAAGCGTTCAGCGTATTGAGGGAAATCCGGATTGTTTTGGCAAGTCAGACGGGAACTGTGACCGTTCGGACTGCGCCTGGCGGGAATTGTGCCTGAAGATATCGCAAAAAGATCGGTCACAAAAAGAGGGGGGTGATCCAAAGAAATGAATGCAAAATTGGTAATGTGCCATAAGACTGTTTTGTTCTTGGAAAATACACAAAGAGACAACAGACAAATTTTAATGGTTGATGATGAAAATGACAACTTGGAATTCCTATCCGGTTTGATCTTTAAATTGGGATTTGAAGTCGTGACCGCCGGCAGTGGGATTGAAGGGTTGCATGGGCTTGTCAAAAGCGATTTCGACCTCGTATTCACGGATTCTAAAATGATTTTAAAAGACGGTTTTAGTCTGGCCTATCATGTTAAGGCCAGATCCCCCGAAACTTTACACTCTGTAAAAAAGGCTGACACCCGTAACATATAAAATTTAATCACAATATTTCTAAAAAACACAGATGTTATTTCATATCAGCAAGTTAAATGTAGGTTTCAGGGGGGGGTAGTTTTGGTATGGTTATTGCTCTAAATAAAATGGCAAGGATATGCCCGGAGGCATTGAGAAGTTAAAAACAGCCTTTATAAACCTTACCAAAAAAAGGAGGAGCATTATGGTAGAAGTTAACGATTTTAAAAAATTGGATATATTTAATGTATTTTCAGAAAGTCAGTTGGCAGAACTGGCTGAAATCACAGAAACAAAAAAATTCGAGAAGGGTGCTCATGTTTACGAGAGGGGTAAGCGGGCCGATCACATTTTTGTGGTTATCAAAGGAGTGGTCAGCCTAAATAGATTCGAACCCGGTGAAAAAGTAGGGATTTCTTTTGAGAAGCGGGAGAAAGGCGAACTTTTTGGCACGGCCTGCTTCATGAAACCGCAGGAATATACACTAACGGCTGTTTGTCTGGGAGACTCAGAGGTGTTGGCAGTTGATGCAGACAAATTGCTCAAACTTTGTGAAGCCGATTCTGAGCTGGGATATAAATTTCTAAAGGAGGTCGCAAAGATTTATTTCGAGCGGTATAAAATCGCAAAAAGGCAAATTCATGAAATGGTCAAAGCGCCTACGATTATAACTGCTCTGCCGGGATAAATCGGCTGGCTGGAAAGAAAAAAAAGATAATAACCTGAATCTTGCACGAGTCGGAGGCTTCCATATGCACGGCACTTATGGGTGAAGGTTTAGTGTGCTACTTCGAATCCTTAATATCGAAAGCATATGGGGCCTTTGGCTCGTCCTCCGGATGAAAATTGATGAGTAAAAAAGATCATCATGAACATACCCTACCACCGCCACGCAGCGCTGTTCAATTAAACAAATCCCATAACTGTCTTGCCTTTTATCTCCCGGTCTGTTATTTTTTTCTATTAAATTTTAAAGCACGTTTTGAAAATTCAAAGAACAGATTATACAAGTGGCATGTTATGATAATTCAACGTCTCGGAATTTCTGTAACCTGACAAAATCACAAGTTTTTTAATGGCAACCTGTTTGTACCATCGGCAGGGAAAAATGGAATGCTGGAATGCTGGCCTCCGGCTCGGAGAGAATATTAGGGTGAAGCCCCTAAGTTCATGTTATCTTATATCAATTTTTTGGAGGCTTAATTATGAAAAAGTCAATTGGTGCAAAAACAATAATCTATCCTTCTCCTGTCCTTATCGTTGGAACGTATGACAAAACAGGAAAACCAAATGCGATGACCGCCGCCTGGGGAGGGATTTGCTGTTCTGAGCCCCCATGTGTTACGGTATCACTGAGAAAAGCCACATACAGCTATGGTAATATTGTAGAAAACAAAGCATATACTATAAACATTCCTCATGAAAAGTATGTTAAGGAATGTGATTATTTTGGATCGGCATCCGGTAAAACAGCGGATAAATTTTCAGCGACGGGTCTTACACCAATAAAAAGTGATTTGGTAAACGCTCCATATATAGAGGAATTTCCGTTTATATTAGAATGCAAACTCCTTCATACATTTGAAATCGGATTACATACCCAATTTATTGGTGAAATTATTGATGTCAAGGTTGATGAGAGTGTAATGGATGCAAATGGAAATCCTGATATAGAAAAGGTCAAACCGGTTATATATGCCACTTCATCAAAATCTTATCATGGCGTCGGAAAAAAAATTGGGGATGCATGGTCAATTGGAAAAGACATCCGGGACATCAATAAATAGGTAAATAACGTTTCAATAAGTTCCGGCGTATTAAATGATCATATTGAGCCGGCTCCCTTGTTTCTTGAGATGCTACATGGATATAGAAATTCTAAGTGCTGAATCTCTGGGAGTAAGAGGTCTATGCTGTTATGTGAAGACGAGACAAAGAAAGATCCTCATAGATCCGGGTTTTGCCCTGGGATACATGAGACATAGCCTCCTGCCTCATCCTAAACAGGTAGCTATGGCGGAAAGGGCACGGCGAAGAATCATCGGCCTATGGGAGAAAGCCACTGATATCGTAATCAGCCATTTTCACGGAGACCATGTTCCCCTGGTAAATGCCAATCCGTATCAACTTCACGCCAAGGAATTGATAGGATTGAATAACACGGCCAGAATCTGGAGCAAGAATCATGATCACCTCTCTCACAACGAAGCACTGAGGGAAGAATCATTGAGAGCTGCTCTTGGTGTTCATTTCCTTCCCGGAGAAGGTGTAAGGGATGGCCCTTTACATTTCTCCCTTGCCGTTCCTCACGGAGATCCGGATCTGACTGATGAATTGGTTATGATGAGTGTGGTTGAAGAGGACCTACGTTTTCTTCATGCACCGGATATACAGCTTCTTCACGATCAGACCGTCGTACGAATACTTGAATGGCAACCGGACATTCTTCTTGCCGGAGGCCCGCCTCTGTACTTATCCCGGCTCACTAAAGAACAAATCGACCGGGCATGGCAGAATGCCCTGATGCTGGCCCGGGGCGTTGACCTTTTCATTCTCGATCATCACATATTGAGATGCACCGAAGGAATTACCTGGCTTGAGGAGCTGTCAGCTTTGTCCGGAAAGCCGGTCTTGTGCGCAGCGGATTTCATGTGCCGGAAAAGAATGCTTATGGAAGCAGAACGAGAAAGCCTCTACAGGAATCTTCCGGTTCCTGAGGGCTGGCATGAGGATTATGCAAAAGGTAAAGTGACGACAAAGAATTATCGGGAATAAAGGTTTCGGGTTTCAAGTTTCAGTATTCATCCCCTATGGGTAAGACTAACAGGAGAAGTTTCCATGAGTAATTTTTTTTCAAAGCCGGAACATGTTATAGAAGAATCCCGGGAAATTAATCATCACGGTGATCCGATCCAAGGGTTGCAGGCTGCCTTGGGCGACCTTCTCGGATCTGATGAGCTGACCGCCGAAACAGCGTTGATCATCAACAATGCCTGTGAGAAAGGCAGAATATCCTTTTCAGAAGTGGAAGAAATATGCGGGGGCAACGCTGAAGATGTGTTGCTCCTTTGCTGGCAATGGCGGCTGCTCGTGCCGGTCAGATCATCGAAATCCGGGGAATGGGATGATCGCATCCTCTTGTTGGACCACGGTGAGATTTATGAACTGCCAAACGTGGTCAAACACCTCGTAAAATCAGCGCGTCGAACGAGTCAGTGGGATCCGGACCTTGCATTGACTGAGCTCTTCTCAGATACCGATGAAACCTTACGGAGTCGAATACCCGATCTTCTGAAGAAGATGAACGGACTTTCTCATTTTAATATTATCAACGCCTTTCAGATAAGGCAGGCATGTGCCAGGGCAAACGTGAACCAAAGCGTAGATACCTTAATAGCCCTTTTAAAGGCTGGCGGAGTGATCAGCCCAAAACTGAGGGCGCTGTCTGATGTAGCGAAGGCGAGATCCCCGGTTTACGAAATTAATCCGTGTGTAGTTGCGTAAGCAAGTCAGGTCTTTTCCATCGATTTTTGTTTTATGGTTATAACTTCATACCGTTTAGTTTAACAGTGGGGTTTATTTTTTAATCGTTGTTTACAAATTGACTGTCTGGTTTATTTTTGATATCTGAATAGTAATCATGACCGGTTGTAGGCTGTTTCCATTATTACAACATTCCAATTGTGACCTGCCCGCTCGTGCCCCCCAGGCCGCCTCGTCTTGCCTGCCCGCTCGTGCCTCGCAGTGGCAGGCGGGCCCGTCCGCCATGGGCTGCGCCTCAGGCGAATGCCGGGCGGGCTCAGCTGGCGGGCGAGCTTGCAATGGCAGGCGGGGCGAAGCGAACTAACTCGTTGAGAAGTTACTGGTTTTTAGAATAACGTTCCGTTTAAAAGACAGTATGCAGTGTTTGAACTATCACTTTTTACGAAACGGTTTTGCTTTTTCCGTCCTTATTCAAAACAGATTCTTTGGGGACCCAGTATTGTGAAGCTGACTATTTATAAAAAGATGATGCTCGGTTTCGGCGCCATTATCATAATAATGATCATCACCAGCACCTATATTCTGCTCGAGCTGAATACTGTTTCAAATGCGGCTAAAATTACCCTTACTTCTGACGTCCAGGTAGTGGATCTTGCCAAGCAACTGTATGCCATACTCCAAGATGAAAACGGTTATGCCCAGAAATATCTTATCTCCCGTGATGAAACCTATTTTTCCCTATTCATTGCAACGAGCCGGCGATTTGACCAATACTTGAGTTCGTTGCTTAAGGCCCAGTCTGACGAAGTAGAGCGTTCCCTTACCCGGAACATGCGACAGGCACATGAATCATTTGTTGCCAGCATGCAAAGCGAGAGAGATAGTCAAGAGTTGGATTACAATCCGGTGCGCGACAACCTGAGGTCGGACAGCCTGAAAATCTTGTCCAGATCTATTGATCATCTTATCAACACCAATCAGGTTTCTATTGGGAATGCCATGTCCAGGATAGAAACAACGACAAACCGTTCCGCTAAAGTAGCACTGTTGTTGATCGTCGGGAGCCTGCTGGCCGCTATCTCTGCGGCCCTGATTATTACTCGTACCATCACCAGCCCTATAGACGACCTTATACAAGGGACTGAGCAGATTGCGCGGGGTAAATTTGAGGAGGTCAGAGTCTCTTCTAATGATGAAATCGCCTTGCTTGCCCATGCAGTTAATGACATGAGCGTCAAAATCAAGAATATAAATAAACATAGAACCCAAATAATGCAGCAGATTTCCCACGAGCTTCAAACCCCCTTACAGGTGATGCTCTCTACATACGACATCTTGAAAAGCCAAAGTTCGGGCCCGCTCAATGATGAACAGATCCAGATGCTTGACACTATTCGCGGGGGAATCAAAAAATTGGCAAGCTTCAGTAAACAATATCTTGATCTTGCGAAGATTGATTCCGGCATGATGAAATACTACATGGAATGGACAGATCTTCTCCAGATCATTGAACCTATTGTTGAAGATGCAAAGCTCATTGCTGCACGTAAGAATATAACTGTAGAGTTGGCCGCACTCAATGCCCCTAAAGTCATGGTGGATGCAAAAAAAATATCTATCGTTGTTAGCAACCTTCTCAGTAATGCAATCAAATACACACGAAACGATGGGAAAGTCAGGGTGAAAGTAGGCCCATGCACCATGGGTGCACGTATAGAGATTCAGGACTCGGGAATCGGGATCACTCCAGAGGAACTCCCCAAGATATTTACAAGATTTTATCAGGCCAGCAATACAGGCAGAATAAGGAGCGGGGGAATCGGAGTGGGTTTGGCTCTTGTCAAGGCATTTACAGAAGGGCACAGCGGCAAAATTTATGCTGAAAGTACCGTTGACGGCGGTTCGACATTTACGGTTGAACTGCCGGTCTCTCCTGAGGAGTTTCAAGGCCCGGCAATACCCGCGTCGACTCAGGAATAAGGAGAGACCTTTGAAAAACGCCCCCTTTTTTCCAATCCCGGCGTCCCCGATAATCGGGATTTATCAACAGGCTCAAATTTTAACCCGCCACCGAACTTTGGTAGGTTAATCCTCAAAATACTCAATGTATTCCTGCCTGCCCCGTAGGTCCGGCAGATCGTACTGGGGTGGTTAAAATTTTCGCGTTGACTCGGGGCGTCCATGCCCCTCGCCCTTACGGGCAGCTTGACAGCAGTCCAATTCTGCTATCCTGCAGAATTGCCCTTGGTCTTGAACAAAATTGAACATTTTTCAAAGGTCTCAAGGACTTGCTCATGGAACGCCGTAATGTAATAGTCATAATATTATGCTTTCTTCTTGCCGGTTGTTTGCCACAATTCCGCGGTTTCAAGCTTGAATCCCAAGCCCGGAGTCACATGGAACGAGCTGCTGCGTTGGAGGATTCATCATCGTATCACCAAGCCGCGCAGGAGTACGCGATTGTGGCCGAGCGTTATCCTTCCACAAGCTATTATAAACGCGCAGTTTGGAAAGCTGCATTGCTCAACATTCATCCGGCCAACTCGAAAATCGACACCAGCGCAGCACTTTTTTGGCTGAAAGTCTATCTCGGGCTGTCGCTATCCTCTAAGGAGAAAGAGGACGCAAGATTTTACGTTGCCATGCTGGAACACGTTGATGGTTTGCAAGCCGAACTTTCTTCTTATGTTGCAGAAAAGGACAAACTTCTTGCAGTTACTCGGAAACAGTCCAGCGATATAGTGACCGGCACCCAACGGCTGAAGGAATTGGAAGCTGAACTGGCACAAGCCCGGGATGAGCTTAAGAAAATGAAAGAAGTGGATGTGCGGATGCAACGGAGCAGAGATAAAAGTAACAGCAGCAAATCCCTCGAATTGGCTCAAAAACCATCGGAACTTAACAATGATGAAGACAACACACAGCAATTAAGCAGACACAATACCCTTAAACCTCAAGATTTTTTCCCCTATACGATTCAAGTCAGCTCTCGTAAGAATAAGGAAGAATCTATTCTGGAAGCAATGAAATCAAGAAACAAAGGCAATTCCGGATTCGTTTCCCATGTATGTATTCCTGGAAAGGGAGATTGGTATCGTATATTCATGGGATTTTATCGAACCGTTGAAGAAGCGGAAAAGGCCGCCGTTGAATTGAAAAAGCAAGAGTATCCTCATGCCTTTGTGGTTAAGATGCCCTTTGCCATTCAGATCGGGATTTCCTCTAAAGATGAAGAACTAAAAAAACTTGAGGCCGCTCTTCGATCAAAAGGATACCTGGCTTATAGTGTTCTGGACAGATTATACAATAACAAAATAAGACTCCTGGTCGGAGCCTTCCGGACAGAAAAAGAGGCTGCAATACTCGCCAAAGAGCTACAGAGAGAAGGTTTCAGGCCGAAAGTGGTCCAGCGTTAACTAGTTTCCATCCAGAAATTGCCCTTTTCCGCAATCTCTGCGTCAATCTGCGGAATTACTTGTGCGGCGTACCACTTGTACGCCTCCGCGTAATTCCTTGATTTCCTTGACCTTGCGAAAAATTGCTAATTTCTGTATTGGAAACAAAATTTGTGCCTCATATAGATTTATGGATGGACACTAACTATTTGCTGAGCTGTATTTTGATGGTCTCGCAAAAGACTTTTTATTTTAAGGTTTGACTCACATTTTCCGGCCGGTGGCCAGCATGCGATTGTTCATGAAACCATAATCGCCTTTGGATTTATGCGGTGAAAAGCCGGTGCGGACGGTTACCTGTTGAAATCCGGCCTCTTCAAGAAGTGATGCAAGAGTTTGTGATCCATAGAGGCGGATAGTATAGGTCTGGTCGCGGATTAAACCCTTTTGCTTATTGAGAACCATTTCCCGAGCATGTATGGTATCTCCTTTAAGTTCACGTTTCCGGCAAACAACGGTATGGTCATTAATTTCGTGCCAGGCCTCGGGATTGAAATCACGCTTGATGGCATTCCTATCCGCCACATCTACGAGAAACCAGCCCCCCGGGCGAAGCAGACGAAAAGCTTCTGACATGATCTGGCTGTCGGCGGGACCTTTGATGTAACCCAAGGAGCTACCCATGATGAGCACATGGTCGAAACTTTCATCAGGAAATCCCGTACGCCTTGCGTCAGACTGAACCGCTTCTATGGACAAGTTGCATTCGGCGGCCCGTGCTTTGGCATAATCAATCAGGACCTGTGAATAGTCGAGTAACGTGCAGCACGAAAATCCCCGAGCACACAACTCCAGGCTGTGACGCCCATGCCCGCCGCAGAGATCTAAAATTTTGCTTTGTCTCCGGATCGGGAGCAGTTCGCAGATAACGTCCACCTCCAGACGAGTGATATCTTCGTTACAAACCGAACGGGCATCGGTTACCAGATAGACCTCATCAAACAGGGTTTTCCACCAGTCCGGATCCACGGTTATACTCATGTTAAACTCCTTATCCATCTGGGTGTGCTGAATATAAGCGCTAAGTTATTATGCAAATATTCACAGGCTAAATTTATGCCGTACAGAGTTGTTTTGAAAGATGAACGTCGAACATATTAAAAGATGAACGTTCAACATCGAACATTGAACGTCGAACGTCGAATAATGATGTCGCTCCGCTCCGCAATTTAATTTCATTTGTTTTTAAAAATCCGATGTGAAACCTTTAATGACTATTTCTTTTTCTTTTCAGCCGTTTTGATACTCGTAACAAAAATCTTAATTAATTCTTCTAGTTCCTCTAAAATATCATTTAGTAGTTCAGGTTTTTTAATTAATGGTACCTACTGAATAAGTTTTAACCGTCTTTGGGTTTCCCTAAGTTCTTTTAATGAAATTATTAACCTTGTTTTTGTCTTTCATTCAACATTGGATGTTGGACGTTCGATGTTCGATGTTCATCTTTTTCAGTAAACCTTCCACAGTCCTTCCGGCGCAAAAAATAACTTAACGTTTATCCGGGTGTGCCCCGAAGCTGAACAGACCGTCCGATGCAATAATGGCAGGATCTCCTCCCCAGGGATGCATGCGAGCAATTTCCAACTCCTCTTCTTCGATCTTAATGATCTCATCCAGTTCCCCGGCCAACCACATTTTTTCCAATATCAAGCAATCAGACCATAACTTTGTACAGTAGTTTTCCAAAGCGTTAAGTTGATAAGTGGTAATCACTCTCGGTCTCAGAGCGATCCTGATAGGACCCAGGAGATACGTGAACTCGTGTTCAAGGGCCATTTTTTTCTGCATCCGGTCAACTTCAGACAACAACTCATATTCAATGCTCAGAATAGCTTCATTAATTCTGTTCACCGCTTCCCGGACAGGCATGTCCGAACCCAGTACGCCCAGCGGCTGCACCCCGCCTCCACTGCCGACATTCGTGGGTACACCTCCATAACGGCCTAAAAATCCAAACATGCCTTTGTGCCCCATGAGGCAGCGAAAATCAGTCTGGCAGCGCTCCATAACCACATGTTCATTTTCCAATACGGGAATTTCTTCGGCCCAGAGCGCAAGAGGAATTTTTTCCTGGACGATATAGTTTTTTTCTTTTAACGCCAGACTTATCGCTTCGTCCGGATCCTTGTTGATTTGCCCGACCCGCACGCCTTTTCCCGAATAACCTCTCTCGGGCTTAAGGACTAAATCATCCCAGTTCGATCGAGTCCATTCAATCAGGTCGTCGATTTTTTCACCCCTGGGGCTATAGGTCCGCCGAGAATAAAATTGGCGGGTCCAGGGGGTTCTTCTCACGATTTCTTTGTGAAACCTGTTGCGGTGAGGACCCGTTATAACTTCGAACATGCTTTTTACATTAATCGGTTCGGTGCCCCGGGGATTGATGACCCGTCGTTCTTGAACCGCCTGTAAAACGGGACTCAAGTCATGACTGCGATGCAGGGCCAGCAAAACATCCGTGTTGAAATCCATGAAAATTATTGAAACGGGCCGGCCTTTCCAGCATACTCGTCCATCATTGAGTTCCAGTTCCTGTGGGGCCATCAGAGCACCTGACAGTCCATCGATCTCATTCAGACGAAGAGCAAGGTTTTTGTTTTCGGTTACATCTTCGAGAGTCTCTTCTTCGGCGACCACAGCGATAAGTCCGGAATTGTGCCCTTCACGGGATCGATGAGCTTCAACAAGCATCTCTACAAAACCATTGATGGGAAATAATAACGGGTGGTCAAAGTCGAGTTTTATCTTCATGGGACGAATTTCATTCAGTCTATGCCATATCGCCTTTCCAATGATTTGAGTAACCCGCTGATAATCCCAACCCCCGGGGCTCCCAAGATTCCATTCGGAATGATATCCTAAAAATTCCTTCATTTTTTTCCTCATTTATTCTTTCATGTTCAGTGCTTGAAATCTTTTTTCTATCCAGTGAAACGGCAGTTCCCCGCCTTCCAGTAAGAAAGCATGAAACTGCTCGCTACCCATCCGATTTTCATAGGCTTTTTTCAATCTCATAATCTCATAACGCCCAACACTGTAACATAATTGATATCCGGGATTCAATTGAAAACGATATATCTGCCTTTGGGCCTCTTCCCTGCTGAACCCGGCGGTCGTTAAAAGTTCTACAGCATCCGCGAGGGTAAGAAAGCCTGCATGGAGACCCACATCAATCTGGCATCGAGCGGAACGCCACAGCCTGCGCTTGTAATCAACAAGATATTCCATGGGGTTTTGTACATAGCCGTGCTCGGTCAAAAGTGACTCGGCATAATAAGCCCAGCCTTCGTAAAAAAGAGGTGACTCGATCTGACGGCGTACGGGATTTCCCAATCTTCTCCGAATCGAATCGAGCAAATGGTGCCCGGGAATTGTCTCATGTGCTGTCAGAAATTTGTACTCCCGGTGGAGCCGCTTCCTGAGAAGGTCGTTCTCATGGGCACTGCTCTGCTGCTGTGGAAAGCGAGTGGTAATGAAAAAAAAACTTTTCTCCCTGGCGTCCGAGCTGAAGGCTGCTCCGAAAGAAGCTGCACTTCGGATCGATTTCAGATAGTATGGCGTTGCGGTAATTTCGAGGGATGCGCCAAGATCTTTTTCTCTAAAGCCGTGACTGCGGAAAAACAATCGCAGGAGTTCTGTTTCCCGCCGGTAAAGTTCAATTGTATCGATTTCCCCAATATCGGGACAAAAATCATGGTACAGATCCTGCCACGATTTGCGTTGATCGATTTTTGACTGTAATTTCTCCAGTTGTTTGAGATTTTCCCACCACTCATCGACAGCAATCTGGAACACTTCATCCAAACTGAGAACAGACAAAAAATGATCTTTGAGACTGGCTTCAAGGGATGTTACCGCAAACATGCGATCCGGAACCGGAGAAATGTCTTCCAGATATTTGTCAAAATTGCTAAGAGCGGCCAGTGCTTTTTGAAAGTCCTTTGAAAGAAGATCTGAGTGTTGCTTGCAAAAGCCATCTACGGTTTGCACAAAATATTGCTTACCGTCATGGAGCATGGCCCGGGCAGCCTGGTGATAAGTCTCGGGCACGCCGTCAATATTGTCCATTGCCTGATTCAAGAGTCTGGGAATGGCGGATATACGCTTTAGGGTTCTATCTATCCGTTCCCGAGTATCAGCAGCCGGTTTGTTCAGGGCATGATCGATCCCTATGAAAGCGATCTTCAAGTATAGCAACGGATTATGGCGCCAGGATTTATTCTGCTCCAGCTCGATTAAAATTCCCGCAACATTGGCCTTTAACAACTCAAGATCGATACGCTTTTCAAGGTCCTTTTCACCAGAGGTTAAAAGGTCTAATTCCTGCTTGAATGATCTCAATCGACCCACGCATTCGTTAATTGCGCTAGCCCCTAAGTCGTCCAGCCTGTCGTAATACCCGGCGGCGGCCTCGGCCCGGGGTAAAAAATGGAATTCATCGCTGGCGCACATCACCGGAAAGCGTCCGGCCAGGTCATTAAAGTAACGCAAGGCAAGTTGGATATGAGTGGCTTTCATGATGTGATGTTCGGATCATCGCTCATCAATAGGAATATATCGCGTCTTTTTAGGACCCGTATAAATCTGGCGGGGTCGACCGAGTTTCCATTTGGGGTCGTCGGCGCACTCTTTCCACTGGGCAATCCATCCGGCAAGCCTGCCGATGGCGAACATGACCGTAAACATGTTGGTGGGAATGCCCATGGCACGCAGTATGATGCCACTGTAAAAATCCACGTTGGGATACAGATTATATTCGATGAAATAATCGTCTTTTAAGGCCGCCGCCTCGAGTTCCTGTGCTATGTCGAGTAACGGATCGTTAATGTTGAGTTTTTTAAGAACCTTATGGCATACCTTTTTTATGATTTTGGCACGGGGGTCATAGGCTTTGTAGACTCTGTGCCCGAAACCCATGAGTCGAAAAGGATCTTTTTTATCTTTA
>Ga0315543_1001863_pt1 | contig 21760 bp, 13 predicted proteins | sample SalMarSW160210MG_2_FD_203098 | JGI IMG/M metagenome (GOLD analysis project Ga0315543, IMG submission 203098) | Salt marsh sediment microbial communities from the Plum Island Ecosystem LTER, Massachusetts, United States - Salt Marsh Sediment SW1601-210 ...
CACGCCGGGCAACTCGGCCACCTGGCGCAACTCGGCCAGCGGCACCTTTTTCAGCTCGATCGAGAAATCGGCCATGCGACATTGCGCGTAGTAGCGCGACATGGCCTCCGTCAGGTTCCAATAGCAGGAGGCCATCGTGCCAAAGCACGTCACGCCAACGGCTATAATGCTCGTGATCGCCAGAATCAGTCCCCAGGAGGAACGCAGTTGGCGCAGCAGCTTTCGATCGAGCACCCTCACCAGACAATCTCCTCCGGCGGCATGGGTTCGTCGTTGACCTTCGTCTCGACGACCTGGCCGCTGCGCAGCCGAATGATGCGGTCGGCCGCCCGAGCCAGCGCCGCATTGTGCGTGATGATGATGACGGTCGTTCCCAATTCGTTTTTCAAGTCGACCAGCCATCGAAGCACTCGCTTGCCCGTGGCGAAATCCAGCGCGCCGGTCACTTCGTCGCAGAGCAGCAGTTCGGGGTTCTTGGCCAGTGCCCGGGCAATCGCCACCCGCTGCTGCTCGCCGCCGGAGAGCTGCGCGGGGAAGTGGTCCATTCGGTCTTCCAGGCCGACGAGCCGCAGGGCCTCTTCGACCGGCATGGGGTTGCAGCTGATTTCGGTCGACACCATCACGTTTTCGCGCGCGGTCAGGTTGGGCACCAGGTTGTAGAACTGGAAGACGAACCCGACCGTGTCACGGCGATAGCGCGTCAGTTCGGCCGAGGAGAATTGCGCGAGGGAACGCTCGTGGAACCAGACTTCGCCGGCGGTGACCGTGTCCAGCCCGCCGACGATGTTCAGGATTGTCGACTTGCCCGATCCACTGGGCCCCACCATGGCCAACAGCTCGCCGCGATAGACGTCCAACGACACGTCACGCAGGGCCTCGACGGCGATCTGGCCCATCTGAAACGTCTTATCCACGGCGCGCAAACGAATCGTCGCCTCGGTGGTCGCGCTCGGAGATGAGGTAGTCATGGGCAAAACCGCAAGGATGGGGCAAAGGGCCGGGAAAAAGGGGACAGGCTTTGCTCTGTAGGAAAGCTTCCATCCCGTATTGGGTGCCCGGGAATGAGCGTAGCGAAGGCCCGGTTTTTCACCCACTGGGCCACCGCTTCGCTATGGCCCAGGCACCCTCATGGGAGGTTTTCTACAAAGCAGAACAGGCCCTTTTTCCCCCTATCTGGAAGGTAGGTTCAGACTTACCGTCGGGCGTTTCGGACCCGGGCCGGCGCCTGTGGTCGGCTCTCGTCGGTGTGTTACAATCAGCATCATTGTTGCAGAACAAACCCCTGGAAGAAACCATGGTACACCAAGAACGAATCACCTTTCGGACCGGCGGCCACCGGGACATGCACGACCTGACCGAGTCGGTTGCCCGGGTCGTGGCGCAGTCGAATATCCAAACAGGCACCGCCGCAGTGTTCGCCGTCGGCAGCACCTCCGCGGTGAGCGTTGTGGAGTTCGAGCCGGGCCTGGCGGCCGACGTGCCCGAGATGCTCGATCGGCTGATTCCCCCGAGCCGAGAGTATGGCCATGAACAGGCGTGGCACGACGGCAACGGCCACTCACACCTTCAGGCGACGTTGTTGGGCCCTTCGCTGACCGTGCCGGTAAGCGACGGCCGGCTCGTGCTGGGCACCTGGCAACAGGTGTTCCACCTCGACTGCGACATCCGGCCACGGGAGCGAACCGTCGTGGTCACGGTCCTAGGAGAGTAACCTCCACCTACCACGCGGTTGTCCCGCATTGCCGCAAGTTGTTTTCCCGTAAAGACTTACGGAGAAAGTAACCAATTGGTGCCGTTTACACAAGTTATTTCACACCAAAGACTTACGCGATTTTTCGTCCCCCTGACCTTCGCTCCAGTTACATCGTGTTACATGCGACCTAAGCCCAGAAGGGGACATAACTTGCATTCTTCTTGGAGGCACTGCCCTCGGTGTGCGGTTTGAGCAAGCCTGCATCGATCGTGTCACGGATAATCCGCGACGCCATCGGGTAGTTTGGATCCTCGATACCCAGCCGCCGCCGGAGCGAGGCGTTCGTCATGCGTTTCCCAGAAACAAACCACAGACACGCATGTTGGTAGCAGGCACGGATGCGATCCTCCTTGCCCATCCGCGAGAATTTTCGGTGTCCAAAAACCACGGTGACCGTGCTGCCACTAGTTGCCCGAAAGTCTGGAGCCGGAAGTTGATACGCTTCTACTAACGACACGACTTTGTCGATTCCACTTCCACGTTCTTCGCAAATCGACATTCGTCGCATCAGCTTTGCCAATGTCTCGTTCCGCGATTGGGGAGGTTCGTCGATGAACCGGAGCGTGTCGATCAGTGGCCGACCGGGGTTGGTAATCTCCATGCGGTCGGCGAATATCTCTACCGTTGGGCTCACACCACCAACATTGAAATCCTGATGGATGAGTGCGTTCGCGGTCAGTTCTCGAATCGCAATTTCCGGATACACTCGCACCTCCTTGCGGAGTGCCTGCCCGATCTGCTCATTCTGTGGAAGCTGGTCGTTAATGTACTTGATGGCCCCCTGGAAGCCGACAGCGTACCCCTTGGTGCCCGTTTGTTCTCTGATTGTCTCGACGCGATTATCGCCCCGATAGATAATCACTCGCAGTGCTTTCCTCGCAAGCCGATCGAACTGCTCAAGATCCTTGGCAAACAAGATCCCACCGACGTTCGTGATGTTAAATCGGTCGCCGCCTCGGCGAACCACGATCTTCTCTCTGGCCAAGCGATCCAATATGCCTGCTCGGTTATCGGGAAGCGGCGTGCCCATCAACTCGAAATAGGCGGGGTAATCGATTAACGCGAGCACTTCATCGGAAGTGACTCCGCCGGCCGCGACTCCCTTTTCAAAGGTCACGTTTGAGAACGTTGCCCAAAGGGCGCGTTCCTTCTCGGGGTAGTCCTTCAGTTTCTTCTTGTAGCTGCCCACGCGAATGTACTCGGTACCCGCGAACCCAACGGGAGTCGATCGCGCGGGCGGAATCGCAAAGAGGACGACCGGCTTGCCTTCATAAGCGAATTCGTGTATCTGGAAATCAATCGCGGGTTTCAAGAACCGGAGCAGCCGGTTCTCCAACTCCTCGCCGGAAACCTTGGTGTGGCGAGGCCTGAAGCTTGTCCCTTTGACGTTGTGCGTACCGTTTTCAACACCCCAGACGAGATAGGCCATCTCCTTTCGATGCAAGGCCGCCGAGTTCGACAACGCCGAGAGATACTCGCCAATATACGTTGCCCAGTCTCCCGGCTTGTAGTCTTCCTTGAATTCGACCCATTCCGTCTCCTTGGGCAACGCCAGCAGTTCCGCGAAGAGAGAAGAAAGCGATGCTCGCGTCATGGCATTTCTCCCTTGCTCGACAACATTCTCGCCGCGCTGCTTTGCACAGCAACCTTGCCGGTCACGGCCGCCGAGACCAAGACCGGGGCCGAGAATCCCAGGGACGCCATACTCAATGGTTCGAAATCGCGTATGGCCTTCCTCGAACCTGGGTCGTTGTAGTGCTTCACCCGCTTTCGATGTTCAGTGATTCTGCCCATGGACGGGATCATACCGGAACAGGCACTGCTGGACAAGCCAGCAGTGGCACCCTTGCGGCCTACTAATCTTGTCCGCCGCCGGAGCGGGGCAGATGGCTTGGCGGAGGCCAGGTTTGGCGTTGCGGTTGAGGTACCGCCTCCTCGTCCGGCTGACCGTCTCCGTCCGCATCGGAGTCATCGTCGACCGGTTGGGCACGAACACCCCACGCAACGGTTTCGGTGGGATCCAACAAGGCGGTGTCCACCGGCGACGGTTCAAGCTGGGCCACCGGCTCGGACGGAGTCGCGACATGCTCCAAGCCGACGAAATCAGTCGCCGGCTCCTTGGCGACCAGCTCGGGTGAATCGAGCATACGGGCCTCGTCTCCCACGACCAGCCGCACGTAAACCAGATACATCGTGGGCACCAGAATCAGCATGATCAGCGTCGTGAACATCAATCCGAAGGCCAGGCTGGTGGCCATCGGGATCAAGACCTGCGCCTGAAACGACCTTTCCAGCAAGATCGGCAGCAATCCGGCGACGGTCGTGAGCGAGGTCAGCATGACGGGCCGAAAACGGCGGCGCCCGGCGTCGAGCAGAGCCTCGCCCAGCGCGATACCGGAGCGTACCCGGCGGTTGATAAAGTCGATCAGGACGATCGAATCGTTGACCACCACGCCGGTCAAGGCCACCAGGCCGAAGAGACTGAAGATCGTCAGGTCCAGCCCCATGAGAAAATGCCCGAGGACCGCCCCAATGAAGCCGAACGGCACGATGGCCAGGATCAATACGGGCTGGAGATAGGAACGAAACTCGAACGTCAACAGCGCGAACATCACCACCAGCGCCAGCGCCAGGCCAATGCCCAAACCCAGAAAAGACTCTTGCGTTTGCTGTTGTTGTCCCTCCCAGTTCAGTCGCAGTCCGGGATACTCCTTCAACAGCTTCGGGAAGAAGTTCTTCTTCATGTCGCCGACGATCCGAGCGGCGTTTCCTCCGGCCTTCTTATTCACGTCGGCGGTGATGGTGATCGAGCGGAGTTGATCGAGCCGGTTGATCGAGCTGTAACCCCGTTTGACCTGGACGTCGGCCAGTTCGGTCAAGGGTCGTTCGGCCGGGCGGCCCGCCGCGCTGGCGGGCGATGTGACGTTCCTCAGGGCGATCTTGGCCTGATTGCTGGCGCGCGAAGGCTGCATGCGGACCCGAATCTCGTCGAAGTCGGCCAGTGAGCGACGCTCATTGCGGGGATAGCGGACCATGAGCTTCACCTCATGGCGTCCCCGTTGCAGGCGCATGACTTCCTCGCCGTAGTAGGCCGCGCGAATCGTTTCGGCCAGATCGGCCGCCGTGAGACCCAGCGACTTGGCGTCGTCCTTCACGTTGACCTGGAATTCCCATTTGCCGGGCTGCGAATCGTCGACGATATCTTGCACGCCCTTGTACGTCGCCAACTTCTCTTTGCATTTCTCGATGGCTTCTTCCAGCTTGTTCATGTCGCGTGGTCGGGCCAGCAGACGGAATTCAATGGCCGCCCCGCCCGGCCCTACGTGAGCCGATCCAAACGTCACGTTCTCCGCGCCGGGAAAAGCGCCGCAGAGTTCGCGCCACTCATCGGCAATCTCATCACTCCGGACGTCGCGGCACTCGGTGCCCACCATCTCCACGCCAACACCTCCCACGTGGCTGCCCTCGCTGGATTGTCCCGGGCGGATCCCACCCAATGTACTCGGTTGCCCAACGGACCGGTGAATCAACTGCACAAAAGGCTCGTTTGGCTTGCTGTGGTTTCGGTTGATTTTCTGCACGGCTTCTTCCATGCGGCGCGTGGCGGCGGCGGTCACTGAGGCCGGCGTACCGTCGGGATAGGTGATCGAAGCCGCAATCGTGTTGCTGTCCAGTTTCGGAAAGAAGACGAACTCCACGACGCCCATCTGGACCAGCCCGATCGCCAACAACAGGATGGACAAGCCAGCAGCCAGCGTGATCGAAGGATTGTCGAGCGAGCGGCGAAGCACGGGCAAATAGAGCCGGTGAATCACGAAATTGAGAAGACGGGTCGCCCGTGCGTTGACCCGATTGAACACATGGTCGTGAATCCATCCTAACAGCGCAAAGAACGGTCTTGCCCAATAGACCAGATGGGGCAACAGCGCAAAGACGAGCAGGGCAGCCGACGTGCCCACCTTCATGTACAACGGGATCGACTGGCGCAGCAGCATCCACGTCACGCCACCCCAGATGGCGATGGCAACCAGCGACCACGGAGCGAGGAACCGCAGGCGTCCGGCCCTGGCCCGCAACCGCTCGAACCGACCGTGGGAATGCGGTTGATGCACGAGGTGGCACGGCAGGATGAACGCGCACTCAAAGAGCGAGATGAGCAGCATCGCGATGACCGCGATCGGCATGATCGCGATGAATTTGCCGATCACGCCGGGCACAAACAACAGCGGCACGAAGGCAATGATGGTCGTCGAGACCGAGGCCGTGACCGAGGGCAGCACTTCACAGGTGCCGTCGACGGCCGCTTCGATGAGACCTTTGCCGCCTTGTCGGTGCGTGTAGACGTTTTCGCCGACCACAATGGCGTCATCCACCAAGATGCCCAACACCATCAGAAACGCGAACAGCGAGAGCATATTGAGCGTCTGGTCGATGCCCAGCATGATCGCGGCGCCGCCGAGGATCGAAATGGGGATACCCATGGCAACCCAGGCCGCCAGCCGTAACTCCAAAAAAACGGCCAACACGACCAAGACCAGCGCCAACCCTTGAAGCCCGTTACGGGTCAAGAGATTGATGCGATCCTCCACCATGACCGAGTTATCATCCCACGTGGTCAAGGAGTAGCCGTACGGAAGGCGATAGCTGCTGGGGAGGTGGCCCCCGGCAAGCGATTGCTTGATCCGCCCGAAGAACCCCTCGGGTTTCTCTTCGGGTTGCCCTTGCGCCTCGCCCAGAAATTGCTTGATTTCGTGGACGATTTCCAGAAGGTCTTCGGCGGCCGTCTTCTGCACGGCGATGACCATACCCGGCTTGCCGTTGATGCGGTGAATGGCCGTCGTGTCGACAAACTCGTCCCGGACCACGCCCAAATCGCCCACGGTCAGCACCACGCCGTCGGGCTGGGTAACCAGCGGAATCTTGGCAATCTCGTGCCCAAGGAGCCGCTTGTTCTTGCCGCGCAACAAGATCTCCTGCGAGTCGGTCTTCATCGTGCCGCCGGGCAACTCGATGTTCTCCCGACGAATGATTTGGGCCACCTGCTGCAACGTCAGTCCGTATTTCCGCAGCGTTTCTTCCGAGATTTCGACGTCGATTTGGTAGTCCTTGACACCCACCATTTCGACCTGCGAGACGCTGGGCAACTGCAGCAATTCATCGCGGACTTCCTCAGCCACGTCCCGAAGCCGCCTTTCCGCCTCGGGATTGTCGCTCTCCGGGCCGATCACACCGACACGAATCGCCGGGCGCCGCAGAAGAAACTGCTCAACCTCGGGATCCTCGGCCATCTCGGGAAAGCTCGGAATGCGATCGACGTCGCTGCGGACCTTGTTCAAAATCTTCTGCGTGTTCGGCTCGCCCGACTTCAGCTCCAACAGAACGGTGCCGGCCCCTTCGCGGGCCACCGAGATGATCTTCTTGATGCCGTCGGTGGCACGGACGGCTTCTTCGATTTTCTGGCAGATACCTTCTTCGACTTCTTCTGGACTGGCGCCGGGATAGGGTACCGTGATGACGATGTATTCCAACTCGAAGCCGGGAAACACCTCACGGCGCATGATGAACATACTGGCCGTGCCGACGACCAATATGGCGATCATCAGCGTGTTCATCGCCGGCTTGTTCTTGATGGCCCACCGAATCACGGACTTCATGGCTTCTTCTCCGCTTGCGCCCGCACCGGCATGTTTTCCTCGACCGACGCCAGCGGCGTGGTCACCACCTGGTCACCAGACATCAGCTCATTTCCCTTGACCCGAACCACCGCAACGTCGCCCATCACACTGACCACCCTTACCGGAATCGTGTTCAACTTGCCGCCGCGCACCCGCCATACCCGATTGCCCGGCCGAATCGCCTTTTCGGGCACCTCCAGCAAAGGGGTTTGTGGCCTGGCATGAATGGTCAACTGGACGTACATGCCGCGGACCAGCGCCCGGGGCCCCCGCACGGATCGTGCGTCTTGCGACTCGTCCTCTCGCACCTTGCTGGGCTTCGCGACCACGACGATGCAGGGAACGGTTCGTGTCGCTTCGTCCAGGCCGATTCCGTCGTAGCGGGTCAGGACGCCGTCCCAGTGGTATTGCCGATCGCCCAGCTTATAAGTCACCGTCGTCGGGGTAGGCAGCAACAGGTAGTCCCTGCCCGTCGTCTCCCGCGTTTCTTGCGTCTCTTGCTCCGGCGTGGCCGACTCGCGGGGCTGATTCCAAATCCAATAGAGCTCGTCCATGCGGAGATTGCAGCGAACGTTGCACTGCGAGACATCCTCGATTTTGGCCACGATGGTGCCCGGCGCAAGATAGGCATCCAACTCGACCAAATCCTGGACGATCATCCCGTCGATCGGCGTGGTGATCTTCGTGCGCCGGTGATTCAGTCGGGCCTTCTTCAGATTGGCCTGCACCAGCTCCTTGGCCGCCTGGAGCCGAGCACGCCGGGTTCCGATCGTCCGCAGTTGGTTTTGCAAGGTGACCAGGGCGTTGCGGGCGGTCAGTACGTTGCGGCGCTCCGTGTCCATCTGTGACTCGGTCACGATGCCTCGGCTAACCAGCTTCTCGAGCCGTGCGACCTCCCGTCGCTGCAGCGCAAGCGAATCCTCTGCCAGTTTGGCCAACGCTTGCGTATTGGTTTCTTCCACGTCCAGCTCTTGAAGACTGGCTTGCGCTTGCTCCAGCTCTTTGTCAAGTCGCTCGACTTCAATGCTGTAATCCTGAGGATCGATTTCGATCAGCAGCGTTCCCTTGCGGACGTACTTGCCCGCCTCGCACGCGTCGGTTTTCTGGACAACCCGCCCTCCCACTTCGGCCGCCACGGCAATCTCTCGTCGGGGAACCACGACGCCGTCGACTTCGATGTCGAGCCGCTGCTGTTGCAGCCGTACTTCGGCCGTCTCGACCAGCGGCGCTTGGCCCTTCTCGGGCGCAGACGTCGGGAGCTCGGTCCGCCCGTATCGCGCCATCACCGCAAGCCCTACCACCCCAATCCCCAAAATGACCAGGGTGGCCACGAGTCTCGTGATACGGGCAAGAGAACTGTCGTTTTCGGTCATCGTTTCATCCCATCTCGTTCCGGTCTGTCTACAGGTTTCTCGCGCTCCTACTCCGATGCTCGAACGGTCGATGGATCCGTCTCGGCCACGGGCAAGTTCTTTCGGTGCCCGTCGCCGGCCGGTCGACCGAGCGGTTGCGCCAGCCCCAACGCGGCGAGTACGACTTGAGAGATATGCTCGGTCAACAATTCAACCGTGTGGCATTCTCGTTGTTCCTCTTCCGTGATGATCATGGCGATCACCGGGGAAGCAGCTCGGAAATAGACACACTGACCAATGATGCTGAACCCTAGCTGATGGCGTCGATACGGGGGCATGTCCGGCGGAAGCACTTCGTCGAGCGCGCTCATCAATTGGGTGAACTTCGTCCGGAAGTACTGCTGCATCATTTCCGCACAAAACGGCGTCGGATCGAGAATCTCGCGCTGCAGGAGTCGCATCCGCCAGGCCGGCGCGTCGGCCCGAAACAAGCGCTTCAGCAACTCGTGGATGAACATTCTGAGTTTCTGCTGTGGCGGAGCCTCCTCGCGCCATTCCTTGGCGAGACTCGGCTCGACCCCGCCCGGATGGGCCGCCTTGAAGACTTCGACGTACAAATGCTCCTTATCCCCAAAGTAATAGTTCACGCTGGCGAGGTTCGCGCCTGCCTTGCGGCAGATCTCGCGGATCGTGGCCCCGCGAAATCCCCGCTCCGCAAACACCCCTCCCGCCGCGTGAACGATTCGCCCCCGTGTGTCGTCAGTAGCCATGGTCCTTCACCCCTCATCCCAAGGATTAAAACGCCCGTTTAAAACAATTATATTAAACAGCTGTTTTTAGTCAATGGAAACACCAAATATTTCCCTTTTTGCTACGAATTCTGGTCTGTCGAGGTTTTCCTGTGCCGGTGGATGGGATTACTGGGACAGCCCAACAAATACCACCCAAAAGAGGGAATCGGCGGTGCCTTCCGTGACTTACTCTCGCACATGGCGTTGCACGGCCCGCGTTTGTTCGCCATGATGCCTTGTGGCCTCCACAGGCCATAGCAACAGGTCCGCAATGGCAGGTGGAAGATGTGATAAATAGAGGTATTCTGAAGGCATTGCTCGTGCTCACCGGGCTCATCGTGAGTCTCGCCGCCACGACAACTCCGGTCGGGGGCGAAACAGAGGAGCCCCGTACATCACAACACCCCGGTCAAATCGCCGGGATCATTGCCGGCCGGATCATCGACGCCGAGGGGGAACCGGTGTCGGACGCCTACCTCGTGCTTTGCGATCAGGCGACCGGCGTTCCAATCGCCGCCAAGGCACTTCGACCCGTAACCGACGAACTCCTGGCCGGAGCGCGAATCAACCCGATGGACTTCCTCCAAAGCTGGACGGACCCGCAAGGCCGGTTCCGCTTCGAGCGGGTCCCCGCCGGTCGATATCGTCTGATCGCGCAGTCCTGTCCAAGCACCCAGTCAAAAGACGCCTTCTTCAAAGTGATGGACCGGGAGATCCGGCTGCGTGGAATTGCCGAGAACGTTGTGGTCTCCAAGGATTCCTCTCCGGAGGTGGTGATTCGTCCGTTGGGAACCGGAGTGCTGCGGATCAAGGACAACCTGAAGGGCAAGGACGGCGTGCTGGTGGCCATCAGCACGGCCCCGACGCGGGCCGATCCGGCGTTGCGCTTCGTGGGATGGGGTGGAGCGTTCGCGCAACACCTGATCGGCGGCGGCCGCAAACTGGCCGGTCGGCTGACCGTCTCCGGATTGCCGCCGGGAAAGATCTACGTGGCCGCCTGTGGGTTCTGTGCCGACGACATGTCCGGTTGGGGAGCGGCTAAGACAACCGTCAAGCCGGGTCAAACCGCCAAGTTGTACGTACCTATCCACTCGATGTGGGCCGGTCACCTCGAACCGCCCAAAAGGTTGCGGCCGTTGGTTGAAAAGGTGAAGTCGTTCGGCCCGATCAAGTTCCTCAAACTGCTGTTGTGGCGCAACGGCTTCAAGGTTCCTCAGGACTATGGCGACATCCAGGCTATATGGCGGCTTGATCGGGTGATCAGTCGCAACCTGGATCGCAAGGTCGAATTGCCGACCGGGGGGGTGGCCACGCTCGCTGACGCGATGGCGGCCTTCCAATACGCCGGCTGCGCTAAAGAGAAGGAGGAGGAAAAGAAGAAGAAATAGGCCGGACGCCTGCGCTTGCGGAGCAACGGTTGGCATCCACACGCGATCCGCGCTAGACGCGCCGGATGATTTGCGACGCGTTTTCCGAGGGAATCTGCTCCGGCCGATGATGGGGAGCCGGCCCAGCGCCGCGGCCGAGGTCCATGTCCTCGCCGAAATAGCATTTTCGGGCTTCCGGATTGGCCAGCACTTCTTCGGGCGTGCCGTGGCAGAACACCTTGCCCTCGTCAATAAGGTAGGCGCGATCAGTGATCTGAAGTGTTTCACGCACCTGGTGATCCGTGATAAGGATCGCGATGCCTTCGCTTCGCAGCCGGCGAATGATTTGCTGGATACTGGCGATTGTCACCGGGTCGATGCCCGTGAAAGGCTCGTCCAACAGCATGATCTGGGGATCGGAGACGAGTGCACGCGCGATTTCCAATCGTCGCCGTTCCCCGCCGGAAAGCGAGATGGCCAGGTTCTTGCGAAGCGGAGCGATGTCGAACTGTTCGAGGAGTTCCTTGCACCGCTTGCGCCGGGTTTTTCGGTCGAACCGGCCCAGCATTTCCATCACGCCCAGCAGGTTCTTCTCGACCGAGAGTTTGCGAAAGACGCTCGACTCCTGGGCCAGATAGCCCATGTGGCCTTCCAGCGCGCGGCGATACATGGGCCAGCGGGTAACCTCCTGGCCGCCCAGGAAGACTTTACCCGCATTCGGCTCGATCATGCCGCAGGTCATGCGGAAGCTGGTGGTTTTCCCGGCGCCGTTGGGTCCGAGCAACCCGACGATCTCGCCCCGCTCGACACAGAAATCGACGCCGTCGACAACGCGGCGCATTCCATAGATTTTGACCAGTCCGTCGACTTCCAACATCGGCATGGCGACCATCCGTGTATTCGAGGTTCAACGACAACCGGTTTTCACCGGGTCTATCGAACGAACTCCATCCGTTTGAAATGCGGGAAGAAGGGGAAGGGAATACGGGCGCCGCCGATCCACACGGCGTCCCACGAATGCGGCCAATAGATGAACACCGCTTTGCCGATCAGCAGCTCGCGATCCACATAGCACTTCTCTTTTGACCACAGCCGGCTGTCCTTGCTCTGCGCGCTGTTGTCGCCCAGCACCAGGAATTGATCCTCACCGAGCGAGAACGTCTCGCCTGGCATCGACTTGTCGGAGAACGCGGCGGGCCACCCGTTTGGATCGGAGAGAAACTCGCGGATCGACGGCTGGGAAAAGTCCCGGAAGTGCTCATAAGGAGCCCGATAGTCGCAGAGCGGCTCGCCAGGGTTCATGGAACGATCGGCGATGTAGTAGATGTCTCGCAAGACCTTGATATGGCTGATCTGGACATCGGCTCCGAGCGTCGCGATGCCGACCGGCGCGCAGTCGGCCGGTTGGGGTATGGTGTTACCCAACGGTTCGTAAGTCGTCGGCCCATCGAACGCGACCCGCTTGTCGTCAACCCAGAGCCACAATTGATCGTCGACGTTGACAAACAGGACGTCATAAGTGCCCGGCCGCGAGATCGGCGTGGCGCCCGTGCGTCGAAAGGATTCGCCGGAGATGCTCAGCAGGGCCTGGCCCGTGGCCACGTCGATGCGGCATTGCATCCGCCGACCGCCTTCGACCAGTTCGAGAATCGTCTCACCCTGCTGGCCGCGCACCTCCAGGGTGCACGAGACGGCCAGATCGCCGACCCAATGGACCCCCAAGCTTCGTGGCATGCCAGGGGCACTCGCCCCACTATTGTAAGCACAGAAGTCCGAAATCAACTGGGGACGCGGAGGATCAAGCGGCATGCCGTGATCAACCCGATCCCAAGTCTGCTGGCTGGGCACGAAATGCCAATAGCGCAGCCAGGCTTCCGCGCCCGAGGCGCCGTCGTTGGAAAACGATCGGTGATCCTCCGCCGCGACCCAACCCTGCGAGGCGTCCTCGGCTTGCCACCGCACGGGCCAACCCTGCTCCGACAACGCTTCCGGCAATACATGGTCGTTGTCGTGAACCGTCTGCAGCATGGCCCGGAGCTTCTCGGGCGGCTTACGCGCAATCCGAAGCGACGGTTCTTCGCGGTTCTGAACGAACAGATCGCCGTGGCTGATTCGTATGGTCTCGTTGGGCAGTCCCACGATCCGCTTGATGAAGTTCGTCTTGGCTCCCTCCGGATACTTGAAAACGGCGACGTCCCACGGCTTCGGATCCTCGAAGTGGTAGACGAACTTGTTGACGAGAATGCGATCGCCGTTGAACTGCTCGTCGCCGACACGCATCGTGTAACGACAGTTTGGACAAGTGCCGTACTTCACGACAATTCCCGACTTGGTTTCACCCGTCTGGGCATCCGCTCTACTGTCGCCAACCTGATACGGGCAGCCGCACTTCGGGCAGGTCACGTCCCTATGTTGTCCCATCAAGGTCGTGGCCATGGATCCGGTCGGGATGACGAAGGCTTCGGCCTCGAAGGTGCGAAACAGAAACGCCAGGATGAACGCAATGGCCACTGCCTCGACCGATTCGCGAAAAACGACTCGGCTGCGCCAGGAAGACTTGCTCGGCTTGGGCTGCTCGGCCGTCAACTTGGCCGGCAGCGGGCCGCGTGCCGGTCGCCGTCGATCGCGGGCTCGTGATTTCTTCCTCGATTTCGACATCAGACGGTTTCCACTGCCGGCAAGGTCCCTAGATGATGTTACCGCCGCGCGGGCGAATCCAGCGAATATAACCCATTGCGGTCGGATCCGAAACTTGAAAATGGGCTGGCGGCAAAAATGGTCCGACTTAGGGGCGAGGGACCACCAGTGGCTTGCCGATCAACCATTCTTCGGGCACGCCTGCTCCGGTCGGCCACGACCGGCTGTCCTCGCTGATCAGGCTGTTGTCTCCCAGCACAAAGTATTCTCTCGGGCCCAGTGTGACCGGCCGATCGCAGCCCCACCGTGCAAAAACCCCCAGGGGTCGAGCATAGTAGACGTCCCGATAGACCTGCACGTCGCTCAGCGTCAGACCCAAGCCGTCCGATCCGATCGCCAACGGGCAGGCCGAGGGTCGCCACGACGGATCCAGCGGACGCAAAGGGCAGCGAAGCGCGACCCGGCCGCCGAAGGCCAGAACCACTTGGCGATCCACGAGCGAAAACGTCACGTCCGTCTCGCTGATCGGTCTGGATGCCGGGGCCGAGCCGCGCTCGACCATTTGCCCGCCCAGGCGCAACCCACACACCCCGGTTTTCGGCTCGATCCATGCCGCCAGGTGGTCCTTTCCCTCGGTCGCTCGCACGACCAGACGACCGTCTCCCGAAATCTCGGCCAGACGAAAACGGAGCAACAGGTCGCCGACCGGGCGTGTCTGGTCGCTTCTTCGAGTACGCCATTGATTGTAGGAGAGTTCATCCATCACGGGACCGGCTACCACGGAATCGCCCACGCGGCGCCGATGATGATAGACCAGCCAGTCGACCGGCTCCTTGCTCTTTTGCGCAGCCGGCGGCTCGCTTGACCGCGGCCGGCGCGATCCAGGATGATGGAAACCGTCTTCCGAACGGGTCCAACGAGAATGCGCCACCTCCGGGTACCAGCGAGGCGCGACGACGCCCTGCTTGCTGCCCTTGCTCGAAGCGTCGTGGACAAGAACGGCCATCTCTCGTTGGGTGTCCAAGTCCTTGCGCTGGATTTCTCCGTTGACGTAGACGTCTCCGTGGCGAAGCTGGACCGATTCGCCCGGCAGACCGACGACCCGCTTGACCGCCAGCCGGCGTGGCCGGCCCGGATCGCGAAACACCACGATCTCCCAACGCCTCGGCCGGCGCCAGCAGAAGGCCGATCGGAGCAGGAGCACGCGGTCGCCCTCGACGATCGCCAGCGGCGACGTGTTCTCGGTCAAGCCGCCACAATGGGGACAAACGCGCCATCGGCCGGGCGCGGGCACGTCGGCGTCACAGACAAACGGTCGTCCGCAGTCCAGGCAAACGAATCGGCAATGGGGTCCCAGCAACATTTCGGCCATCGATCCGCTCGGAATGCCCAACGGGACGAAGAGACCTTCGACACACCACGTTCGGCACAGCAGCACCGCGACGACCAGAAGGACGCTCGCTTGGATGGTCCTTCGGAGCAGACCGCCGCGTCCAGCGCGATGCTCCCCGGTGGGTCTGGCCGCAGGCGGCGCGCTGTCGTCGTCAAGTGGCATTTCCAAACAACCCATTACGGAGGATACACGTGTGAGGAAGTACCGGCACAATGATCGCGAGAGACAGTATAGTTGCGATTTCGCAGATCTCCAAACGACACTTCTCCCTTTTCGGAAGGGTGGCACGTCCCTGAGAACGTGTTTTGAAAATGGTTGCAGCTCCTTGAAGGGTGCCACTGCTGGCTTGTCCAGCAGTGTTTTTCCCGGGAAATTCGCTTCGCACTGCTGGGCAAGCCAGCAGTAGCACACTAAAAAACACGGCCCGCGTTCCCGGACACCCTCGGAGCGGCCCGCAACGGCACCCAACCCGTCCTCTTGGGTCCGGTTGTACGGCTTGCGCAAAGCTTGTGGGCGGCGTCCGCACAATCACTGCGGTCCTCACGTATGGTCTTATACGGTGCGATTGGTGCAACGGTTTTCGTCGCTCGAGCTTGGTCCATTCGTTGCAATAGGACCGGGCCTGCTCGGGCTGTTAGGGTCGTGTCGATTGCCCGAGGGAAAACCGGTCCGGCTTTTTTGACCGGGGTGAAAACGTGTTCTATATTAAACGATGGACGAGGTTGTGGCCGCGCTGCTTGCGGTCATGCTTGCCTCCGACGTACCCACCAAGACAGCAACGGCGCGTGACGACGCAGTGCGGCGCTGAGCAGGAACCGATAAGCGGTTTTGCCGCCTTGCTTCACATGCAGGATGCACCCCGCCCGTGATGGATGACGCTATGCAACGCAAGGCTCCTTCTTTCGGCGTACGAGACTCTCTAGCAGCCAAACCAATCTTGGCTACTTCCTTTCGGCTTTTGCCAGGCACGCTTGCGATCCTGGTTCTGCTGGGGTGTTTTTGCGTTGGCCAGGCGGTCGCCGTCGAGCCGCCGCGATTGTCTTCCGATCAATTGGTCGAGGTCGGCGAATTGCTCCGGCAAGGACGGCAGTTCGAAGTCGAAGACCGCTGGGATGAAGCGCTCACCCACTATGAGAAGGCGATCCGCACGTTTCCCGACCAGCGCAGCCTGAAGCGTCGCTTTGACGTCTCGCGGATGCACTTCGACGTGCGGCGTCGTTTCGGAGATCCGAGTTTTTGCAGTTCGCTCGAGCGGCTCTCGTTTGAACAGGCGCTGAGTCTCTACGAGGAAGTGCTCGTGAAGATCCAGGTGCACTACGTCGAGGCGCCTCACTGGAAGGAACTGGTCGGACAGGGGACGAACCATTTCGAGGTGGCCCTCGGCGAGGTGGTCTTCCTCCGGCACAACCTGCCGAACTGCCCACGCCAGCGCATCGACGCCTTTCGACAGACTCTGCGTCATGCATCGGAAGGGCAACCGATCCGCACTCGGGCCGAAGCCCGCGCGGCCGTCGCCCGGGCAGCGGAGTCGGCCCACCGACAGTTGGGCATCTCACCGGCTACGGTGGTGCTCGAGTTCACCTGCGGAGCGACCAATTGCCTGGATGCCTACTCGGCCTATTTGACGCCGGATCAATTGAACGAGGTTTATTCCCAGATCGAGGGCAACTTCGTCGGGTTGGGTGTTGAACTGAAGACGCTCGACGGCCGGCTGACCGTTGTCCGCGTCATCCCCCGTAGTCCGGCCCAGCGCGCCGGAATCCGCCCGAACGATCGTATCCTCACCGTCGACGGGCGCGTGATCGAAAATATGTCCACCGACAAGGCAGCCAACCTGCTGCAAGGCGAGGAGGGGAGCACCGTCGAACTCTCGATCGCCGCGCCGGGGAAACCACCTCGCACGGTCCGCGCCGAGCGCCGGCGCGTCGACGTGCCCAGTATCGACGAGGTCAAGATTGTCGATCGACCCCAGGGCATCGGCTACCTGCGCCTGAGCTGTTTCCAGAAGAGCACCTCCCGTGATCTCGACGACGCCCTCTGGCAACTCCACCGCCAGGGCATGCGGGGCGGCTTGATCGTGGACCTGCGCGCCAATCCCGGCGGACTGCTCCGCGCGGCCGTCGAAGCCGTCGACAAGTTCGTCCAGACCGGCACGATCGTCTCCACCCGAGGACGCGACGTTCGTGAAGGTTTCACCTATTCAGCCCACGCCCCGGGCACGTGGCGCGTGCCCCTGATCGTGCTTATCGACCACGACAGCGCCAGCGCGGCCGAGATCTTCGCCGGCGCGATCCGCGACCACGACCGCGGCACGGTCATCGGCCAGCGGAGCTACGGCAAGGGCTCGGTGCAGGGCATCTTTCCGCTGCACTCCCATTCGTCGGGCATGCGGCTGACCACGGCCAAGTTCTATTCGCCCAAGGGCCATCCTTACAGCCTTGTCGGGGTCCAGCCGGATCGGGTCGTGCGCGTTGCGGCTCGACCCATCGACGGCGCGATCAACGCGAAGCAAGAGGACACCACCTTGGATTTCGCGCTGCGATTCGCCCGCAGCGCGTTTGCCCAGCCGCCTTCCCAGGGCTACTCGCGAGCGCAAGACAGTGCCATGTCGCGATAGCCGCACGGGTGAGTCACTCCGGTCGGCAATGCCCATTCTACGACATTGGGGTAGTCCCTTCGGCCGGCGGACTTCCCTCGTCGTCCATGTCGGATGCCGTCTTGTGGTACCGCTGCTCGTGGGCGTCGGCACGACGCCGGAAGAAGAAGCGAACGCCAAAGTTCAGCAGTAGGCACAGAATCACGCCGGTGTACCAGAATCGGGTGGTCGAATAACCGTACACGACTAAAGCCACGTAGCCGGTGGCAAGAATCGCGATCACCGGAGCCACGAACCAGCAGGTGATCACCCAAATGGCACGCCCGAGTTTCAAGTCGGCGTCGCCCCGAGCGAAAACGCGGTCGGACATCCCCGTCCCCAGCACGGCCGCAAACGCCACGTAGGTCGTGGAGACGGGCAGCCCGAGCGCCGAGGCAAAGGCGATCACACTGGCACTGATGCCCGTGATGACCGAGGCCCGTAGCGTGTCGTAGTGGATCTTCTTGCCCGTCTCGCTCAACGCGACCTGAGGTGCCAGGGGTTCTTGGGGTGGGTGAAGGCTACGGCACCAATGAGCCAGTTTCTGGCACCACCGGGGAGCATACAGAGCGACCTGGTCGAACTGACTGCCCGTGTTGACTGCCGCCCGGGTGACGCGCTGCGCGTAGGTGGTGAGCATACCCAATCCCATGAGCACGCCACACCCGAGCAGGGCCCAATGCGAAATGTCCTCGCCCGTAGCAGGCGCAGCCAGGTCGGTGGGCAAGCCGCCTTCATGAACGTGCTGCCACAACTTGAAGCTGGACAGTCCCGGCGAAGCCGCATTGGCCAGGTCGTTCTGCCCGAAGGCACACGCCATGCAGATCATTCCCAATACGGCCGTGACCGAGAATAAATACTTGTATCCACGGCGGTGCGTGAACACCAGAACAAGATGGACCAGCAACGTGAAGGCGCCCCACAGCACGACCAGCACGACCCACTCTCCATAGACGTCGAAGATCTTCTCCTTGAATTGGGCGACGAAGTGAACGCCCTTGAGCCCCTTGAAAACCATGAACCAGGTGAGCCAAGTGAGGATCGCGCCCGAGATCCATGGTCCGTGCAGCAGGACCGTGTCGTGGTCCTGGGCCTTGTCGCGGACGGCTCCACGAAAGACGCGCATCACCAGGAAGGAGGCCATGAGGCTAAAGGCGATGGAGAAGATGATCGCCGCAATGACATAGCCCACTTTGCCCCAGCCCACGTTCTTGGGACCGGCCAAGAAAAGCGACGCGCCGACCAACTCGAACACCAGACACGCCGTGGTGCTCACCGGCATCCCGAAGCCCGAGAACATGTACAAGAGCACGGTGTCGACAAAATAGACGCTGACATAGATGGCGATCGCCATCTGGATGGTCAGCACGCTTGGGTCAAAAATCTCTTTTCGTGCCGTCTGCATGACCGGAGACGAGAACCATGCACCCAAAACAACGGCCACGCCGGCGATCATCACTGCCGTGCGGCGGCGCATCACACGGGCCCCGAAGACCGCGTTGACCAGGTTGGCCGCGTCGTTGCGGCCTACTTCCACACAGTCCCAGACCAACATCCCCAGGCCGACGACCATGGCCAGCGTGACGAAAATGGACATCCATTCACCTCATGCAGACGTCAACAGAGAGTCACGCCGTCCCTAGCGGCGCGATGGAGCCCGCCATTGTCGCGCCCTAGCACGATTCTGACAAGATGCTCACAAAGGGAACGCCGGAAACGGCGACTGTGCGGGAAACAAAAGGGCAGGGACAGAAAGGAGTTAGGCTTGTTCTGCAGAAAACGTGATATCACAAGCTGCGTGCCCGGCGTCTCACACCTTCACCACCCGCCGCGTCTGGACCGACTCGGCCTGCTTGTAGCTGAGCACCAGCGCGTCGCGGGCAAGCTGGCCGTCCAACAGCGGCGAGGGCGCCGCCGTGCGGACCGAACGGATCACCTCCTTGATCTCCGCGGCGAAATCGTCGACCGGATCGCCGCCGGAAAGTTTTGGCCGGCGCACCCGCCCGTCGTCGGTCAACACGGTCACCGGCAGGTTGTCCCACGAATCGAAGACGAGCGTGGCCCGCTGAAGGTAGATTTCATAGCCGTTGGTGAATGGCCGGCCTTGCTGGTCGATGGTCCCGCCGGTCACGGTGACCATCAATTGCGGATCGTTGAACATGAAATGGGTGTGGAACAACTCGACCACGCCGCGCCGCATGCGTCCCACGGAGTGGACGGCTTTGGGCATGCCGCAAATCAGGCGGACGAAATGGGTGTCGTGGATGTTCAGATCGACGATCGGGCCGCCGCCCCTTTCAGGATCCCAATAGTCCTTCATCCAGATAGGATCGGAGATGACTCGCTTGAAGTGCGCGCCCTTGAGCTTCCCATACTTCCCGCTGGTGATCGTCCGATAGGCGAAGCGATAGGCCGAAATGAAAGGTAGAACGTGCCCGATGAGAAGCTGCTTTCCGGCTCGACGGGCGGCGCGGACCATCTTTTGGGCGTCGGTCGCACGCATGGCGATCGGCTTCTCGCAGAAGACGTGTTTGCCGGCCCGCAAGGACCGCAGGACGGCCTCGGCATGGGCGTCGGGCGGGAGGCAGATGTCGACCATGTCGACCTTGGGATCGGCCAGCAACTGATCGAGCTTGTGGTACTGGGCAATGCCGCGGAGCTTCATTTTCCTGCCCGCCGGTCCAAAATTCCCCTTGATGCTCCGCCAGTCGCCGGCCAACCGCTTGCGATCGATCTCGCAGATCGCCTTGACCGCCGCGCCGCGGACACGCTGGTAGGCCAAATAGTGGATCATGCCCATGAAACCAAGACCGGTGATGCCGACGTTCACCATGGTGTGTCTCCGTGTTGAAAGGTTTCCTTGTCCTGGGAGGGCGAACCTCCAGGTGAGCCGAAGCGTCTTCGTTGCCTCGCGTCCCGGCGCGCCGGGACTCGCCCTCCCGTTCCCCGCCGAGACTCTAGCCCACCACCTTCAAGAATCGCTCGTACGCCTCGTCCCAGGTGGCCGTTTCATGCGGCTCGTATTCTTCTACTTCGAAGCTCGCGCGAACCACGTCTCGGGCTTCGGCGATCGAGCCGACGTCGCCGGCCGAAACGGCTTGCATCATGACGTTGCCGGTCGCCGTGGCCTCGATGGGCCCGGACAGCACGTGCCGGCCACACGCGTCGGCCGCGGCCTGGCACAGTTGCCGGTTTTGGGTACCGCCGCCGACCATGTGAATCGTCCCGATCCGCCCGCCCGCCAGGTCCTCGCACATCGCCAGCACGTAGCGGAACTTCATGGCCAGGCTGTCCAAAGCACATCGCAACACGGCGCCTTCATCTTGCGGAACCTCTTGAGAGGTCCGGCCACAGAACTGGCGAATCGCCTCGGGCATGTTGTCGGGGGCCAGAAACGCCTGCGCATCCGGATCGATGAACGACACCAGCGGCCGCGCGGCCGCCGAGAGCCGATTCAGGTCTTCCCAGCCCCAATTGCGCCGGGCGCGCTTCCACGCGCGACGGCACTCCTGCACCAGCCAGAGGCCGCAAATGTTTTTCAGCAATCGCGTGGTGCCGCCCACGCCGCCTTCGTTGGTGAAGCCGAACTGGAGCACCTTGTCGTCGACGACCGGCTTGGGCGACTCGACGCCCATCAAGGCCCAAGTACCCACGCTGATGTAACACCAGTCGGGCCGCGCGCCGGGGCGGCTGGCGGCCGGCACGGCCATCACGGCACTGGCCGTGTCGTGCGAGCCCGGCAGCACCACGTCGGCCGAGAGCCCCAGCCCGGGGCGCATCGGTCCCAGGTTGGTTCCCGGCGGTTCGATGCGTCCGAGGATGCTCGTCGGCAAGCCAAAACGATCCATCAGGTCGGTCGCCCAATCGCGCTGGATCGGGTTGTGCAATTGGCTCGTGCTCACCTCGGTAAACTCGTTGCACTTCACGCCGGTCATGAGCCAGTGGAACAGGTCGGGCATCATCAGCATCGTCTCGGCCACTTCCAGCAGAGGCGAGGCGGAGAGCTTCATTTCCAGGAGTTGAAAGAGCGTGTTGAACTGCATGAACTGCAGGCCCGTCTGCCGAAAAACTTCGTCGCGGGGAACGATCTGGAAGGCTCGCTCCATGATGCCGTTGGTCCGGCTGTCTCGATAGTGATAGGGATTGCCCAACAGCAC
>Ga0315543_1001865_pt1 | contig 21750 bp, 26 predicted proteins | sample SalMarSW160210MG_2_FD_203098 | JGI IMG/M metagenome (GOLD analysis project Ga0315543, IMG submission 203098) | Salt marsh sediment microbial communities from the Plum Island Ecosystem LTER, Massachusetts, United States - Salt Marsh Sediment SW1601-210 ...
CACTCAAAGCCCTGGCGGGCGATAAGTCTTACCCTATAGACCTTACCCTTGACGGCGGGTATATCACCATGACCAGCCCTGATGATAAGGGGCAGGTTACCATACCAGCCGATATTGAGGGGATACCTGGCAGGGTGAGAATTGAGGGCGGTTACCTGGCAGCAGCTATGCGAGCCTGCGGGGGCATGGTGGACTTCACCATGACCGACGGTAAGTCACCAGTCCTGTTTACTACCGATGGTTATCAACTGGTAGTCATGCCCATGCTGACGGCTGAAAGCAAGCCAGAAGCCGAAGCGGAAGCCGAGCCAGAGCCAGAGGTTACCGAGCCAGAAGCCGAAGCGGAAGCCGAGCCAGAGGACACCGAAGGGGAAGCAGAAGCAGAAGCGGTTGTCAAAGCCGAGAAGCGGAAGCGTAGCCGTAAGAGGGAAAAAGTAGCCGTAACCTAAGAACGCTTGACCGAAAGTAAACAGCCACGCAAAGAGCGAGGGTAGCACCTCGCTTTTTGCATTTTCAGGGGATTTCCTCTCCCAGCGTGGGAAGGGAGTCCCCTATTTTTATGCGTGGGGAAGGAGGGTAGTCATGTCATGGCTCTATGACCGTAGAGACCAGCTTGACGGACTGCGCCCCTTCGTGGAGATAGCCTACCACGTCACCTACAACATACCGCCCAGCGACAGGGATGACGTGGAACAGGACATCGTTATCGCCTTGATGCGGGTTAGCCAGAGATGTAGCGACACCCCCTACCTATGGGGGGTCGCCCGAAAGGAGGTAAAGCGATACTGGAGCAAAAAGTGCTACCAGACAACGAAGTTTCTTCACCTCTATGAGGACGGGAACTTTGCTTCCCAGAACGGAGATATTGACGCCCGACTTGACGCCCTAGCCACGCTTTTGACTTTGCCTGAACGCCTGGTGGAGATAGGGTATGACAGACTGAACGGAAAGGAACTGAGCGTAGCTGACCAGGGATACTGGGTAAGGCATAAAGCGAAGCTGGACTGTCGTAAGGGTGGACGCCAACTGTCGGACTGGGAGAAAAGGCGAATAGTGCGACTTCACGGGGAGGGTATGTCCGTCTACAAAATCGCTAAGGCTATGGGTAGGAGCACAACAACCATCAGGCTGTATCTATTCAACGCAGGATTAAGACGGATAAGGGAAGCTCCAATGACGATAGTCACTTAACACAATTACAGGCAAGGGTGTCCTGTTCATTAGGGATACCCTTGCCTTTTTGGGTGCGCATTTTCAGGGGATAGCCGAACGGCTATCCTTTTTTCTTCTCCAGCATCGCTCTCCTTCCTCTGGTATCCCTAGAGAAGGGGATCGGAAAGTAATCCTCATTCACCGCCCCAAAAAGACGCCTGGATTTTAATTCTAGAGCGTCTCACGCTGTAAAGTAAAGGCTCTCCCGATGGACTGACCCCCTGGGGAGAGCCTCTCTTTTTGTCTTAGCCTCACTATTGACTTCTACCTCATGGATGGTATAGTCTCAAGGCAAAGAAAACAAGGAGGTCAATAGATGCAAGCATACTGCGTGAAATGCCGTGCCAAAAAGGAAATGAAAGACGCCAAAAGCATCACCATGAAAAACGGCAAGCCGGCAACCCAGGGCGTATGCCCGACCTGTGGCACGAAAATGTTCAGAATCGGCAAGGCCTAGGTCTGCTTTGGCATAGACAATAGAATTAAAAGGGCTGGATTTTCCCGGTGGCGGGATGGCCAGCCCTTTTATTTTGCACGATCACGCATAGCAAGCAACTGTTATCCAACAAATGCCTCAATTGTGTAGCAGTGAACATTCCAAGCGATTCTTGAGCAACAATTGACTCTCTTTTTATGTGTGATAACCTATCAGGTATATGATCTCCCTCTCCAGGCGCAAAGAAGATTGCTGAAAGAGAAAAGCCCGTTTCCGTAAACGGTATCAGAATACCGACTCTGGGGATATTGTAGTTTATCAATCTGTATAATCAAACATTTGGCACTTTGGTACATCTAGCAGCCTGTCCGAGTAATAGCTTCATCCAGGAGTAATGGGGTATAGTAGGGTGAATCTATATAAGGAGTCCATTGTGAGCAATACCTTTCGCCCCTATGAACCCGACCAGGATTTCCTCATGCCAGCATCGATGCGGGAATGGCTCCCCAGCGACCACCTGGCTTACTTCATCTCTGACGTGGTGGACCAACTCGACCTGTCGGAGATAATGGAGCGCTTCGTTGGTGAGGAGCGTGGTTATCCGCCCTACCACCCCAGCATGATGGTTAAGGTGCTCTTTTATGCCTATTGCATCGGGGTAGCTTCGTCACGGAAGATAGAGAAGCGTCTTTGCGAAGACGTCGCCTTCCGGATACTGGCGGCGAACAATACCCCGGACTTCCGCACCATCTCAGACTTCCGTAAGGACCACCTGAAGGCGCTGGCCGGGCTGTTCTTGCAGGTGCTGAAGCTATGTCAGAAGGCGGGACTGGTGAAGCTGGGTCATGTGGCCCTGGACGGGACGAAGATAAAGGCCAATGCCTCCAAGCATAAGGCGATGAGCTATAAGAGGATGAAAGAGGAAGAGGCACGCCTTGAGGCAGAAATAGCAGAGTTAATGAGGAAAGCGGCGGCAGTGGACGAAGAGGAAGACCACCGGTATGGCAAGGACAAGAGGGGTGATGAGTTGCCGAAGGAGATGGCTTTTAGGGAGAGCCGGATGAAGAAGATTCGGGAAGCTAAGGAGGCATTGGAGGAGGATGCAAAGCGTGAAGCTGAGGTAGCAGCTTCAGCAGATAAGAAACATACCGGCGTGCCGGATGATAAGGCACAAAGGAACTTCACTGACCCCGAGTCACATATCATGCCGGCCCCAGGAGGCAAACATTTCGTCCAGGCATACAATGCTCAGGCGGCTGTCGACAGCGCTCACCAAGTCATTGTGGCGGCAGAGGTTACGAACAAGACCACAGACAGAGGACAGTCCGAGCCGATGATGGAAGTAGTAAAGGTCAATACGGGCCAGTTGCCGCGCCAGATGTCAGCCGATGCCGGGTACTTCTCAAGTGATACCGTAAAGAATCTCACCGCCCAGGGAATAGATGTCTATATGCCGCCGGATAAGACAGGTCATAGATCAACCTTGCCACCCGCGCCCCGAGGGCGGATACCGAAAAGCCTCTCGGTAGTGGACAGGATGCGGCGCAAGCTGAGGACGAAGAAGGGCAAAGAACGTTACGGGCTGAGGAAAGAGCTGCCAGAGCCGGTTTTCGGCCAGATAAAGCAAGCCAAGAGGATTCAGACAGTTCCTGTTGAGAGGGTCGGATAAGGTGAGTGGCGAGTGGAAGGTGATCTGCACCGGTCACAACCTGCTCAAGCTATTCGGTGTATACCAAAACGGGCTGCTCAGCCAGAGAGTCCTGGCTACCGTGCTGGCACAATAGTACCTCTATTACCAAATATTTCGTCAAACCCCCTCATGGCCGTGAAAATCCATCCAACTACATTTCCTTCCACCCTAATTGCCAGTAATCCACCCGTTACTCGGACACGCTGCTAGTGTGTGGACATGCGATGTAGATTTTTGTATTATAGGTTTAATGGCAAAGGAGGCAAGGCATGAATAATATAGATGAATTCGATAAAGATGACTTGAAGGAACGAGAGCAAGTTTTTAGAACCTTCTTGCTTTTTATGCGAACTGCGCAAGCTGTATTAAAGTATTCTGACATGCATTTTTATGCAACTCTCGGCTTTACAACATCGACATTTGCTGCTCTCAGAGGTCTCGTCCTCAGAGGAGGATCAATAACCCATACCGAACTGGCCAATTGGACGAATACTGAACCACACAACATTACTGGTGTTGTACGTCGATTCGAAAAGGCTGGCATCGTAACGACGGAGCGGGATACTAAAGATAGGAGAATAGTACATATACATATGACAGATAAGGGGTATAAAGTCTGGGACGAGGCTAATAAGGTTGCTAGAGTCAATACGAGACACTTGATGAAAGGCATTAGAAAAGATCAAGCTCAGGATTTAGAGAAATTGCTGATGGTTCTTAAAGGAAATTCATCCGTTAATAAACGAAAAAAGGTGGGTAAAGATAAAGTTACTTCGCATTTGGCGGTTAATGATGGCTGGAAAAATGCTAAAAGCCGCTTTATATATTAAGTAGTTTCCCCTGAAAAAGTGTTGTTATCATAGCCAGGCTGTCCTTCTTTGTGCTCAAGCTATGTCAGAAGGCGGGACTGGTTAAACTGGGGCACGTGGCTCTGGATGGGACGAAGATAAAAGCCAACGCCTCCAAACATAAGGCCATGAGCTACAAGAGGATGAAAGAGGAAGAGGCACGTCTCGAGGCCGAAGTAGCGGCGTTAATGAAGAAAGCGGAAGCGGTGGACGAAGAGGAAGACTGTCGGTACGGCAAGGACAAGAGGGGTGATGAATTCCCGAAGGAGTTGGCCTTCAGGGAAAGCCGTCTGAAAAAGATACGGGAAGCTAAAGAGGCTCTGGAGTGAGAGGCGAAACGTGAAGCCGGGGCAGCCGCTTCAGCATGTAACAAGAATAGAAAGCATACAGGTATACCGGATGACAAGGCGCAGAGGAACTTCACTGACCCGGAGTCGCGTATCATGCCGGCCCCAGGAGGCAAGCATTTCATTCAGGCTTATAATGCCCAGGCGGCTGTCGACAGCGCTCACCAGGTCATCGTAGCGGCGGAGGTCACCAACAAGCCCGCAGACCGGGGACAGGCCGAGCCGATGATGGAAGTAGTGAAGGAAAATACCGGCCAGTTGCCGCGCCAGATATCAGCCGATGCCGGGTACTTTTCCAGCGATGCCGTAAATAATCTCACCGCCCGGGGAATAGATGTCTATATGCCCGGATAAGATGAGTCACAGAACAGCCTCGCCACCAGCGCCGCGGGGAAGAATACCAAAAGACCTCCCGGTAGTTGACAGGATGCGACGCAAGTTGAGGATAAAGAAGGGAAAAGAGCGGTACGGGCTGAGGAAAGAGCTGCCGGAGCCGGTTTTCGGCCAGATAAAGGAGGCGAGAGGCTTCAGACAGTTCCTGTTACGGGGAGAGGACAAGACCGATGGTGAGTGGAAAATCATCTGTGCCAGCCATAACCTGCTCAAGCTATTTGGTGCACACCAAAACGGGCTGCTCAGCCAGAGAGTCCTGGCTACCGTGCTGGCACAATAGTGAGGTAGGATGGAATTAACGGACACCAAAATCATGTAGAATAGAGAGACGGAGGTGTCAGATTGAAAAGGGGACTACAAGGGAGATACACGAAGGAATTAAGGGAAGAGGCGGTAAAGCTGGTAACAGAGGAGAAGCTATCGTTACCTGAGGCAGCCCGGCGTCTGTCGCTGCCGCCGTCGACGCTGGGTAACTGGATGAAAGCTTACAAAGAAGGCAGGCTGGGTGAGGTAGGGAAGAAATACAGGCCCCTGACGGAGATAGAGATGGATCTGGCCAGGACGAAGAAAGAGCTGGCAGACGTGAAGATGGAGCGGGATATATTAAAAAAAGCAGCCGCGTACTTTGCGAAGGAGTCGCTGCCCGGTACGCGACTATGAAGAAACTGCGGCTCAATTATCCGTTACCGCAGCTTTGCCGGGTATTGAGAGTATCGGCCAGCGGTTATTATGCCTTGGTAGACAGGCCGTTATCGAAGTGGGCGCGTGAGGAAGCGCGGCTGGAGGTAGAAATAAAGGCGGCGCACAGGCGGACGAGGGAGGTTTATGGTGCCGAGAAGCTAAAGCATGATCTTGCGGAGCATGGTATTAAGGCAGGTATATGCCGGATAAAGCGGATACGTAGGAAGCTCGGCATACGCTGCAAGCAGACAAGGAAATTCAAGGCTACCACCGATTCCAAGCATAAGCTGCCGGTAGCCGAGAATATCCTGGGGCAGCAATTCAAGGTTGATGAACCGAACAAAGTCTGGGTAAGTGGGTATCGTTCTCTTTTAGTGGAAAGCCCTTATCCATTTGTGCCATCCTTACGAAAAGCCTTTTGGGGGTAAATATGGGAAATAAAATAACCTGTAAGCACTGTGGTTCTGAAGATGTAGTCAAATACGGCAAATACAAAGATGTTCAACGCTACTGGTGCAAATCCTGTAAGCGAAAGTTCAAAGGTGATGACGCTCTATTTCACATGAAGGTATCACCTGAGTTTATCAGTAGTGCTCTGGATATGTATTACACTGGCTCAAGCATTAATGATATATGCGAACACCTGAGAAACGCACAGGGCTATCACCCTTCAAAGTCGGTTGTGTTCGGTTGGGTAGATAAATATACCGATATGGCGGTTGACCACTTCCGTAAGTATCAACCACAAGTAGGCGATACTTGGGCTTGCGATGAGACTGTTTTGAGGCTAGACAAAAAACGAAAAATATGGTTCTGGGACATTATAGACTTGAAGACCAGATACCTGATAGCCTCACGGGTATCTAATACACGAACAACAAAAGATGCTGCGTTATTAATGGATAAAGCCAAGCGTATCACAGGCATCACACCTGAAAAGATAATAACAGATAAACTTTATGCTTACTGGGATGGCATTGAACTTGTGTTCGGTGCGGATACAGAGCATGTGCAGAGTGGCCCCTTTGCTCATGGTGACAGCACTTCAAAAATAGAACGCTCTCACTCAGTCTTGAAGGAAAGAACTAAGGTTATGAAGGCTTTCAGGAATATAGAGACATTGATTCAATTCACGGATGGCTTTCTGGTTTATTATAACTATCTCAAACCGCACCATTCACTCAAGGGCAAAACGCCTGCCGAGGCAGCAGGGGTAAAATACGATGTTAAGAACTGGCAGGATATATGCCACCTGCCAGTATCTAGGCAAACTGGGACACCAAAAAGGGTTGGGATTACCCCGCCAGCACCGAGAATTACACCGAAAAGACCGAGGCTAAAGAGATGATTGTTTTATGTCTTGTGGTAATATTAGGCTCTTTAACCGTGAGCCTGATAATAGCGTATCTATACTTAAAACTATTATTTCTAATTAGTGAGCGATATACCCCGTATTCTCACAATAAGTACCATTACTCCAGTGGAAACAAAGGAAAATATACTGGCGATACCATCAATTTCGTTATATTTTTGAAGATCATTTACCATTTCACGCATTTGCACAATATTTGGAGTGGGCTCAGATACCCCTTCAGGAAACACTATACCAATTCCGAAATCTATGGAGTTGACTGCAATGAGAAAGGCAAAGGTTACGATGAATGTAATCAAAGAAACCAAAAACCCCATTTTCATAACGGTAATGTAACATAGGAGGATAAGAGTGTCAACCAAAAACGAACGATACCCATATTTATAGAGTATTGACAACAGTTATTTGGCATGTTATATTTATCAGTGTTGAAATATTCATTACTGTAGTTATTTATTAAAATACTCACTCTGTCTGGGGTAAGATAATGTGATTAATTAAATATTTCCGGCGGATGATCTTTGCTTAGTCATCCACAAATGGTCACCGGAATAAGAATAAGTTAATACATACCGACCATAGAGAATACAATACCAGCCAATATGCGGCTTTATATATTAGGTGATATATAAGGAGGTAGGTTTTGTCAGCTTCCTTAACTTGGCAACTAATATTCGACGGTCTGGCAAGTGGGTTGGTTTTTGTCATCCTAGCCGCCGGCCTCGTTCTTATCCTAAGCACCAGCAGGATTCTCTTCCTGTGTTATGGTGCTTTCTACACAATAGGCGCCTTCGGGACATGGTATCCCATGCACTACCTGAATCTCCCCTACTTCCCCTCTTTAATCATCGGCGTGATTATCTCAACGGTAATCGCCATGTTGAGCTATCTCCTGATTTTTAGACGTCTCCAGAAAGTGAAGGGTGGGTTTATCGCCACTTTGATAGCTGCCATGGGCTTGTCTATGGTTCTCAATCGGGGAGGTCTTTTAGTTTATGGGACGCTTCCTAGAAGTATACCAACTGTATTCCCAGGCTCATTTGAGATATGCGGCATTATGATAAACATAGATAAGCTAGCGCTTATCATTATAGGATGCGCGATTACACTGTTCCTGTTCTGGGTCTATGAAAAGACGGCTTTTGGTCGTTCTATGCGTGCCGTTGCTTTTTCAGAAGAGGCCTCCTCCCTCCGGGGAATTTACTCCACCCTGATATATTTACTAGCCATTTGTTTGGGTTGTGCTCTGGCTGGCTTTGCTGGAGGCATTCTTGCACCTAGCTACGGTATTAGTCCCAGTATGGGTAACAACATATTATGGTCGGTTATGCTTATGGTTATGTTAGGCGGGATGGATAGCTTGCTTGGGGCGGTTCTAGGAGGACTAATCGTAGGCCAAATTCTGAGTTTCGGCCAATACTACTTAGGCGCATCAATCCAGATATATCTGTTTTTGTTTATTGGCGTAGTACTATACTTCAGGCCTAATGGATTGTTAGGCCGCGGCATCGACGTTGGGGTTTAGTTATATGTTTACAAACTACATCAAAAGTCATTCGCGCTTCATCGTCTCGATGATAGGACTGGTCATCTTAGCTTTGGTGCCTTTGTTTATAACATCACCATATTATCTGGACCTGTTTATCATGATGATAATGAATGCTACATTAGGCATGATGTTTATCATGGGGATGAGAGTGGGCCTGATAAACATGGGGATAATTGCCTTCTGGGGGGTGGGAGCGTATGCTTCGGCAGTATTATCAACAAGGGCGGGCATGGATGTTTGGCTCTGTATGCCTGTGGCCGCCCTGATTACGAGCCTGGTTGCCTTTATTATCGGGGCTATCCTGATGAGAAAGCAGAATACCGGGCTAGGCTTTGTTATGCTCACCATTGTCATCGGCCTGCTTTTCAACATCCTAGTTGGTAACTTGTCCTTTTTAGGCGGGTGGAATGGAATCCCGAACATCCCTCCGCCAAACCCGATAAACCTCCCCTTCCTGGCACCGATAGAATTTGTCTCCAAAGTACAGTTCTTCTATCTGGGGCTGTTTCTTTTCCTGGTAATTATTCTGATAAGCTATTGCTTCTACGCCTCCTCAATAGGGCGGGCCTGGAGTGCTATTGGAATCAGCCCCCAATTGGCTGAATCAATCGGTGTAGATTTGTTTAAATACAAACTGACGTCATTTGTTCTCTCCGCAGCCCTGTGCGGGCTAATAGGTTCCTTTTACGCCCACTACCAAGCATATCTTTTGCCCGATTATTTCGGCATGTGGCAGAACATCTACGTACAAATTTATGTGTTTTTGGGTGGCTCGGCTTACGCATTTCTCGGCCCAGTAGTCGGCTCGGCAGTAATAACATTTATACCAGAGTTCCTGCGCGTAACCGGCGAGGTGACACCGGTATTCACTGGCGCTTTGCTAGTTTTGTTGGTATTGTTCTTGCCGGAGGGGCTATTAGGTTTAGGCAAATATTGGCCAGCAGCCGCAAGGGCGTTAGCCAAGATATCCTCACCACTCAAACGTAAGGCGGGGCAAACATGATACTTCAGGTTGAAGAACTAACCAAACAATTCGGTGGCTTGGCAGCTGTCAACAACGTAAGTTTCAATATTGCTGAGCCCGAAATCTTAGGGATAATCGGCCCAAACGGGGCCGGTAAGTCCACATTGATTAACCTAATCTGTGGTTTCTACCCGGCTACCAGCGGCAAGATTATCTTTGACGACCACGATATAACCAAATTGAAGGCCAACCATAGAGCCAAGCTGGGCATCGACCGAAATTTCCAGGCGTCGTCGTTGTTCATGCCTCTGCCGGTTATTGATAATGTCTTTATCGGATTCCATTTAGCCTACAAAAAGAGTATCTGGGCAAGATTACTACGTCTGCCTTCAGCCTGTAACGAAGAGAAAGAATTGAGGCAAAAGGGAGCGGAGATACTGGACAAAATGGAACTCGGTACTGTTAAAAATGAGTTGGCAATGAACTTATCTCACGGGTACCAAAGAATACTAGGCGTCTGTATAGCCATGGCCACCAATCCCAAACTTTTATTACTGGATGAACCACTGACAGGTATGAACCAGAGCGAAATACATACTATGGTAAACCTGATTAGACAGATACGTGACAGTGGTGTCACGATCGCTATGATTGAACACAACATGGGCGCCATAATGAGCTTATGCGACAGGATAATAGTGTTAGATTACGGGAAAAAGATTGCGGAAGGATCACCAAAGGAGATACAGGCGAATGAAGAGGTAATTGAGGCTTATTTGGGGAAGGAATAATGCTACTAGATATAAAAAACTTAAACGTATACTACGGAAAGGCTAAAGCTGTAGAAGGCGTTTCGCTTTGCATCCAAGAGGGAGAAATAGTTACCATCATCGGGGCTAACGGGGCTGGTAAGACTACCATTCTGAGGACGATCTCAGGGCTAAAGAGTGCTGCTTCGGGAGAGATCTGGTTTCAGGATAAGCGGATCGACCGTATACCGCCCCACCGAGTAGTGAAGCTGGGTATCTCTCAAATCCCACCAGATAGAATGATCTTTAACACGATGTCTATCCTAGATAACCTCAAAACGAGTGCTCATTTACGCAAGGATCGGTCCAAGGTTAAGCAAGATATGGAATCAATATACGAACATTTCCCGATCTTGAAAGAAAGGCAGAACCAATTGGCCGGACAACTAAGTGGCGGGCAGCAACAGATGCTGGCCATTGCCTGCGCCTTAATGGCCAGTCCCAAATTATTGCTGATGGACGAGCCCAGTGCTGGTTTATCCCCGATGTTGGTTGCGGAGTTGGGCAACATCATCCATGACCTCAATAGTCAAGGCCTGAGTATCCTGTTAGTAGAGCAAAACTGCCGCATGGCTTTAAAGCTGGCAAAAAGGGCTTACTTATTGGAGCTTGGCTCATTAGCTCTATCAGGAGATGCTACCGACCTGGCCAACAATGACCGCGTAAAAAGATTATATCTTGGAGGTGATGATGATGTAGAATAGATGTTTTATACTGTGCATACACTCTTCAACATTCCTGCAGCGAAAGAAAAAAAGGGGTAAACAAAAAAATGAAAAATGAAAAATTAGGTCTTTTACCCGTAATACTCATTGCCATCTTGATGGCAAGCATGTCGTTCGTGACCGGCTGTGGTGATTCCGAGCCGGATAAAACAACCACACCCGCGATCAAAGAGACCGGAGAGGCGACAACCACACCTACGATCAGAGAGGTAAAAACCCTGAAAATAGGTGCGATTATGTGGTTGGGATGGGGCCTCGGGATCGATTCTAAACAAGGGATGGAACTCTCGGTCGAACTGATCAATAACAGCGGCGGCCTGACCATCGGCGATGAAAAATACATGATCGAGCTGATTGTTTATGATGATAACAATACCGATGCCACGGCGCGTTCAGCGCTGAACAAGCTGATTTATGAAGATGAGGTGAAATTCGTCATTTCCGGCTCCAACTACGAGACCAGTCTGCTGGCCACCGCCGAAGCCAATAAGGTGATAATGATTGGTAGTTCGACAGCAGACGATATACTGAGCCCGGACCTCACATATTGCTTCAGGGGAAACCCCGGTGCCTGTTTTCAGACTGTGCTGCCAGTCTGGATGTTACAACATTTCCCGGAAAAAGATGATTGGGTTATCACCGCAGACGACACCCAGTCGGGTCATCAGAGTGTTGCATTTACCGAAAAAATTCTTACAGCTTTGGGTGCCAACCTTGAAGCCATCTACATCCCGTCCGGTGCTACAGATGTGAGCGCCATGGCCACCAAAGTAGCGACCCTAAATCCGGATGTCTTTTTTTCCGGTCGCGGTGTCGAGACAACTGCCCTTGACTTCAAGGCTGTTTACCAGGCGGGGTATCGGGGGCAAATCTTCATGACTGGTGCGCACTCGATTGAGGTGATGTTGATGATGGTTACTCCCGAAGTCCTGGAGGGATTGATAAAAGGTGAAGATCCGCTTCACCTGGACCCCCCGCCGACCCAGATAGCTGCGGACTTTAAGGAAGCCTGGATTGCCAAATACGGCGAATGGTATAATCCTGCGCTCTATTACCACATCAACTTCACTTGCCTGGAGGCTGCTTTGAAGGCAGCGGGAAGCATTGATGTGGACGATGTCGCCGATGTACTGGCCAATGGCCTGCAATGGGACAGTCCGTCGGGGTCCTTCCAGATGATTGACCGGCCAGACCTCGAGAACAGTCGGACGGTTGACTGCGTTGAGGATTGTTATCCAGTCCAAGTAGTGAATGGAAAGGTTGAACTGATTGAAAAGTTTGAGTTGGCTGACTCATATGATATCTACCATAAGTATCATCAATAATGAGCCCAAGAGAAAGGAGGTAAACATGATTGCAAAAGAAAAGTTGGCGAAAATTTTAGGGGCAGGTAAAGTAAATGACGAACCAGCGAGGCTGCAAGAATACTCCCGCGACATGAGCTTCGTTACAACGATGAGGCCATTATGTGTGGTAAAGCCCCAAAATGCCAGCGAGATACAGAAGATAGTGAATCTGGCGAATGAGACCATGACACCGCTCGTGCCGGTGAGTTCCGGCCCGCCCCATTTCCGGGGTGACACTGTTCCCGGCATCGGCGGGGCGGTTATCGTAGACTTAAGCGATATGAAGAAAATCGTCTTTGTCGACCGGCCGCGCCGGGTAGCCATGGTCGAGCCAGGCGTTACTTTCGACGAACTCATACCGGCGGCGGCCAAAGAAGGTGTCAGACTCAATATGCCGCTGCTGCCGAAAAAGTCGAAGACCGTGGTCGGCAGCCTGCTGGAGAGAGAACCTGTTGTCATGCCCAAATACCAGTGGGACATCTCCGACCCGCTGGCCTGTGTCGAAATAATCTTCGGCAGCGGTGACGAGTTCCGCACCGGACAGGCAGCTGGACCGGGCACCGTCGAGGAGCAATGGAAGGTGGGCGGCGTGCAGAAGGCCCCCTACGGACCGGGCATCGCTTCGTGGCATCGCTTCATCCAGGGAGCGCAGGGAACCGTAGGTATCGTCACCTGGGCCTCAATGCGGTGTGAGCTGATCCCCAGTATCGAAGAACCCTTCGTGGTAGGCTCCCCCGACCTCGGCACGCTGCTCGAACTGGCTTCTTGGCTGGTAAGAGTAAGGATGGTCAACGAGTGTTTCATTCTCAACAACACCAACTTGGCGGCCATCTTTACGAAGAAATGGCCCAAAGGCTATCAAAGCCTTAAGGATACCCTACCCGAGTGGACCCTGTTCTATAATGTAGCCGGTTATGAGGTTTTTCCGGAGGAAAGGGTCAGTGCCTATATTCAAGACATCACCAACCTTACCCAGAGGCTGGGCGTGGAGGCAGTCCGGGCCGCCGGCGAGGTCTCCACGGGCGAGATACTCAAGGCCGTACAGCAGCCTTCTGGGGAACCTTATTGGAAGCTTCGTTATAAAGGAGCTTGCGAGGATGTCTTCTTCCTGACCATCAACAATAAAGTGGAAAGACTCACCGGGGTCATGAACGAAGCAGTTAAAGAGGCCGGCTACCCCTCCCCAGATGTTGGTGTCTATATCCAGCCAATAGTACAAGGCACTAGCGTTCACTGTGAGTTTAACCTGTTCTACAATCCTGAGGATGCAAACGAGGCCGATAGAGTCAAAAATCTGTCAGCTTTAGCAACCAAAGCTCTATTGAACGGCGGAGCTTTCTTCTCCCGACCGTATGGGGATAACACCCGGACGATCATGAATCGGGACGCAGCTACTGCGACTCTTCTCAGCAAGCTTAGAAATATGTTTGATCCCAATAAAATCATGAATCCGGGGAAGGCGTGCTTCTGAAGCACTTAAAAAAAACAACTTGCTATTATACAAACTTAGGAGGTAAAGAAGATGGCACTAGAAGATTACCGGGGCGATATGGGAATGTGCTGCCGGTGCTCGGCCTGTAAATTCGTACCTATGCAAAAGGTGAAGGGGAAAGCCTTCTCCTATATCTGCCCCAGCGTTTCCAGATATAACTTTCATGCCTACTCGGGCGGCGGTCGGCTCAATATCGGGGCAGCGGCTTTAGATGGCGGGCTTGAGTACACCGATAAGCTCCTTGATATCGTCTACAACTGCCAACTCTGCGGCGCCTGCGGCGTCTCTTGCAACTACGCCATGGACATGGAAGTGCTGGAGCCCATCACCGAGTTCAGAATAAGGTGTAATGAGGACGGCAAGACCAACGCCGCCCTGGACAAGGTCGTTGCCGGGCTGCGGAAGACCGGCGCCATGATACCCGCCAAAGGCAAGCGAGGCGACTGGGCGACAGGTTTGAAACTGAAGGATGCCACCAAAGAGAAAGTAGACGTGCTCTTTCACGTCGGCTGTCTCACGAGCTACGATAAGAACACGCAGAAGCTGGCCAAAGCCACCGTAAAGATACTGCAAAAGGCCGGTGTCAATTTCGGTATCGCCGGTGACGCCGAGACGTGCTGCGGCGGCCGGGCCTACCAGATGGGCTATAAAGAAGACTTCCTTAGTCAGGCCAGGAAGAACATGGATATGATTAAGAAGTCCGGCATCAAGACGGTGGTAACTGCCTGCGCCGACGGCTATCAGGCCTTCAAGGTGCTCTACGATAAGTACAACCTCAAGGGCGACCTGGAAGTACTCCATATTACTGAGTACATCGACAAACTGATAAAAGACGGCAAGCTGAAGCTGCGAAAGAAAGTCGATATCCCGGTCACGTACCATGACCCGTGCCATCTCGGCAGGCTGGGCGAGCCGTGGATACACTGGGAAGGGAAAAAGGTTCCCGGCGACAGGTTTGTTTTTGACCCGCCCAAGGAATACCGACGGGGCACAAAAGGCGTCTACGAACCACCCCGGGATGTTCTCAAGAGCATTCCCGGTATAAAACTCACGGAAATGACCAGGATTAAGGAATACGCCTGGTGCTGTGGGGCCGGCGGCGGTGTCAATGTGTCAAATCCCGGGTTTGCCAGATGGACTGCCCAGGAGAGAATAGAGGAAGCCGTATCTACCGGCGCCGAGGCGATTGTTACCGCCTGTCCCTGGTGCGAGAAGAACTTTAACGAGGCGATTAAGGCCAGCGACAGCGGCCTCAAGGTCTATGATATCGTCGAGTTGGTCGAGAAGGCAATCTAAGAAAGGAGGTAATGAATCATGGCTTTAAACAAGGAAGTATATAAAGAATTCGAAGATGTGGTGGGAGAGGAGAATATTAGTGATGATCCGGCGATAATGCCGGCCTATTTCGGCACCGGATTTGCTGCAATCGTCATGCCGGCGAACACCGCCGAAGTACAAGCTCTGGTTAAGCTGTGTAACAAACACAAGTTGCAGTTTAGGCCTATTTGCACCGGCTGGACGGGGGCGTTCAACAAGGATATAATCGTGTTCGATCTGAAACGGATGAACCGCATCATCGAAATCAACGAGAAAAACATGTACGCCGTGGTCGAGCCGTATGTAATCTCGGCAGAGTTGCAAGCCGAGCTGATGAAAAGGGGCTTGACTTGCAACATGAAGGGAGCCGGGTCAAACTGCTCGGTCATGCTTAGAGGTCATGGAGCTTTGGACCAGACCACCAGCGGCGACGACCGCAACCACCTGGCCATCGAGTGGGTAACCCCCACCGGCGAAATCCTCAGGTCTGGATCTCTGGGCTCTTCCGACGAGTGGTTCTGCGGCGACGGGCCGGGGCCATCGCTGCGAGCCATACTCGCCACTAACGTACCGCCGGGCATCACACCGGGCATATTCACCAAAGCCGCCATGAAGCTCTATCACTGGTCAGGCCCCACGGAATTCCCGGTGGTAGGACATTCGCCGAAATACACCCTGAGCGAGATACCGGAGAACATGATGGCCCGCTACTACAGCTTCCCCTCGGTGGAGAAGATGTGGGAGGCGGAAATCAGAATCGGTGAAAATGAACTGGCTTTCGCGCTGTACGGTGTATGTCTGTCGATGATTGCCGCCAACATGACCACGCGCAACGAGGATGAGGCGAAGGTCTTCAAGCAGTTAAGCGATGAGGCGCAAGGGCCCGGCTTCTTTGTGGTTCTCACCGGCGATTCCGCAGCCGACTTTGCGTACAAGAAGAAAGCCCTGGAGAAGATTTGTAAGGATGCTGACGGAGAGTCCATGAAGACGCTCGAAGACCCCGAGGTTGAAGGGATTCTCTTATGCCAGTGCGTAAGAACCAGCGGCTCGATTAGGGAGACCTTCCGGGCCGGCGGCGCCTTCAACTCGATTCCCATCATGGGCCAGAGAGACGTGAATATCAAGTGGGTAGTCGGAGCTGGCGAGGCTAAGAAGCCTCTGATTAAGAAGGGCTTAATCGTCGATGACGGCGGAGGGTTCTTCGGTTGGGGCGTCGAGCACGGGCACCTGGGCAAGACGGAAATCTTCTGCCGGTTCGATCCCAGAAACGCCGAGGCCAAGGAAGCCGTGGAGAAATGGCAAAAAGAGCAGAGCGACCGCGCCTTTAACGAGAATTACTTTGTCATGTCAATGGGAGAGATTGACGAGAAGACCGGGGAAAGAATGTGCCACTACAATGAATGGTGGAACAAAGTTGTTAACATTGTAGACCCCAACAATTTGGCAAGTAATACCGGTCCGCTCGTATAGCACCTCCAGGCCTCAGTAATTGTTGGCCAAGCGAAGCCGCCACCTGAGGTGTATTCCCAGTGGCGGCTTCCTGTTAAGGCGTTCATGAGAATATCAAGGATGAAACGGTTTTACCGTGTTGACAAGTCTCGCTCGCGAAGTGAAGGGGGAGCCGGTCTTGGGCTTTCTATTTGCCAGCGTTGCTTCACCGATCTTGGCATGCCTGGTGGTACCATTGAGGTTGAGAGTCAGGTTGGAGAGGGTAGTACTTTCACAGTATTTCTGCCACTCGTTGGACTGCACCCCTATGATTGGACAGATACGGTTAGGAGAGTCTGGCGGGGTAATCCGTTGTTCTCCTGCATAAGCACCAATCTCTCGAAGTCATTCGGTGAGCGGTAGCCAATTCCTGAATGAAGTCTTTTCCGATTATAGACCTCCTCGATGAAATAGGGAAGCCTGGCTACCACATTCTCAAAAGTCTCATACTCACACAAATACACCTCATCGCATTTCAGTGTCTTGAAAAAGCTCTCCATTATGGCGTTTTCGTAAGGGTTGCCCGCCCGCGCCATGCTGATTTCAAAGCCGTGGCTCTTGAGTTCTGCCACGTATTCACCTGAGGCGTACTGCACTCCCTGGTCTGAGTGGTGGATAACGCCGGTGCCAGGCCGCCGCCGGGAGATCGCCATCTTGAGCGCCTCCAGTGCCAGGCCGGTATCCAGTCTCGTGGAAACAGCGTAGCCTATTACTTTCCGGGAATAGGCGTCCAGTATCGCCGCCAGGTAAACAAAGCCTGTCCGGATGCGAATGTAGGTTATATCCGATAGCCATACCTGATTCAAGCAACTGATGACCATCCCCTTGATAAGATTAGGATACCGCGGGAAACGATGCCGGCTATTGGTGGTCTTCACCCGCCGGCGCTTTACCCGGCAGAGCAGGTCACACTCTCCCGCATTATCCTGAGCACCTTCTTGCGATTCACATGGCAGCCTCTGTACCTCAGTTCGTAGGTAACCCGGCGATAGCCGTAGCGGGAAAACTCAAGGCAAATAGCCTCAATCTTGTCTCTCAAGTCAGTCTCCGCCTCCATTCTCTCAGGACGAGACGACCTTGGCTTGTAGTAGAAACTGCTCCTGGCTAGTTTCATCAGTCGGCACCCCCATCGGACGGCGACGCCAAAACAACCCCATACCCTGATGACTTGCCGTTTCTCTGAGACTGGCTGAGGCTGTGTTGGAGCCCTTTTTTCAGAAACTCATTCTCCAGAGTCAGCTTCCCCACCAGCCGCTCCAACTTCTCTATCCTGTCCTGAAGAGCCCCTTCCTCGGTGGGATCGTTATTGAACTTACCCCGGCTGTACTGCTTCTTCCAGTGGTAAAGCAGACTCGTACAGATGTTATACCGGCGATAGAACTGCGCGGGGCGGCTTTCATCACTTATCAACTCTTCCACCACCCGGCGCTTGAATTCTAAGCTGAAACTTCTCTGATTCCTCATGGCAAGGTCCTTTCTCCTCTCGATTATACTCTGATCCTGCCAGACCTTCCTAATCCTCCTAACCCATTGTGTCCAGCCTCAGGGGTTCATTCCACGTCAGGTCCAGTAGCTGAAATCCCGCAAACATCAAAATAATCTTCTGTTGGATGCAGCCTCTTCAGCGATTTTGCACAAAACCGAGGATTGTGCAATGGTGCTTCGGCGAATGTCCCAGGTCGTTAAAAGGTAAAACCAATGGCATTGTCTACGACATACTGAGTTACCCGGAATTACAGCGACCGAGCAAGGCCTGGATGCCAGTCTGGACCTGACGGAGAATTCGCCGATTGAAATTACCATGCTCTTTTATTTTGAATGCCACGCAGTTTGCGAGCACCTTCCTATTAACGCCGCAAGCTTTGCTGCCATACTGAAGCAGACAAGCTGGGAACTGCACTCTCTGGTCCTAGACCCACCCATTTGACTTCCACAAATCGATTGACTTGACTACTTTGCTACTCAGAGTTAATACACTGTTATCGGTTCACTCGTCAATAGAGATCTTCTTCCTGTAAGACATCTTCGAGAGCGTTAATGGCTTTCTTGAATTCTCCGTACAACTCTATGGGTATGGAAACGCCCTTCTTGGTTGGAACAGTCTCTTCTCCGCGTGAGCCGGCATAAATTCTGATGTCAACCAGTTGTCGGCCTTGATACTCTCTGGCGGCGACTTGTATCTCCTCAAAAGTATTCTTTCTGAACTTGCTGATGACCTTGTCCATATCAATCCTCGCTAAAATGTAGTTTGGCAAAAGCTGCAACCTCTTTTAGAGCCTCGTACAAGTCCTGTAACTTGGCTATTTTCGTATCGTTGCCGGCCTGCAAATCCTTTATCTCAGCTAGAGGAATCGTGCGGAGCTGTCTTATGGCTAGGTCGACCGCATAGTACAGATCTGAATTTCTGGACGGGTCCTCGTTGTTTAGTACGCTAATAGCAGTCTGAACGGTTCCGCCCGGCCTCGCCAATACCTCTAAAGACTTCGAATTATCTAGTATTTCGGGCAGACTCCTGACATCCTTCGAGTCCGGGAATTTGCCTTCAAGTACCCATTTTCTGAATTCTTTCATGAAGTCAGGATCATTCCCCCTTCGTTCTCTCAGGACGGTTTTCTTCATGAATTCTTCAAAATGAGAGAAACGCCTGATTCCGTCGGGATCATTAGTTTCGGCAAGGTAAGTTTTCGTCTCTTCATACGCTGCGATTTTCTGCGAAATCTTTGACCTTGACATACGAAGGTAGGTAGCGAGAAAATCATAGGTCTTGGCGAATTCCTTATTCATTCGCCATACGTATTCGGCTTCCTCGTACGCACCCCACTTTATCTTACCTGCTACGTGCATTTCGCCAAGGAGACTGACAATCTGTTCTTCTGTTGCATCGGCCGGTAATATTTTTACATAGAGTTTTGCGAAGCGTTCATCTCTAGGGAATTTCTTGTGCAATTCCCGGATGACGACGGTCCGCGAGTTTCCTTCGACAACAAGGCCATCCGTTTTGACGAAAGGGTCTTCTATCAAACCACCGTTCTGCAGGACGCTGTTAAAAAGACTTTTTACGGCATCTATCGACCAAAGTAGATCGTGAAGTTCCTGGTCAGTGTTACCCTTTCCTTCTTTTCTTAATATGGCAAGCTGGTAGCTGAGTCTTTGGTTTTTGGGGTCAAGTTTGAGCCAGCCGATATCGACTTCTCGTCGCTCAACGGCAAAATCTTGATTGCCTAATCGTATTGTTTCCATCGTTTCTTCTTTTCGTGTAGCCATTATTGCCCTCCAAATTGATTACGTCTGGTAGTATCATATCATACTATGTGGTTTCGCACCAGTAACGGGTACTGCGTGGTACTTCAATACATCAAAGTTGGTGGCGACCTTATCTTACGAGCTAAGTAAATGATGCACATTGACAACCTCCGTCTTAACAAGATAATATAGTTTATCATAGTACTAGGGGATTGTCAAGTACTATGCGGGACTAGTTTTTTGTTAGTACGTATCACGGCAATGGAAAGTAGTTGAGGTGGATTATAGAGGCGTTACAATGAGAGTGTGCACGGGCAGAGCACGGACTAGGTTCGTTTAGCAGGGCACAGAGGGGAAGGTGGGCACAGAGAATCGAGGTTTGTAGGTACAGCTTGGCGGTAGTATAATGCAGATGACATTATGGTAAAGGAGGGCATATGAAATACAAACCCACTCTATTTCCTGCGACGAAAGCGGTCGCAAAAATGGGAAGCCCGGGTTGGGCACTTCTTACTGGCATAGTGGAAGGCGCGGTCAACCTCGGGTTAGCCCAGCAGGGGGGGCCGCTCATATACAATTGCGGCAAGCCCGGTTGCAGTGGCTCATTCAACTTAGTGTCAAAAGCTAACCGGCCACTCGTATGTCCCGAATGCGGGAGCGAAATCGATTGGACGGGCATCGCGACCAGGAAGGTCAAGCGCTGCCCTCAGTGTCACAAAATCGGTGGTGATTTCGATAAATATTGCAAATTCCACGTGCCTGCGGTTCTCTTACAGGAAGTAGAGGAACCGATATAGCTCCGGTTGGGGTAAGGTGGATCTCGCTATTGTCCTTTCTAGACACGGTTAGGGTATAAGGGTATTTCTTGGGGGGTATCGCCTCGCCCTATCTTACTTGCCTCAGGTTATTTTTAATCTTAACGTTGGGTCACAATTCATCGGAATGTTACATGAGACAGTGTAGTCCAGCCAGTCCAGCCCAGTCCAGCGGGAGTCCAACTTTAAGTTCATAGCGTTCAGAATAAGTTCATGGCGTTCAGTTTACCATAGGGTTTACCATAGGCAACAAGCACTTCCTGGAGTACTTCACGAGAGTCTGGCGAGGGTCTCGCCAGGGTCAGTTTTTAGCTTCAGTGACCCTGACCAGCCCTTGCCGAGGGGCTGACCAACCCTAGCCGAGGGTTAGTTTTCTAGCCTCGGCAGGTACCTTCTCCTTTTTCTTCTATCTTCAATTCCTCAGCTGTTTTCTCTGCCATAATGCACCTCCTATCCTTTCCTGTAGCCCTCTTCAGTTAGCTCCCAGCATCCCTTAGTCATATTGATTATCAAGCCAGCTTTCTTGAGGCGCGTCAGGGTGTTTGAGATTGAACGATGACTATAACCGAAATTCTCCTCGATTTCATAAGCGTAAACCAGTTCCCTCTTCTCTATAAACTCGAGTAAGTCTAACTTTCCTGCTAAAAGGCGCTTCTTCATTGCGACACTTAATTGTCGTAGACTGCCTCATACCGGGGCTAAGCCTTATTTATAGCCTCTCTTTTTCAACATATATTGTAGTATCTTAATTTCCTGTAGCCCTCTTCAGTTAACTCCCAGCATCCCTTAGTCATATTGATTATCAAGCCAGCTTTCTTGAGGCGCGTCAGGGTGTTTGAGATTGAACGATGACTATAACCGAAATTCTCCTCGATTTCATAAGCGTAAACCAGTCCCCTCTCCTTTATAAACTTGAGTAAGTCCAACTTTCCTGCTAAAATTCGTTTCTTCATTGCGACACTTAATTGTCGTAGACTGCCTCATACCGGGGCTAAGCGGGGTTAAGCCTTATTTATAGCCTCT
>Ga0315543_1001870_pt1 | contig 21720 bp, 19 predicted proteins | sample SalMarSW160210MG_2_FD_203098 | JGI IMG/M metagenome (GOLD analysis project Ga0315543, IMG submission 203098) | Salt marsh sediment microbial communities from the Plum Island Ecosystem LTER, Massachusetts, United States - Salt Marsh Sediment SW1601-210 ...
AGAGAAAAAACAACCGGTTTTGCTTGAAAAAGCCGTTGAGCGCTTTCTTGGAGCAGTCAAACGTAATAACGCGGATTTCAAGAATTATGAGAAGCTAAGCCAGGTATATAATCTGCTTGGTGATAATAAAAAAGCATACCAGTGGGGTCTTGAAGCGGCTAAACGGTATCCCGGCAGCGGTCGATTGCAATTCAACCTGGGTGAAATCGCTGAGAGGATGGGCAAAACCACTGTAGCGGTTGAACATTATCAAGAAGCTGTTATCATCGAAGATAATTATCGCCGCCAGTTTCAGGAAATGTACCCGGGGTGGGAAATAATCAGCCGACTCGGTCAAGAAAAATACAGGAAAGCAAAACAGCGGATGGAGCTCCTGTCAAAACAACCAAAAGACTGACTTTATAATATTTATTTACTGCGCCTATGAATGTCATTGCGAACGAAGTGAAGCAATCTCAGTTGTTCGTAAATCGGAGATTGCCACGCCCGCCAAAGGCGTGCTCGCAATGACAGACTTGGATATAAGACTATTTGAACACTTGCCATACGGAGCGCTATTATTAAATACAATTGGTATTACATATCTATTACGGGGCTATTATAGCGCGAGAACTTGTTCTTAGCGAAAATCCTTATCGAAACTCTCGGAAATATTTGATAAATATAGCTGTTTTTGATATAATTGTTGTGTGAATTGCTTTATAGTTTGAAAAATCCTGTCTAATTCACTAAAGAGAGCAAAGAAAATGAAAAAGAACACCTTTGTACTGCTCGCCACTGTAATAATAGGTAACTTTCCCTTATTTCTTCTATTTCCTTTGTTGGCGGCAATGGTCGGGCTGGTCGCAATAGCGGCGGGTGAAAACACTGTCCAAAGCTCACTGCTTGATTCAGAGGCTGAGGCGGGCAGCTCAGTTCGGTATCGGCTGATAGAGGGGAGCTATCTTATCGATGATTGCACTATCTGCGGTCGGCCTACGATACCGGTTCCTATTTATGGGAGCTTCCGGTTGAAGCCGACGGGGGAAAATCCGCTGTTCTCATATTATGCGGTGCGCGGGTTAAAATTTGAGAGCGGCTCGCCATATTTCGAATACGTAGGCTGGTTCAACGGCACGTATCAGATTGGAGGGGAGGTGGCGCTGGTTCAGCAGATGACTCTCAAGGGTCGTATCGACGAATTCGGGGAGATGGAGTTTGACAGCGGGCTGGTAGCTCTGCTGACGTCGTTTCCTTGGATCGAAATCGACCTAGCGCAGTTGCCGCCGGCGGACCCGCTGCATACTTTCAGCTTGCACTTAGTGGCGGCGCCGTGGCCTGAGATGTGGTTCTCGACGGAGGTAGGGTTTACTTCGTCGGCGATGGGGATGTCGCATGTGAGTGAAGGTGACCTACTGAGCTCGAGTGGAAAGGTAGTTCGCACAAATCACCAGCTCAGTGAGAATCTCGGCATCATGCCCATGGTCCCGGATATTGGGCTTGACGCGGTGGTCGGACAGGCGCCGGCAACGGGTGGGGCAGCGGTTTCGCAACGATGCCGGATATGGTTCTCATCGCGGGAGGACATTTTGAGCGAGATGCTTGGGCCGCTGCGCAATGGGGACCTATTGGATAGCGTAGGGGCAATCGTGCGGCGACATGATGAACTGATCGGGCCGTTCTCGCCTCAGCCGCCGATACCGGCGTTTGGGCTGGATGCTGTGGCGATTGGGCCGGATGAGCAGATACTGTTCTCCACGGAGGAGGGATTCTTCTCGGAGAGCTTGGGTGTGATGATTTCGGATGGCGACCTTCTCGATGAGAAGGGCTTTGTCTTCAAGAGCAGCAGCGAGTTGATGCGAAATTTCCAGCCGATAGACCCAATTCCGAAGATATTCGGGCTTAATGCGGCATATGTCTGGCCGCATGGAGAGGTGTGGTTTTCGATAACGACGAGCTTTACGGACTTGCGACTTGGGCATATCGGATACGGAGATTTGCTGAGCGACACAGGGCGGATTGTTATTCGCAATCTCGAACTTTTGGGGCCATTTGCCCCGGTAGAAGACCTTGCCGATTTTGGGCTGGATGCATTGACTATTGTATGGCCCGGCTCGAGCAATATCAATCAAACCGGGCGGGTCGATATGAGAGATTTTGCCGTCTTTGCTCAAGACTGGCTGCACGAGGTTGCCTGCCCGTGCGAGAAGGCGGATTTGGACTGTGACGGGACGGTGGGCTTTGGGGACTTGAGTATCATTAGCCTGGACTGGTTGGAAGAGAAATAGCACAGGACGGATTGATACAGAATCGAAATAGGGGACAGTTAAACCTATTTTATCACAACACGTTACTTACTGCCTATTTCACTTAACACCTCGTCGGGGATGTCAAAGTTAGCGTATGTGTTTTGAACGTCTTCGTGGTCTTCAAAGGCTTCCATCAGAGAAATGATTTTCTTTGCGACCGTTGGGTCATTAACGGGTACAGTACTCTGCGGCACCATAGAAATTTCAGCTAACTGAGTAGGTATCTCTTTTTCTTTCAGGGCCTCTTTTAGCTTCTCGTAAGCAGCCGGGTCGCATGTTATTTCGTACACATCCCCAGTATTTTGCATATCATCTGCGCCGGCGTTAAGGGCGATTTCCAAAAGCTGCTCTTCGTCGGTCTCTGCCGTATTGACCGTGATGAGGCCTTTCTTCGTGAACATCCAGTTGACGCAGCCGGTCGCACCTAAGGAGCAGCCGTGTTTTTCGAATATTCTCTTAACTTCCGGCGTTGTACGATTGCGGTTGTCCGTGAGTGCTTCCACCATTATAGCTGCTCCACTCGGTCCATAACCTTCGTAGAGCACCTCTTCGTAACTAACACCCTCTATCTCACCGGTACCTTTTTTGATTGCTTTCTCAATTGTGTCCTTTGGCATATTTGAGACTTTGGCCTTGTCAATTGCGTATCGCAGAGATAAGTTTGCCGCCGGGTCGCCGCCGCCGGCCTTGGCGGCAACTATTATCATTCGAGCTACTTTGCTCCATACCTTGCCGCGCTTCGCATCGGCGGCTGCCTTTTTGTATTTAATGCCCGCCCAGTGTGAATGACCTGACATACCTGCTCCTGAAAACTATGTAAGTATCAATCTATCAAAACGAAAAACAATAAATCATTTTAGCTTTTATGCCTGGAAGATGCAAGAATCCAGCGGACGATATAATTTTTATTCTTTTGCCTGCCTTTTCTGCCAGACCTCAGCCATTATAGAGGCGGTAATAATACAAATAAAGACGAAAATGGCAGCCGGTATTGTTGCCTCCTCGCCAAAATGCTTCAAAGCCAAAACTGTTCCCAGGCCGGCGTTCTGCATTCCAATCTCTATTGCTAAAGTTCTTCTTCTGTTTGCAGCCATTCGAAACAGCGAGCCGACGCTATAGCCCGCTATCATACCATAGATATTTAGAATCAGGCCGGCGGCTAAAATCGGGCCGGTTATCATAATCAGACGCTCCCTGTTTAATGCTATCACCAGAGAGCAGATAAATATTATAAACGTAACTGATATAGCCGGGAATATCGCAACGACTTTCTCAATCTTTTCTCTGAGGTAATGCCTAATCCCAAATCCCACCAGCAACGGTACTATTACCATTTTTACGACACTAAGCACCATCGGCCAAAAATCAACATCCAAAACCGAACCAGCCAGCAACAAAGTCAATCCAGGCGTCAATAATGGACAGAGCAAAGTTGAAACGGTTGTAAGGGAGACGGAGTAGGCAGTGTCGGCCTTGGCGATGTAGCTCATTACGTTACTTGCCATTGCTCCCGGAGCCGAGCCGGTCAGAATCAATCCAACCGCTATTTCGGGCGGAAATGCAAACAGTTTGGACAGCAAAAATGCCCCTAATGGCATGATGGTGAACTGCGCACAAGAGCCTATTAAGACAATAATTGGTTTCTGGGCAATACGCCTGAAATCATCAATTTCCAGGACTGCGCCGATGCCGAACATTGTCAAAGCAAAGAACCATTCGTTGTAGGGCTTTAGAGCTACAAAAGGGCCGGGGAGAAAGTAGGCCACAATCCCGAACAGAATCACCCATACGGCGAAATATTTAGTATAGAAACTTAATACTTTCTCAAACATAGTGTTTGAGAGTATAAACGGCTGTCCCCAAACTGCCAATATGTTTCTTCAATCCTTCTATATCAGGGAGATACAGGTATATTTATTTTAACGGCCAGCCGGTCGGGCAATAACAGAGCCACTCTTCTACAAAGAGCTTTAAATCCAGTTTGTTTACACCATCAAGGTAGTTCAGGTCGGCCCCGTTACACCAATCATTGCCTTCGTCACATTCCTCCCATAACCACCATTCGGCGAACTTAGCAAAGTGCTTGAAGTTAACAAAGCATAAAGGGCCGCCGGGCCAGAAGCCGCCTAATAGTTCATAATCACCGCCGGCTGAGTAGGCTGCATCGGGCTGACCAATTGTGCCGGTTAATGTAAAATCTCCGCCGCTGCTTCGCCCGCCGCCGCCGTCAATTGTGTACCAGCTTAATTCATATTGGCCATTGGCGATTGACTCTGCCAATACCATCAACAACATTGTCGAAACAGCCAATCGGGCTATAGATGCTATCGTTTTATTCTTCATAGCTGACTCCTCACTTAGTGAAATTTCATTTGGCCGCCCGAGTACAGGCTGATGCCACCGCTGTCAGTACGTATCCCTTTAGACGCGTCGCCACGGGTGAAAAACCGGCTATTGCCTCCGAACCTTATGGTCCCAGTGGAGGTTACTACTATATTGGGCAGAAACTGCAGGTATTGGCCGGCATCAAATGTCGCGCTGCTGCCCGATGCATCCTGGTTAAAATACCGGAAATTGAAGCCTTCTTTGGGGTAGGTTCCTCCTATGGCGTGTCGCACCGAGGTAACGGGAAATATATTTACCATCATGTATTCCTCATCATAATCGCCCAGGTGCAAGGCGTCCAGGGTATACCACGTCGTATGAGAGTCGTCCCAACCGTAGTTCATGTGGTATTGTCGGGTGCCGAGTACCTTCCATCCATCCGCTACGATTGAATGACCTACAACTCTATACTGGATTGGCTGGTTAGAATTGATTTGTATCTTTACTTCATTGAACCATCCTTCAGCAGTGTAATCGTCCCTGTCCAGCCTGCAGCAGTACCCAGAGTAACGATACGTCCCTTCATAGACAGCCTCTATGTCTTCAGTGGGGACACTTGATTCACAGCCCTTACCTCCACAATAATCCATGCCGACTGCCACCCCAATCTCGTGGCACAACTCAGCGACTGCCGGTGAGCCTCCTGTGACGACATCAGGCATGTTGACCCAATCGTAAGGGTCATCGTATCCGATTCCTACGCCATAAGGAGGCCAGTACCAATAACGCATAATCTGAGCAGCGGCAGTGGCCACGCAGCCCACCAGGCACCGCGGTTGGTCACAGTCATCACCTGACGGCGGCGCCGGGCAGTCTCGGTTGTAAGGGTCGTGCTGATGCCAGCTCGTGCTTAACAACCACTCGCCTTCCTGATAGTTCATTGTGATCACACCCGACCCCAGACCCTTTTCAAATTCATCCTCGTCTCTTTCCAGCTCTGCCCAGGCGCTGCGGTAATTGATATCACAAATCTTGCTCACGTCCTCTGTTTGGGCAGAACGGACCGGCCCAACCTCTTTTTCTATCGTATTCAGGATACGCTCCATACAATCTTTTATGAGGTCAGCCATGCCTTCTTCAGACGCCGGATCCAAGTCAGAGGTCGCCGAGCATGCCTTCACCGGAGCAAGCTCCTTGCGCAGGGAGACAATGATGTAGCCCTTCGGCCATACACGGCAGAAATAACCGAGTATCCGCCCATCACGCTGGAATTCCTGTACATCTTCCACATGAGCCGTATTGGCATCACCCCAGTCTCCTTTTTGCCGCAGCGTTAGAGTAATCCAGTTGTTCGCTACGGTTATAGCCTCGTCCACAGTCACTACCTGAGCCTGGACCGGTGTTATTAACATCATCGCAGCAAAGGAGGCAATCAGGATTGTTATTTTTAAGTTTTTCATAATAACCGTCACCTCCTATTCTATTGCAGGGTTACAAGCACTAAAATCCGTGCCTTTTGTCCCAGTTCCAGTTTTTGCATCGCCTTACCTAAAATAGCTCCGCGAGCCCGGTCATAATCCGCTGCTTTCATGGCGTAGCCGGCAGTGGCGGAAGTAGTGAGTAGGTCACCGGCCTGCACGGCCGTTTGTGTTGCATCTACGTTGCAGTACACGCGTCCCGCCAGGGCCACATCGTAATCAAACTGACCCACGCCAAGGCGAACACCAGACCCCATTCCTTTCGCGCCGGCCACGATACCGGCAACCTTGCTATCGTAGGCCGACCGGCTTGCTGTCAGCTTGCCCGGATTTTCAGAATCTATCACCAGTACCGTACCGGCCTCGATATCGGCTTCTTCCGTCACGTCAAACCCCTCTGCATAATCAAGACCTTCACCTATCTCGACGATTGGATCTCCGGCGGTATTCGATACTCTTATTCTACCCGCAACATCAAGCTTGGCTCCAGGTGACGTCGTCCCGATGCCGACGTTGCCGCCTTCTTTAATAACAATTCGATCACCACGGAGGGTTCCCACATACTCAGCAATACGAAAGTCGTTATCATTATCCCCATAAAGGGTCCACCTTCCAGTTCCCGCCCAATTTACAAGGTCAAGAAAAGGGAAGGATGTGTTTGATCCTTCAATACGAATCCGGCTCTTGACGTGCAACTTATCAACCGGTGCCGTCGTCCCGATGCCGACGTTGCCATTTTGCTGGAAAGTAACTCGTGGAGTCCCGGAAGCATGGCCGGAACGGAAATGAAGCTTATTGTCATCTGTATTGTCCGAAGAGATAGTCCAATTATTCCCTCCGCCATCACCAAAGATTACCTGGGCCTTCGAGGAGGTATCTGCTGTTACGATGCCCACCTGGGCGGGACCAGCATTGCGATAAATATGCAAATCTCTGGTCGGACTCTCCGTGCCGATGCCGATGTAGCCGCCGGAAGCAATTACCATATGCTTCGTACCCACACTCCCCGAAGCTCCACGCTCCTGAATGTAGTAACTTTCGTCTGAGTGAACTCCTGTTACCCATTGATTAAGCCTATTACCAGCGCCATCACCCAATTGAATTATAAGTCCTGGATTTCCTTGAGGAGAGGACAACAGGATCTGGGACCCATTTGGAGTTGATCCAGGGTTTCGAGTCGCTAAGTCTCCAATTATATCAAGTGTTGCTCCTGGCTCCGTTGTGCCAATGCCGACATTGCCGCTGAAATGGCCATGTCCGTGGAAGTAGCCCGCCCAACCGTCGGGGCTCTGGCTCTGACCATAAATCCCGTAGTTTTTGCCGGTACTCATCGCGGCGATGCCGAACACGCCAATACCGTCGGTGCTGTAACTCGTGCCATAAACACCGACCCCCCCGCCGCTGAAGTTGCTGGCCTGGCCTTGTACCCCAATTCCGCCGGAAGCGGTGTTCTCGCCGAAAACGGCCTTCGCACCTCCGCTTTCGACGTGCAACTTCGTCCCCGGCTCCTTTGTGCCGATGCCGACCTTGCCAGCCTCGTCTACGAATATCCCGCGGGTCTGCAGTGCGTATGGCGTGGGCGTTAGCTCCGTTCGCGGACTGAGGGTGACAAAAGCGTTAGGGTCGTTACTGTCACCCGGCCGAACACCGATGTCCAGCCAGCGAGCGTCTCCATTGAAAACACCCACATCATTGAAATCCAGCGCAACAGTGAAGTACCCATCAATCACGTCCACATCGGGCGCATTGACGTCGATGCCTACCTGGTTGCCGTCGCTCAGTTCATCGAAAAGCTTGAACCGAAAGTCATAGATCTCATCGGCAGGGAGGTTGGCATCCATCAGACGTCCCTGATACGTAAACGCCTTACCCATCGGCGCTGCGTGGCCGACCTGAGCAAAACAAACTATCAGGCACAAAGATGTTATTAAAATTGTTAACATTTTGACATTTTTCATCTGTTTCTCCTTTTCCAAAATAGTCCCTGTGCAAGCAGAGAACCGTTAAATTTGACGGCGAACACTTTGCGTACCGCTCTGGTTTCGTGAATTATTGCGGAAGTGAAGGTATAGAATCGTGTTTTTTATCACCACTTCTCCAAGTTGTAAAATTTTTTAAGCAAGTCAGTACAATTATACGCTTTAGCACCCCCGTTGTCAATAGAGTTTTGTAGTTCTGAGTAAAATCTCTATAAGTACAGTTTTCAACTATGGATACGTGTTTTTAGAAGAATACTCCACAAGCTTATAATGGCAGGGGCATCATTGAGCCAAATTGCCACGCTATATGATTCCTTGTGTGCATCGATGCCGACATAGACATCGCCGTCTTTTGTTAGGTTGATTTTGTTGAAGAACATCTGTTTTTTTGATAGTCTTTTTTTCATGGCCATTCCTTTCGATTTATGGTTACGATTTTTTTTGAACAACTACATATCATAACCGTTGAAAGGATGGCCTACATATTATCTAAGTTACTGTTGCGGAAACGGCGTTTGTCATTCCTGCGAAAGCAGGAATCCAGTTTTTTAGGCGTACACCCCTGCTTTCGCAGGGGTGACATTTCCAGTTTCGGTTTTCCGCAACAGGAACTATCTAATTACTTATGTTCAATCCGAGTTGTATGTTTCCCTTGGATTTATTGATGATGCGTTCCGAACCTGTGAATATATTCTCGGCGATTATGGCACGGTCAACATCCTTTCCAAGTTCAATTTGTGGCCGGTCCTGTCGAAATTCACATCCCCTAATGAGAACGGTTCCACTTTGGGCTTGAATTGCCGGGCGATTTCCTTCTTTGCCGCCCCATTGGGTAAACGTACAGTCGCTAAAACCAACGGTCCCCTTCCCTCCAATCTTCGCTATCTGATTGCACGGACCCCAGAATGCACAGTTCACGAAACGAATGCTTCCCCTATTGTTCTCAGAGACTTCTATCATAGTTGGGTCCGGCCCGTGGAAAGATACGAACTCACCATTGGTTATCAACAATCCAAATGGTGCACATTCTTCCACGAGCAGAGCAGTATAACAATCGTCTGCTCCGATACCGAGAAAGTTGCCATTGCATACACCCCTTCTGCTTTTTATGAATTTATATCCGATTTTGTAGCCGAAGCAGAAGGTATTATAGACATACTCCCAGTCGGAACGGCCAAAGATAAATGCTTCACCGTTTTCCATTTGCCACTTGAACAACTTGGGTCTGGTGCTCCACCAGGGATTGAAGTGAACATTTTCGATTCGTCCGATGTCATAGATGGCATCGACCATTATACCCCGCCGGATTGGCTGGCCGTGTACGTCGCGAATCAGGTGGCGCTCGTTCCGCGTCGCGTCGATGCCGTTATATGGATTGAGCATCTCTACCGCAAGGACAGCCGGGTTTTTCCCCCGCATAGCGATTGCCCAGGGATATGGTTTGGGTTCGTCATCTACGTTCTGCTGGGGATAGTATAAGACAACACCTTTAAGAGTACTGTTCGTGTTGAGTGTAATAAAAGCAGGTCCGTCCTCGCGCCCGGCATCCCCTGTCACTAAAAATGTGGTGCCGTCGTCCGTCGGCTTGGGCGCGCCCCGGTCACGTATGCCATTATGGGCCGGAACCGATTGCCAGATACCCGCCAACGTGACGGCCTTGGGCACGTTCAGATGGCCGGTAAAAAAATAGTTGCCGCGAGGAGCATAAACAACCCCCCCGCCGGCTTTTTCAGCGGCATCCAGAGCTTTTTGAAACGCTGCTGTGTCATCCGTTTCGCTGTCCCCTGAAGCGCCGAAGCTGCGAACATTGAAATAGTCTGAAATAGCTGCCTGTTTTGTTTCTTCTGCGAAAGTGCCGGTTGAACACACAAATGACAATCCCAGAAAAAAAACGCCAAACTGTTTTAAGATTCGTGCCTTTGTACGATTCATTTGTTTTACTCCTGTTGAAATTTCCTCATTTACAATGCTTAGAAACGTTTCTACTGCTTTCAACACCAAAATCAGGCAAAAAGCTGTGTATGAATGTACCTAATTAGCCTCGCTATGTCAATTGTAATAAATGTATGTCCTGACGCCTGTATGGACGGGAAGGTTCGACTCCTCTCGGCCTCTATAGTATAGACAAAGAATTACGACAATTTTTACTTGAACTTCTATGACACTTTCGCCATTCCGGTAAGGTATTGCTAAAAATATCATCTGTGATGTTTCCTGCCCCTTCCCTGCAGAAAAGTTTGAAAAGTGGAAATGATTCTGGTAGTCTCTGAGAAAAGAAGGCACATAGTTGTTACTGTACTGACAAAGGACGTTAATCAATGGCGGTAAAAACAGGTTTTGACAACGAAAAGTATTTAAAGCAACAAACCGAAGCCATCCTTGAGCGGGTCAATAAGTTTAACAATAAGCTTTATCTCGAGTTCGGCGGTAAACTGCTCTTTGATTATCACGCCGCACGCGTGCTGCCCGGTTTTGACCCCAACGTCAAAATGCGACTCTTGCAGAAAATACGGGACAAAATAGATGTTATCCTCTGTATTTATGCCGGCGACATCGAGAGAAAAAAGGTGCGGGCTGACTTCGGCATTACCTATGATTCAGATGCGCTCAAAACAATCGATGACTTCAGGGAATGGGGCATCGACGTTACCGCCGTGGTCATTACACGTTACGATAACCAGCCCTCGGCCAAGGTGTTCAAGAACAAGCTTGAACGCAGGGGAATAACAGTTTATACGCACAATTCTACAAAGGGTTATCCTACGGATGTCGACACTATTGTAAGCGACGAAGGTTATGGTGCAAACGAACCTATACATACCAAGCATCCAATCGTAGTTGTGACCGGCCCCGGACCCGGAAGCGGAAAACTCGCCACCTGCCTCTGTAATTTATACCATGAATACAAAAACGGCAACGAGGCCGGCTTTGCCAAGTTCGAAACATTCCCCATCTGGAACCTGCCCCTGAAGCATAAAGTAAACGTCGCCTACGAGGCCGCAACGGTTGACCTCAAGGATGTAAACGGAATTGACTATCACCATTTGGAAGCATACAATGAACAGGCAGTCAACTACAATCGCGATATCGAAGCCTTTCCGCTGCTGAAAAGAATAATAGAAAAAATCACAGGCAGGGATTCCTTTTACAAATCTCCGACCGATATGGGCGTCAACCGTGCCGGTTTTGGAATCGTGGATGACGAGCTCGTCCAGGAAGCCGCCCATCAGGAGATCATCAGACGTTATTTCAGGTGTGCCTGCGAATACGCAATGGGATTCGTCGAAAGAGAAATACTGGACAGGTCCGAGCTTATCATGAAAAACGTGGATGCGAAGGTAGAAGACAGGTCCGTGGTATTACCGGCCCGGCAGGCTGCCCAAAGAGCACAGGAACTTGGCAAGGGAAATGAGGGCATTTTTTGCGGCGCTGCCATTGACCTGCGCGATGGAACCATTATTACGGGCGAGAATTCTCACCTTATGCACGCGGCGTCGAGCCTTGTTATCAACACCACAAAGCACCTTGCCGGTTTGCCGAAAAAAATGCACCTTTTGCCCCAGAACATTACCGATTCTGTACGATTCCTGAAAAAGGAAATCATGAACGGAAAAATGATTAGCCTTGACCTCGAAGAAACATTAATCGCCCTCAGCATCAGTGCCATATCGAACCCCGCCGCCCAGATGGCTGTCGAGCACTTAAAGGAGCTCAAAGGGTGCGAAGTTCACATGACCCACATTCCCACAACGGGTGATGAAGCCGGATTAAGAAAGCTGGGTGTCAATCTCACCTCAGACCCTGACTTTTCCTCGAAAAGCCTTTTCATCACCTGAGTGCCGTGAAGGCGGTGTTGTTTGATGCAGGAATCCAACTACAAGTAACACCACGAACCATAGTAGTTTCTGTTCAACCAACTTCTCCCGGAAACAAACCTTCTTCCCTTGCTCCCATCAGATAACGATGGTATCCTATGGGGAAATGCTCTCGGTATAGTATTGCTCTCGGAGTGTTTGGAGGAGTGCCTGACTACTTCTCAGTTGATAGAATTGGATTTGTTAGTCTATAGAAGTATGATATATGATAGGAGTCTTCTCATGAAAACCACCCGGTTGATAATAGTTATCACAGCACTTTGTCTTCTTCCTTCTTGTGGGGCATACGCCGGGGAACTGCCCATCACTTCGGCGGAAGATGTGGGGATGTCCCCAGAGAAACTGGCTCAAGTCAAACCTGCCGTACAGGCTCTTATAGACAATGGGAAAATAGCAGGGGCAAGTGTTATCGTTGCCCGGAAGGGGAAAATTGTTCTGTTCGAAAACTTCGGTATGATGGATCGAGATGCAAAGAAACCCATGCAGCCGGATACTATCTTTCGTATTTACTCCATGACCAAGCCCATTACGAGTGCAGCTGCCATGATGCTGTATGAAGAGGAGAAGCTGAGCTTAGATGACCCTGTGTCAAAATATATTCCGAAATTCAAGTCACTGAAAGTATATGCCGAATCCGGCAAACACGAAGATCAAGCGCGGGAGATGAGCGTTCGTGATTTGTTTCGGCATACTTCGGGCCTAACCTATGGTTTCTTCGGAAATACTCCTGTTGACAAAATGTATATGGCCAGGAGCGTCTTTGATTGGGACAGTTCCCTCCAGGATATGATAAACAAATTAAGCGAAATCCCACTCCTCTATCAACCGTCAACAAAGTGGCATTACAGTGTATCGACCGATGTGCTCGGCTATATTGTACAGAAAGTCTCTGGTCAACCCTTGGACAAATTCTTCAGGACAAGAATCTTTAAGCCTCTTAAAATGAAGGATACAGCCTTTCACGTACCTGCCAGCAAAGTTGACCGCTTTGCCGCCTGTTACGGCCCGAAGCTTAGTGGCGGGCTAAGGATTGTCGATGAGCCGGCCAAAAGCCAATATCTCAAAAAACCCACATTGTTTTCAGGAGGAGGAGGCCTGGTTTCCACGGCAAGGGACTATATGCGATTCTGCCGGATGCTGCTTAACAAAGGACAATTGGACGGCGAACGGCTCCTCCGCCCCGAAACCGTAGAAATGATGACAACGAATCAACTTCCCGATTCGGTAAAAAGAGATAAGGATGGAGGATTCGGGTTAGGCTTTTCTGTACGACTCAGGGATGATAAATTTCCGAAGGGAGAATACGGCTGGGGAGGAGCCGCCAGCACACACTTCTGGATTTCTCCCAGGGATGAGTTGATCGTAATCGCCCTGTCTCAATACATGCCCTACTCGGCCCGGTTGGAAAACACCGTAAAACCAATCATCTATGATTCGGTTCTCAGCCCGTAGCCAATCTCTCAAATACTACTAACATAAACACAAACAGGTCGGGTCTGATTGGACCAGACAAAAACAAATCAGAGTCAATATTGTTGTGGAGACATGAAATCGAAAAAAACGGTTTTTGATCTATTCTTGGCTGTCACAATACTTGTCCTGATTACAGGCTCCGGTTGCTGGGACATAATATTGGAAAGATAGCTAATTCAAGAATCATTTCTTAATGCCGATACAGTAGAGGTTCTTCATACCGACCAGAAACATTCGCCCATTCGCTACCGCAGGCGATGGATGGTTGCCGTCCCCAAGATCGTTGACTGCCAGAACCTCGAACTTCGGCCCGGCCCTAATAACGTAGCTCTTTCCGGCATTCGCAAAGTACAGACGCCCCTGAGGGTCGGCTATCGGGCTTGCCCAACTCGTCGAGATACCCTTCAACCGCTCGGAATACTCCTGTTTCCCCGTGCTTACGTCCCAGCACTTCACGATGTATGGTGTATGCAGGCGATACAGGTACTTACCAACAATGATCGGTGAACTCAGCGCCTGACCTGCCTGGGTAATCGTCCAGCGAATATGGGTCTTGGAAACATCACCGGAGCCGGTCGGGTCCAATGCAACTCCGGGGCCGCCCCGGCCGCTGTCAAAGTAAACCAGACCGCAACCATACGCAGGTGACGCCGCATCACCCTCACCCTTGCACCACCAAAGGATCTCCCCATTAGTCGGGTCAAGACTCTTTAGAGCTTTTTCATTTTCCTTCATACCCGACGCAAGCAAAAGCATTTGAGGCTTTTTGTTAACAGAAATAAGCACCGGCGTGCTGTGTCCGAAATCTGTCTCCACCAGCTTTGTTTCCCATTTCACTTCGCCGCTGGTCTTCTCGAAAGCGACCACTCGAGAATCTGTTTTTTTCGACATCGCACAAAACAGGATGACAGTGTCACCATAGAGAATCGGGCTGCTGCCAAGTGTAACATCAAAAGTATAAGGCACGATTTCCTTGCGCCAAACAATCTTACCACGCATATCCAATGCCGCCAGAACCGATGACCCGAATGCACAGTATAACAGCTTGCCGTCCGTGGCCGGGGTGGCCGCAGCATACCCTCCGCCGGGACCACTGCGAAAATCCGTCCGCAGCCAGGGACCCGGTGGAACTACTGTGTCCCAAAGCATCTTCCCATCACTGCTGCGGTAGCAAGTAACGTGTTGATCGGGAACCACTTTCTTACGCTCGCGGACCGTCTCCGGCCAATGCACCCCGCAGACAAAAACCAGCTCACCCCACACGATTGGGCTCGCATGGCCCTGGCCTTTCAGTGGGGCCTCCCATAGGACATTCTTCTTCTCCGCACCGCCCCATGTAACCGGCAGATTACGCTCCTCGGTATAACCCAGGCCGGTCGGGCCCCGGAATCTCGGCCAGTTCTCGCCAAAGCAGGCCGAAACCTGAAAAAAAAGAAACACAATAAAGACGACCGCCGACTTGTTCAATTTCATCCTCAATTCTCCATACGCATTTTACTTAAGCCGAAATTCGTGGCCGTCCCGCGGCCTTACAAGGTATGGCTTATTACCTTCCCACCCGATTTTCATTACCGTGAATATTTACCACTTGATACATCTATAGGAACTCCTATATGTATGACTTCCACTATGATATCAAAACCACAGGCTATGGTCGAGCAAAATAAAAACGGAGGAGATGTTTGAATTGGTTCTGGTTGAGATTAGCCCGTTAGTTAGAAAAGGACTATGAAGGCAATAGTGAGGATTAACGTACTGACCCTAATCTGTCTGTGAGGGCAGTGATTATGGATAATAGATTTGTCAAACGCCTCCACCATATTGGTTCGGCGACTAATTGAAATAAAAAAGGACAAAATTTTTTCAGTGGCAATTTTCAAGGCAAATATGTAGAATGTCAAAATACTATGTTCAAGTAAGCGCAAATGAGAGCTAAACCTGTTTATGAAAGGAGCAAAAGTGAAAAAGACAATAGTTTTGACAATGATGAGTTCTGTGGTATTCCTGCAATCCTGCACCGAGAAAATTCCCGTCCCCCCCAAGGCTCACCCGGACGTCAGTCAATGGCAGGACCTTTTTGCCGCGGATTTATCCAACGCTGCTTTTCCAAAAGGAGTCTGGACATTTGAGAATGGCGTCCTTACAGCCAGCGAAGACCAGGTAATCTGGAGTAAAAAGGATTATGACGATTTCATCATCGACCTCGAGTTCAAGACCGAGAACGGCACAAACAGCGGCGTGATTGTCTATTGTACTGATATGGAAAATTGGATTCCCAATTCAGTAGAGGTACAGATAGCCGATGATTTTGCAGAGCAATGGGCCAAGAGTCCCAAAACATGGCATTGCGGGGCCATCTTCGGCCACTTGGCGCCCACGAAAAGTATGGTGAAAAAACCCGGCCAATGGAATCGTTTCACAGTTACCTGCAAAGACAAGATGATTTACGTAATGCTCAATGGCCAAATGGTTACTGAGATGAATATGGATTTGTGGACGAGCGCTACAAAGAATCCTGATGGAAGCGATATTCCCTCCTGGCTTAGCACCCCTTTTGCCAAGCTGCCCACTCATGGAAACATCGGGCTCCAGGGCAAGCACGCCGGCGCGCCGATATATTTTCGCAAGGTAAAAATCAAAGAGTTGGACTAATCCCAAACTTAAAGGTCATTAGGAAAAGGTTGAGGTTTTCATGACAAAAGAGAAATAGAAACAGTTATATTAAGGGGATTAAAACATGAAAAAAACGATATTTTGCCTCTTATTGACCATTGCTTTACTTATACCTGTATCGGGCTGTGGTCCCAGCTCAAAGCTCTCTGTTACCGAAAGACAGCAAATTGTAGGTAGTATGGAGTCGGAAACCCTTGCAAGACTCTACAAAGAACAACCTGCCACAAGAGATAAAATCAAAAAAGCCGCCGGTTATGGAGTTTTTTCAAATGCCAACGTGAATTTAATCTTCGCAAGTGCCGGCGGCGGATATGGTGTTGTTGTTGATAACTTAACCGGGAACCGAACATATATGAAGATGGCATTGGGCGGTGTTGGCCTTGGTTTGGGAGTAAAAGACTATCGACAAGTACTGATTTTTAAGTCCAGGGAAACCCTTAACAAATTCGTCGAGAGCGGCTGGGAATTCGGCGGTCACGCCGATGCCGCTGCCAAAGCTGGCCAGTCCGGGGGAGAACTGAGCGGCGAAGGAGCTGTTGGTGCAGATATTGAGGCCTATTCAATGACCGAATCGGGCCTGGCCTTACAGGCAACGGTTACCGGAACCAAATACTGGAAAGACGACGACCTCAACCGATGAGGTTAAAGAGTGTCGATACAAACGGTGGGTATTTTCCACCCACCGTTTGTTGAGTCTCTAAGTGTCGTTTATTAGACCGTTTCTCAAAGTAGATAGCTATTTTAGTTGAACGCCGCCTTGTATCTTCTGATGTATCTTCTGGTAGACACGCCTGGCCTTGACAAACGAGCCTGCACTGATCGTAACCTTGGTCGTGTTTTCTGTAAGCGCAAGTAAGTTTAATGTGATTTTTTTATCCTGTGAGTCTCGGGCAATAATCTTAGCGGTAATCTCATCCTTCAGCTTTTGACTGATGCTCAGCTCAAGCTCGGCCAGAGCCTTTTCCGCCGCCTGGTAAACGGTGCTGATATCTTTTGGCTCCTCTGCCGTCAGCTTACCAAACTTATAGACTGCTTCGGTCTGTCCTTCCGGTCCTGTCAAAGTAGTAGTCGCACAGCCTTGACCTAATATAAGGGTCGCTGCTAACATAATTGCCAGAAATATTTGTTTCTTTTTCATTCTAATTCTCCTTAATTATATTTGTTTTTTCTTTACAGGACGATAGGTTACGATAATTGAAAAATTTTATCAATTCAAATTTACCCTTCTAATTCAATATAATTTATACATTACAGGTTTTAATAGTGAATTCGCCGGCCTCGAAAAGGACATCCTTCACCAGGATATTTCTGATATTTTTTTCTTGAAGCAGCTTACCTACATCAACAAAGATTTTTGGATATTCGAGTTTCATATATGACGGCAATTTAAGCTTTAGCGCCTGGTCAAACCAACTTATTGCCTTGCTTACAACAGTGCTTACAATAGTAATTTCAAATGTTGCCTTGTTATCGTTGAAAGACAGGTATCTTAAAGAAGCAGGGATATACGGCAAAACAAAAGATTTCGTCTTTATCACAAAATGCAATATTTCGCCTTTAACTCTTACACGGATTATTTCCGGCGGAAAAAGTTTATTTGAAATCAGAATTTCTGCAAGTTCCTCAAGACTGAAAGTTATTACTGCCATAGTTACTTTTACCGAATTTCATTGATAAGATTAAGCTTATAATAAGACAATACTTTTGCCTTCCGCAAGAATCTTTTTGTTCCTTTCCCACAGTGCAGACCTGTAGAAGGGTTAAGTTAGAGATGCAAAGAGGTTGAAAAAGACGATGAGGGAGTATAGAATGGCGGTGCATGGACATTAAAGGAAAGTTTTTATGATTGAAAAAATGCACAAAATGATAATATTCGCTGTTCTGGCTTGTGTTTATTCGACACCCTTGTTGGCCGAGCCGGCCCCCACCGTTCAGGCTGGTCGAATTCACTGCGTAACCGATATTTCCCATGAATTTACCTTCTACTTTGACGGACGGTTCGGCAAAAATTACGTAGATGAGAACGGTGTCGATGTCCGCAACTGGGGAACATTACACAAGTATGATTTCAGCAACGTCAATCTGCTCATCCTCCAGTCATCCGCATCTCCCTGTCCTTATTTGCCTGAAGATACCAAGGCGGTACGGAAATTTCTGCTGGAAGGCGGCGGTGTTGTCGTATTGGGTGACTATGCCCTTTTTCGCAAAGAGAAAGAATACAAGCTGAATGCACTGGCCAGACATTTTGGTACTGAGTTCGTCAACGAACACGCGCAAAAACCTTTGAAAGGCTGCTCGATTCTAAAGAAGGAAAATATCGAGAGTTATTCCCCCAAAATCATCAAACTTGAAAAACCTCTGCTCTGGCGAGTTCTGGTCAAAGATGCCAGGGAGCGTGTCGTGATGGCTATGCGGCGTGTAGGTAAAGGGCAATTAGTGATAGCATCCCGTTCTTTGTGTGGACGCAATCCGAACGCCAGCGACCCTATCAACGAAAGCTGGTGGAAACCGCTGCTCAAAAGGATATCTGCCAACAAAACAATCGACCCCAAACGTCGCCCGAAAAACCAAATGCCCGAAAACCAGTCTCAGCGAGAAAGACTTCCCATTCAGTATTCCGACTACATGAAACCCTACGCCGATGCGATATATGGAGTGTACGATGAGTGCTTTCCGGTTATCCGTGAGGTTATGGGCGTTCCACCCTCGGAAGGGATGCTCACCAAACTGATTCTGCTGCCGACAGGCGGAGGTGGTTTTTCCTCCGGTTCGAGTATTGGTCTGGCTGCATGGTGGGGGAATTTCCCTGAGAAAAAGTACGGGATGGTTGAGCTTATTTCCCATGAATCTACCCATTCGTGGGTACATCCATTTACGGAACCAATGTGGAACGAGGGGATTGCAACGTACGTTGGCATTTTAGTCGGCCGAAAGATGGGGCTGGAAAAGGATGCAAACAGGACGTTGCAAAACTGGATTAAAGATGCAAAACGGCATGATCCCGATATGACCAAATATGACCTGGCAAAGAACAAGGATGTCCCTCACGCGGTGCAGATGGCCAAGCCGATGTGGATCTTCGAGCAGTTACGAAAAGAAAAGCCGGATATCGTGGCACGTTACTTTCAGACAAAGCGAAAACTGGCAACACGAGACAAGATTAAGAAGTACACCTCGGATGACAGCGTGGCCGTGCTGAGTATCGCTATGGAACGTGACTTGTTTCCATGGTTTCAATCGCTGGGAATAACGGTTGACCGCAGTCAGGCAAAGATTGAGATGGAATAGTCGTGAGCGTTTGACGATGAGCTGTGCATAATGAGGACCCTTTTATGAAAGTTTTGGCACTGATTGGCAGCCCAAGAAAAGGGAGCAACACAGACATTCTGGTTGATAAGATTCTTGAAGGCTGTAAGGAAAAGGGATTTACTGCCGAGAAGCTCTATTTGTATGATTTCAATATATCGGCATGCACCGACTGCCGGTTGTGTAAAACTAAGAATTACGAATGTGCCATCAAAGACGATATGCAGCAGATTTATCCAAAAATGGAGGAGGCTGATGTTATCATTTTCGGTACGCCTGTTTATTGGTATGGGCCTACAGGCAAAATGAAGCTTTTGATTGACCGAATGCGTCCCTTCATTGCCGGCAAAAAGATGCGGGGCAAAAGGGGTGTCCTTGTAGCACCTTCCGAGGAAGGACCGAAAGCGTGCAAGGCTTTGCTGGAGATGTTTCAGATGTCGTTTGAATATCTGGGTATGGAATTCGTCGACAGCATTTTGTCCACGGCCTATGAAAGAGCGGAAGTCTCCGCAAATATGGAGGATTTGAAAAAAGCATACGAGCTTGGCATCGCATTGTAAACAGTAATGCAAATTACAGAAGATTCCCGAAACCGCTCTAAATGAAATGAATTGTTGAATAGATAAAACTACTTAGAATTAGTCAAGACTACCGAGATTAAAAACACTTGGTCGCTTACACTCAAGACAATCAAAGCGTCAAATGAGGGGATTTTTGTCCGCTACTGTTAATCCTCTTCCACTCGCCAGAATTTTCTTTCAGGCTCCCAGCTCCTGGATATTTCGCCTGTCGGTTTTATAACAACCGCATTACATTCTGTGGTAACTGTGTCATCAGGTAATAATAATTTTGCTGCGACTTTCATACCCCTATTGCCTTTATGCTCCAGCCAGCCGACCGCCTTCAGGGCTGTATTGGTTGGTGTCGGTTTTCTGTAAGTCATATTCAGTCTTAAAGTAACAAACAAATTGTCGAAATTGCCGTCCAGCATGACGGCCCTGCCCGCCGTCTCATCCAAAATCGCAGCGACAATTCCGCCATGCACAATTCCCGGATACCCGTTAAACTGTTCCGGGATAGTGACATTTGCCTCAACCTGGTTTGTTTCAGGATTGTTATACCATACCATTTTCAGCCCGAAATTATTTTCACGACCGCACACAAAACATGTTCTGGAGGTTGGTTGTTTTATCATCGAGTCCTCGATTTCTTACTTTCCGTTTTTGTTTGGAATTCAAGACCATTGATTAATTCTCAGGTAGTATTATAGGATCGGACGGGAAAAAGACAAACTATCGCGATTACTAATCCCAAAGAATGTCCCTACCTGACCGGTGAATTTTGGTCTATTGCCCTTGATTTTCAGTTGATAACAGGCTGTTTTCAGGATTATATGCATCATTGGTCTTGCAGCCAATTGGCAGGATCCAATTTGTAGTAATTTCTCAGTTCATCATAAAGTTCCGGGTGTTTCTTCTCCATCTGTCTCGGTTTCTCAAAAAAGGTCTCAGTAGCTACGGCAAAGAATTCGGCCGGATTCGTTGCTCCGTATTTATCTAATACCGACCTCCTGTGCTTTCTCTTTTTCTTTTGCAAAACCTCATATTCATTACTCAGCACACGAGCCCACGTGGCATATCGGGATCGGCGCTCCAAAATCGGGGCTCCATCAGCGGTTCCGTCTTCCTGGTCTAATTGATGAGCGAACTCATGAAGTACGACATTGCTGGCATCGGTAATATTTAACGTCCCACCTTTTACGCTGTCCCAGGCAAGGACAACCGGTCCATGTTGCCAGGATTCTCCGAGCCGAACACTCTGCCCGTCGATTGTAATTGTGCCGTTTGAAGAGACTGTCTTGGCCACATAAGTATGGGGATATACCAGGATAGTGCCAAGCTTGGGAAAGTATTTAGTTCTACGGTTCAACAGTAAAATGCACGCCTGAGCAGCGATTGTAACTTTAATCTCATTTGTCAGCTCCAAACCCCCACAGCCTTCAAAATTCTTTTCGGCTATAAAAACATTCACAAGGCCATGAAGCTGCTCTTTTAATGAATCGGGTAAACGGCTGTAAAGGGGGACATTGCTGCGCACTATTTGCTTGTACTCTTCCGGGAAGGGTGCAGCGAATAAGCGTTTGCGCCTTGCATGGCGGGATATACGTTTGACGATAAAGAAGGCCGGAACCAATCCAACAACCAATATGGCAAGTATTACAATGGGCATTGTTCAGCCTTGTCCTGTAAGGGGCGGCTACTTTTCAATAGCCTTAATACTTCAAAGACGTAATTCGATTTAGATAATTAAAAGTCTATACCTT
>Ga0315543_1001871_pt1 | contig 21706 bp, 15 predicted proteins | sample SalMarSW160210MG_2_FD_203098 | JGI IMG/M metagenome (GOLD analysis project Ga0315543, IMG submission 203098) | Salt marsh sediment microbial communities from the Plum Island Ecosystem LTER, Massachusetts, United States - Salt Marsh Sediment SW1601-210 ...
GTCGGCGACTCCGATGCGAACAAGCTGCTCCGCCGGGAATACCGAAAGCCGTGGGTCTATCCGGAGGCATGATCGTGCAGCCCGGAACAAACTTTTCTTGTGATATGGCGTAGTAAGTGATATAATGAGGCTTCGGATTGCGGATAGCTGTTGGTTAGCAGCAAGTGGATTTGACAAGTGAATACGGGGGCGAATGGCTTCGACCGGATGGTGGAGAGCCAAGTCGCATGTTCAGGACGCCGGTTGGCCTGGCTAATCATCCGGCAACTAATTTTTAATTGGCAACTCTCAGTTGCGAATGGCTGCTTAATTAGCGGCCCGTCCTGCCTGATTTTGCCTGTGGGTTGGGTAAGGGCGTCAAACAGCAGGCTGGCCGAGCCGGTCGTTCGGGCCGGTAAGGTGAGATCTCTCCGAAATAGCCGAGTTAAGTGCCTGTCGTTTGGCGCTTAGTAAGGCGAAAAAACAATCAAACGACTAAGCATGTAGAAGCTTGTCTTGAAACATCTCGGGACGGGGGTTCGAATCCCCCCGCCTCCATTTTTGCTCAGAAAACACAAACGGGGGAAAATCGCTGATAAAGCTGGGCCACAAATCCAGTCGAAAGGTAAGAGGCTATGATGGCATGGTCTGGCGCTTGACTACCGTCTTTCGCACCTTTAGTATTTTTTTAATGGGACTAATAGCCAGCAAACGCCCGACCTGCTCAGCGCAATTCTCAAGCATTGCCGGCCCGCGTTTCGGCAAATCTTCTTCTTCGACTGGTTCCTCGAGGGCTGAGAAGAAAGCATCGATACCTATCGTGTGGACAATTTGAGGATCTTTGCCCAGTGAGCCACATATGGCAATGACGGGAAGCCCGGCCTGCTTGGCCACTCTGGCAACTCCGTGCGGTGTCTTGCCAAAGGCTGTCTGGTTATCCATCCGTCCCTCACCGGTGATTACAAGATCACAGCCCTTAATGCGTTGGGCGAGCTTGACACTGTCGATGACAATGTCGATTCCCGGCCTTAGTTTTCCCCCTAAAAACGCCATCAGTCCGCCGCCCAGTCCACCAGCGGCGCCGGAACCCGGCACTGCTGCAATATCCGGCCCTACGTCTCGCTTTACGATCTCGGCAAAATGGCTAAGCCCGGCATCTAATTCCCTGACCATAGCGACAGTGGCTCCCTTCTGCGGCGCGTAAACTTTGGCCGCTCCATTGGCACCGATTAAGGGATTGTTGACGTCACAAGCTACTTCTACCTTAACGTGCTTCAACCGCGGGTCCAGACCGTTCATTTCGATGCGGTCGAGTTTCTTGAGCATACCACCTCCTGAACCGATCTCGCTGCCGTGCGCGTCGAGGAACCTCGCCCCCAGCGCCTGTGCTACACCCATACCGCCATCGTTTGTTGCACTGCCTCCAATTCCAATCAGAATGCGTTTTACATTCAGGCTTAGTGCATGACGAATCAGTTCACCCGTGCCGAATGTTGTCGTTTTCATTGGATTCCGCTCTCGCGGTTTTAGAAGGGCCAGACCACTGGCTGCTGCCATTTCAATGATAGCGGTCTTTCCGTCACCACTGATACCGAAAGTGGATCGAATCTTACGCCCCAGAGGATCTTGTACGGTTCGCCAGATGAGCCGTCCGCCGGTAGCATCCACAATGGCGCGCACCGTTCCTTCGCCGCCGTCAGCCATCGGGATCGTGCGGCATGTCACCCCGAACAGGGCCCGCTTGAGCCCTCGCTCGATACATTTTGCCGCTTCCAATGCTGTCATGCTTCCTTTGAACGAATCAGGTGCGATCGCTACCTTCATTATATTTGCCCCGATGTCCTAAGCTGTCATGCACCGTTGCTACAGAAGAACCGTTATTGGTCTTTGAACCTTTTTTATTGCTCAGCGATCCTTTAACCAGACAGATGAGCTGATAGTGCCGCGGCCTCGGCGGTCGCTTTGGTCTGAAGGATCACGATTGCTCCGGGCATAGTTGGGGATTGCCATCAACTCGGAACCGTCGGCCCAGGTGCCCTTGATGACCATGACGCCGCCCAGAAGATCGCCTTTCCACTCGGCGGTCAGGGCAGATTCGGGGCTGAGTACATTGTCAATGTCCTGGTCAACTCTCTCTGCACTGTAAATCAACGGGCCGTATCGAAGGGCAACCTGACCTTTTGTGGCTTCAATTTTCTCGCTGGCCTTGATTCTCTGAACCTTCATCGGGAGCGTCAGATCGATTTTGTCGCCGGTTTTCCACTGCCGGTTAATAACGGCGTATCCTTTATCAACGGGCGGAGTGATCGCTGAGCCGTTAACGGATATCGACGTGATACCATCGGATCCAGGTGTCCCGGTATAAAGTTCGCTGACGCTGCGGTTTGGTACCCGGATATTGATGCTGAAGCTCTTCTCGATTTTAGGATTGATAGTGACCGAAACATCGCCGCTCCAGGGATAATCAGTCTTCTGAATCATCTGGACGTTGGTGCCGGCGACATCCTCAATCGTAACCGTGCTCCCGATGAAAAGGTTAATGTAGATGCTGTCGTTACTTTGGGCATAAGTCCAGGTTGGCAGCATCAGCAGGGTCCTCGGGATATTACCCACGCAGCACGGGCAGACGTGCCAGTCGTAGCGGGGCCCGCGTGAATCCAGCGGATTCTGATAGTAGAAATTCCTGCCCTCCAAATCAATGGAACCTAATAGGGCGTTGTAGAGCGTTTCTTCGTAGAGGTCCGCGAACCTGGCATTGTGGTACGTCAGGTTTAGTTTGTGCTGGAAGAAAATCTCGCCGCAGCTGGAGCAGGATTCGCAGTAGGCATTGTGACGCAGCGAATAATCCGGGCCGAAGCCTTCCGATGTTTCGCCGCTGCCCACGCCGCCGGTGACATAGTACTTCCTGTTGACAATATTGTCCCATAGCGACATGACGGCGCTCTGGTAGTCGATGTCGCCTGTTTCCATGGCGACGTCGGCCATGCCCGCGTAGGAATATACGGCGCGCACGGCATGTCCGACGGCCTCGTATTGCCGGATGACCGGGACGTGGCTCTGGTCGTATTCGCTGCCGTCCTTTCTGCAGTCCAGCAGAAATTTCGATAATTCTATATACTTATTGCCCTTACCTTTGCCTTCGGTCTTGTTCACAAACCGACCGAACCGCACCAGCGCGATTTCCATGGCCTGGTGACCATCGAACCACTCCTTTTTCGGGGGCGGGCCGATATTGTCGTACCAGCAATCTGCAAGCTTCTTAGCCGCATTATATAATCTGGCGTCTGTCTTGCTTGTTAAAATATAATGTGCGACAGCAGCCTCCAGTAAATAACCTGCGACATAACCTTCATGATCCCCTCTATGCCTGGGCGACCATCGCTGACGATCGCTCAATGTAAATGCGGTCTGCAGGTATCCATCCGGTTCTTGTGCTGCCAGAATCTTCGGTATCCAATCGTCCAGCGTGGCTTTCATTTTCTCCTGGGCTTTGATAATCTCCTGATCGCCCTGAGCATCGACCATCAGTGCAACGCAGATCGATTCAATCGTGTTATAAATCCAGGCGTTGGAAAATACATAGCCTCTGTGACGTCCGTGAGGCTTGCCGGCCAATTTATATGCGGCGTCGATCAAATTGTTTATGCCACCTTCTTTCAGGTTTGGATCGGAAATCTTGTCGATGCAGTGAGGAATCCAGTTCACAATCAGTGCTTTGGCTCTACTGTTCCAGAGAGGACTGTCGATCTTATAGTGTTTCGTATCGATCAGGCCGAGATGTGTTGCTGGTGGAGGCTCTACTGCCTTGACAACAAGGCTGGACGAAGCACTCAATTGCCCTTTACCGGCTGTCAGATTTAGGACGTAATCACCTGCTTTGGAAAATGTCGCTGTGGTGACCGGCTCGCCGGCATTTTCAAAAGCGACCTGGCCTGGCCCGGATATTTTGCTCCAGGTTATTACCGGGGCGCCTTTGCCGCTTAAAGTCTTAATTGTTGCATTAAGATAGGTCTTTCCCCCCAATATGACAACGCGATCTACGCCTGCGTCCACCCTCGGCGGAAAGTCGGGCGACTTGCCGGAGTCATATACTTTCCATTCCAGAATGCCGGTCGAATAGGTGTCATTCGAATCGATTTCGAGCCTGAGCCTGGACGTTCGAACTTCGTCAAAAGTCGTGGTGTTGTATTTATGTTCTGCTACTCCCAGACCCGATGGATTACTCACGGGCACGAAATCCTCACCGTTCCAATAAAGTAACCGGCAGGCTTCGGGCAGGCGTACGCCGCGGCGGTCGTCCCACCAGTAAACATCGATCTTTTTAGCGCTGATTGGCCGGCTCCAGTCGTACTGCACCCATTGCGTGCCCCTTCTGGGCCAGTTGCCGTAAGATCCGCGGCGTCTGTCACGTGAGTTTGGCGGGTCGTACTCGTCATTAAGTGCTGTCGGCGAGGTATCCCCTGAGACGTAAGAGCAGGATGGTTCGGCTACAACGGCAAGATTAATCCCCGAATCAGTTCCTGCATTATCTTGGGCTAAAGCGTTGCAGCTAAATACAACAGAGACACCGACCATAAGTGCCGGCATCAAACGAATTAAAGGCATAGTTTTCATTGTAAATCTCCTATTGTTTTTGTGCTAACGCTCGGCATCTGCTCGGATCATACGAATGCCGAATATGGCGGCGACAACGTTTCCCTCGGTGGCCTGGAAGCGCACGGTGACTTTCTCCTTGCCATCGATAAGTTTGGAGTCAATTGCGTAATCGACGTCGTAAAAGCGTGCCGGGCTGCTACTTGTTACTTCCTGATTGGCCACTTTCTGATTATCCACAAGAATATCGAATATTGCCCTTCCCCTGCTGTGATGGTCGCTGCAATACGTCGCCACCAGCGCCATCGTGCGGTCGGCCTCCACAGGAAGGTCGAATGAGAACCAGCTTCTTCCCCACCTGCCGGGTCGTCCCATCATTCGCACGATCCATGCGTCGCCCGGACTCTGATAGTTGAAATTCCGTTCCGGCTGCATCTCACCCGGCTGGGCGTAGGCCACGGTAGCCGATTCGAGCTTTCGCAGACGCTCCTGCTCGGCAGCATACTCGGCTTGTTTCTCTTTCCATTCGGGCTCAGTAAAAAGGTCCCAGTACACCGCGTAGGTGCGCCGATGAAGACGATAAAACGGAACGAAATCCACGTCACGCTCCCGCCCGACGCCGTCGCTGCGGAATTGGCCCGGCTTGTCGCCTGCAGGCTTTAACCACTCTTCTACGGGCCGCTCTGCTGCGATGAATACGGGTGTCCTTTCCCGGGAGTAGCCGGCTCTGCCTTCTCGCCGGTCCCGCTCCTCTGGACCCAGGTCACCGGCGAGCACTAAAGGCCCCCACATAATGGCGACCCGGCGCCGATTATCCGGCAACGGTTCGGCGCGGAGCGTTTTAGGCAGGATTAGCTCTACTGTATCACCGGTTTTCCAGGTCCGTTTCAGCTCCACGTACGAGCCGGACTTTTGCAGCCGGCGGTCGTCGATCCGACGGCCTGATTCCGGAACGTCACGAAGAGGATCTATCATATCTTCGGAAACGAGCTGACCGTTGACTTTGACGGTGAAACCTTCGCCCGCCCAGCCCGGTCGGCGCAGGGCAAGTACGAATTGCCTTGGTGATTCGAGCGTGAGTTTCAACGTCGCCGATTCGCCTTCGGGAAAATCGGTGTCCATCTGTAATTTGACTCCCGCGGCGGCCCAATCCGCGGTAGATGGAGCGTACAAATTCACCCACAATTTGTCGCCGGACTCGTAGTAAATCCCGTATGCATGCAGGGCATGGCTCTCCATACCCGTTCCCACACAACAGGTGAAGTTGCGAAACATGTCGGCGTATTCGTGCCGGACGGACCGGCCTACGGGAACCATGTAGCATGTTCTGCCGTCTTCGGGATCGATGGAGGCCAGAATATGGTTGAATAGAGCCCGTTCGTGGAACTCGGCGTAGTGGGCATCGGGCCTCAGCGAGAACAGCCGGCGGGTCAGCTTGAGCATGTTATAAACGTTGCACGTCTCGGCGGTGCGCCCGTCGATGCGGTCGCTCAGCATGTCGGGCTTGCCGAAGTATTCGTCTTTGCCGTGGCCGCCGGTGGCGAAGCTGTGGTGCTGAACGACCGTGTCCCAGAAAAAGCCAGCGGCGATGATATCACCCGGTTCGCCCGCATAAACATAGCGGTCCACCGAGCCGATGAGCTTGGGCACCTGCGTGTTGGCGTGCTTGCCTGCGAGGATATCCTGGTGACGTTTGAGCGGCTCGATGAAGGAGCGATGTTCGAAACGGTAGGAAAGGTCCAGCCAGCGTTTGTCGCCCGTATCGGCGTAGAGGTCGGCCAGCACTTCATTCATGCCGCCGAACTCGGTGTTCAGCATTCGCTGATTCTGGGCTTCGGTGAGCCCGGCAAGAATCCCCTGGGCCCATTTGGCGAACTTTATCTCGATTTCGAGAGCGGTAAGGTTGCCCGTATAGCGATAGGCGTCGCGCAGACCGGCAAATGTTTTATGCAGGACATACCACGGTGCCCAAAGCCCGTTGAGGTCGAAGCCGCCCGAGCGGATGTTTCCCTTAGCCACAGCTTCCCAGCATTCCCGGCCCCCCTCCAATGCACTGAGGTAGCCGTCGCCGTGCTTGTCCTGGACTTCCTTGAGTTCCTTTACGATATAGTCCGCTCGCTCTTTGAAACGCGCATCTGACGTGGCGGCCCACATCAGGCTCACTGCCGAGAGGTAATGTCCGGCGATGTGACCGGTGAGATTTCTTCCGCCGCCGTCCCAGCCACCGTATGGTTTGCCCTTCGGCTCTAAGTCGGCACGCTGACGGTAGTATGACAGCATCCGATCGGGCTCAAGCTCAAGCAGATACTTCGCATCGAGGTCCTGCGCTTGTTTTAGAGGCCCACCAAGCAGCCGCACGCTGCTCAAATCCAAAGGCCGGGCCCTAAGTGCCTCATGAGCTTTCGTCCCAGCATCTTTTACCTGTGCAAAAGCCTGATAATGAAACATTAAAACAAACGACACAATGGTAAGGACATGTTTTTCCATAATAGCCTCCATTAGCTGCGATCACACATTGCAGACAAAACTTGACTGGACTGATTAATAATATCGCATTATACTGGCGAATCTCGAAAAGGCAAGAATTTCGTGCCGGCTTCGGGTTATAATCAGGTGTTCGTCGATTGAATCTTTCTTCGAGGAAAGGCTATGAAAATGAAATTTTCAATGCAGGTTATCATCGTTATTTTATTCGCTCATTTGTTGCCGGGTGGGCGAGTTTCCGCAAAGTCCGGCGATGTTTCAGAGTGCCCAGGGGTGACTGCGCCGCCTGATTCGTTTTTTGAAAAGGTCCGTGAAAGAGACAGGCAGGCGGCACGGCAGTTTTACACAAAGTATATCGATGTCAAGGGCATGCCGGTCGCGGCCGCGGCGGAAGTGGCGGACTTGGCGCTTCAGCGTACTTATGAGATTGTCACACATATGCTGGCCGGCCGGCCCGATGTGCTCGAAGCCATGGTCGACCGGGGCATGTACCTGGTCATCATCGGCAAGGATCAGGTCTACACCGATCTGCCTGAAAACCGCAACGCCCGGAATCCGGATTATCTCAACGAGCGTGTTCGCGGCACCGGCGGCCATCCCACCAGCTTCGGCGAGGAGAATCTGCTCAGCTTGCCCGTCGACCGCTACGACGACGAGAGTATCGCCGTGCACGAATTCTGCCACACGATCGACAGCACGCTCAGAAGGATAGACCCGGCGTGGAGGGGTCGCAAGGATGCCGCGTACCGCAATGCCGTAAGCAAAGGGCTCTATAAGGACACCTACGCAATCAGCAATTCCGCCGAATACTGGGCTGAAATCGCGCAGGCTTATTTCGACTGCAACCGCGTCAATAACTGGAACCACGGTCCCATCGGCCGGCGTGAGCAGCTCAAGATTTACGACCCGGCCGGCTACGAGCTGGTCAGAAGCACCTTTAACCTGAGCCCCGGCCAGGACTGGCGTTATAGCTGGCTGCAGAATCTGCCGAACGTTGAAACGCCGCCGGCCAGGTTCGGTATCGACCCATATTATACGAAGTTCACCTGGGCGCGCGAGTTCACCGTTCTCGGGCGGCAGGCCGGCGACGAGGCCCTGCTCAAAGCCAACGACACTATCCGCAAGATGTTCGCCTATCGCCACGACATCCTCAAGGCATTCATCGCCGACGGTGCAAAGCTGGTCGTCCTTGGCCCGGAGGAGAGCCTGGCCGATCTGCCCGAGTATAAGAAGATGCCGGCCGAGAGCATAGATCATACGGCGAGGTTCCTGGATTACTCGCCCGAAGTCAAACTGCTCGTCGTGGACCAGCAAAACGTGCTGGACGACCTAAACGGCCCTTATTCCACCGGTTGCCAGGTTATCCGCGTCTTTGCCAAAGCCCTCTATCACTTAACGGGCACGCGCCCCGTCGATCCCAACTGGGGCAGCAGAGGCCGAAACGTGCAGCAGTATGAGCTGCGCGTCCGGCGAATGGACATCCGCTTCGACGAAAAGCTCAAAGAACTCTATAACAGCTCTATGAGCAAGGGCTTATGGAAAGGCACAGCCGCCGCCGGCGATCGCGCCGAATACTGGGCCGAGGGCGTGCTGGCTTACTTCGACGCAGCCGGCGCAGTCGCGGCGCCCAATGATTCCGATCACCCAATCGCCACGCGCGAGACGCTTGAGCAATACGATCCCGGCTTGTTCGACCTTGTCCAGGAGACCATGGCCTATAAAGGAAAAGTGGACTGGCGTTACCGAAAGTAAGGATTTCCGGCCGAAATTGGCTTTGTTTCTCATTAACCGCTGAGTTCGCCAAGACCGCAGAGAAGTAAGATATAGATTGTATTTCTTTACTGGACAAGCATTTACACAAATCACCTTTTGCTCCGCGCACTCGGCGTTCTCGGCGGTAAAATATAAATTGGCTTTGAATTGGGTTTGTTTTTTTGCCGCCCAAAACCGCAAACTTCTTCATATTCACTTATCACATAAGCACTTATGCTCATTTGCTCTGTTTAAAATTGGCTTTGTTTTTTCAAATAGCCTTTCAACCCCCAGCGCAGGTCTGGGGGCTAACCGAAATTGGCTTTGTTTGGCTTTGAATTGGCTTTGTTTTTTCGCCGATCCAAAGCGTGAAAATCTTCATAATCACCTTTTGTATAAGAGCTTGCGCCAATTTCGCCCTTTCATAAATTGGGTTTGTTTTTTCAAATTAAGCTCAATTTTTCGTCGTTTTCTACTCTTTTTCACCTGTTTTTTTCATGATTTCGGCTTTTTTCGACACGGATCCGTTCGGTTTCACTCAGGACAAGCTTACACGGATTAACACTGTTGTTTGAGCCACAGAAATAATAGTAAATAGTAAATGGCTTTGACCCGGCATCAGTGGTGCGGGCTAAACTTCGTACTGCGTTCTAAGTTCTGCGTGATTGGGCCTCATTTTTCCTTTTGACCTTCGACATACTACATACTACATACTACATACGATATACGATATACGAATTCGTTAATCATTATACGAATCTAAACGGAAAAAGGCGGGCTAATTCCAGATAAATCTCCGTGAGACGGCGGCCTTTATTCGTGCTGTGGATAATCAACTTAAAGTAGACAGGATTAACATGATAAACATGGTTAAAAGAAAAAGATAATATCTGTGTAAATCTTGTAAATCCTGTCTAAGAAATATAATAATATTGTTTTTTTATCAGCTTATGTGTATCATTTTTCCAAAGGCGTAATACAACACTGAACGCGAAACTTCTTCGAATCGTTCGTTTGTCATTCCTGCGGAAGCAGGAATCCAGACACGATATACGATCCTTCGACTTTGCTCAGAGCCTGCCCTGAACGTAGTTGAAGGGACAAGCATGCGACATACGACATACGGATTTATATGGGAAGGCTTTCGAGAATGAGAATTTTAAAAAGACAGTGTCACTTAAATTTTAATAGGTGAATGTCAATAGAATGTCCGGAAATAGGTATGGTGTCGCTAATGGCACTAAGTTAAGGGAATTATGGCCCCAAGAACAATTTGTTTATAAGCGAAATCACTGAGATTTCCAATCAAACGGCCCTCTTGGGCAGCCTCGAAATCGGTTAAATAGGCTTAACTTAGTGCCATTCTATGGTGTCGCCAGAATTCCCTATAAGATGAGAAATCACACAGAAAAGACTGTTTTTTGGTGTAATTATCTTATTATATGTAAAAAATATGCTTTTTCGGACTTTTTTCTTGACGAGAATATGGATAATCTGGTACAAGTGGATAAGAGGGCTCGGCGAAACCGAAGTTATTTTCGCTGTCTGACGCTTAGCCTATCCATCTATCCTGGGCAAACACCTAATTAGGTGATGGAAAAAGTTGGACTGAGGTTAGCGTTATGCAATTAGTGTCTGTACATTTCAACTTTCAGTTCAGACAGGGCTTATTAAGGAACAAGAAAAGAGTCAGTTCCTACAGAAGAGCTTTGTCTGACGCAAGGCCAAGGTTTGTAGAACATTCTAATCTCTTATCCTACCATAGGCCCTTTGGTATCCGAGAAGAGGGTACAAAGCTTTCGGCACCGTCGGAAGTAGCACTGGAGATAGCCAGATCATTCCCGGAGGAAATTTACAGACAGAACTCTTTCGCAATAAGGAGTGTATAACATATGACTAAAACGGAATGACACAAAGATAGTTTTTATGAAAAAAAGTGAATATCAATATTGATAATAGGGTTTGACAATTGTTGCAGCATCGTTTACTTTTAATGTTTTAGATAGGAATACAATATGGAATGCTTAGTTGTTAGAATGGATTCGGCAAGAAAAATCAGGCTTTCTCGGCATGGTCTCCCTCTTGCTCTAGCCTAAGAAGAAAGAATTAGAGGTCGGATTTGATTTCAGTCGATGAATTTGGCTAGCCGATAAAAAAGACATAGACAATGAAGATTTTAGGAAAATTATGTAGGATTATTCTTACGTTAACTACTACCATGCTAAGAGATGTACAATCCGGTAGGGCGTTTTCTGAAGATGGTACAATATCTAATGCTTCGTAATGCTCCGTCATGGATAATATAGTTAAAATAATTCTCGTAGGCAATCAGGGGTGAAATAAATGTTAGAAAAAGAAGACATTATAAATAAGTTGTTGAAAAAGCAAGATAGTATTAAGAAACTGGAAGACAAGTACAAAGTGATTGATGTAAGTTTTGCTGTAAAAGAGGGAGCGAAAGTTCCAATTCAAGAAGCAATGGACTATGTTGCTGATCAAATAAAAGAGAGTGCCAAGTTAATACAAAATAGGCAGAATTTGATAAATCACGGTCGTACCCTCCCAGAATAAAATTGGCTTTTTGGTTCAAACTCAACGAGATATTATAATATGCCAAGACAGATAGTACAAGATTATCGCAATATATATACAGACTATTTCATGATTCCTACTCTCCGAAATTTCCGGCAGAGCATGGTTGTGCAAGCCTTCGATGAAGGCTACGGGTTTATCGACCGGTACATAACTGTTAATTTAAATGTCAAATCTCATCCAGATATCCTCGCTGCCTGCGTATCAATGCGCGGAAGTGACAATCAAGTTGAGACATGTATCGTGGTAAGTAATACCCTCGCAAAGTTGCCAAAGCAAAAACAAAAAGAGTATTTGGCGCACGAATGGATACATGCAATGATGGCATTTCGCGAAGAAGGCAGAGAAAACGTACAAAGAAAAACTTTGTCTGGCCAGCCTGAAACAGCACTCTATGGATACTTGCTAACCTCTAATTCTTTGTGGCAGGATAATAACAAGCTTTCAAAAGAACTTAGGAGTGTGTTAGGTCATCTTCTCGTATCTGATGAATTAGTGGCTCGGGTTCTATATAAGGATTTCAACATAGATATACGCCAGCTATGCAATTACTCCAATAAACGTGACAACATAATGAGAACAATCGAACTTGTGACCGAATTCACAAGAATATTTTCCTCAAGATACTTTGTAGCTCCCGAAATTGTCACCGGAAGATTAATAGAGATGATTTTCAAAGAAGAAAGGCAGGATGCTAGTTTTCTTTCATTGAATAAAGATTTTTGGTTAAACACTCTAACCTTTGAATAGTGGTTATTCTGCCCAAATTGCAGTTCACTCTAACAATTAAAAGCATATATTGCTAGTGATTTTTTGAAAATTACGTGTATAGAATACTTATGAAACACGAGATAATTGACTGAACAAATGATACATGGGAGCTTGTAAATATGCCAGAGGAAATCGTGAAAAAATATCGGCATCTTTATGAAAAAAGTAATTACATACAACTGCACAATATCCTTAAATCACCACCCTCCAAGTCGTCGTCGATATTAGTCAAAGCATTCGGTGTCGGAGAACCTGATGACTTCCCCGATCACTTTATTAACGTGAAGGTGGAAAAACACAAAGATGAGTATCTTGGTGTGACTACTATTACCAAATACGGAAAAAAAGTACATGCCAAGGTGAGCGTTGATCACCAAATAACTAATTGGGAAAAACGCCGGATGAAGATATACTTAGCCTATGAGTGGATACATGTAGTATTGCATTTTTGCCAAAGAGGATTTGGTAAAACGAGGTACACTGTGAAGAAAGAAGTAAATATACTAATCTCTTGGTTAGCTGAGAGTACCAAACACTGCGCTATACACTTATCTGATTTTCACCAGAAAATGCATAAAGCGCTAAGGAAGCTACTCGTTTCTGAATATGCATTGGAGCAAACATTAATAAGAATCAGTATTGAAAAAAGCAACGATATCGTATCCCTTGGTGAGTTGGAGAAATTCATGCAAAATGATTACACTCAGGCTTATGAAAAAATTACTTGGCCATTAATACAACAATTCTCTGAGGAATGGGACATCGAACAAAACATAGTAGAAAGCCGTCTCCAAGAAGTATTTGGTTTATCCTAAGTAAAAATCCATAAATATTTTAGGCTGTTATGCTGTTCATTTGTTTGGGTAGGTCAAATTTAGGGGGTATGGTCAATACCTGTTTGATAATCTGGGGGCATCTATGAGCAAGCTTTTGTCAAGACATTAGCGGGATTTATTCACGGGAATTCCAAACATCTATTCGGCATCACCCGATTCCGGGGCACCAGTCGATAGAAAAAACCAGGGACATCCGTTGTAATTTACTATTTTCGATTTATTATTTACTATTGGGCAAAACCTGGGACAGCCTTTGTCATTGACTATCCATTCTACTACCCCTTCGGCGTTGCTCAGGGCTAAATGCTAAATCAGGACAAGTTTTCGATTGTCGATACCCGCTTTCGCGGGCACAAGTTTTCTATTTACTATACCCGCCTTCGCGGGCACAGGTTTACTATTGACTATTTACTATTTATGAAATACGATTTACTATAGTTAAGCCAATTTAGGAGAATTTAAAATGATGAATAGGCAACTTCAAAGTAAGAACTTTTTGTCAGGTAGGATGTATCGGCAGAGTATCTTAATGATTTTGGTCTTTGTTCTGATAAGCGCAATTTGCAGCTTTGCGGCAGAACCGAACCAGCCTGCCGAGAAGCCGTGGATCAGTCTTTTCAACGGCAAGAACCTCGACGGCTGGAAGGTCAAGATCAAAGGCTACGAATTGAATGACAATTACGGCAAAACTTTCCGGGTCGAAGATGGAGTGATGAAAGTTTGCTACGATAAGTACGACAAGTTCGGCGGCAAATTCGGACACATCTTCTATAAGGAGAAATTCTCGCATTATCGCTTGCGGCTCGAATATCGATTCGTGTCAGATCAAGCACCCGAAGGCCCGGGGTGGGCGTTTAGAAACAACGGGATTATGATACATTGTCAGTCGCCCGAGAGTATGAGAAAGGACCAGGATTTTCCGGTTTCCATTGAAGTTCAGTTGCTCGGAGGCAACGGCAGGGACAAGCGCTCGACCGGTAATCTGTGCACGCCCGGCACGCACATCGTAATGGACAATCAGCTTGTCACGCAGCACTGCATTTCATCTCGTTCAAAAACATATCACGGCGACCAATGGGTCAAGGCCGAGGTTGAGGTCCACGGCGATGGTCTCATCAAGCACATTATTAACGGCCAGGTCGTGCTGGAATACGAGAGGCCGCAGCTTGATGAGAAGGACCGGGATGCTCAGAAGCTTATCAAGGGCGAGAATAAGTTGCTGTCCGAAGGTTATATTTCGCTGCAGGCTGAGAGCCATCCCACAGAGTTCCGAAAGATAGAGATTCTTCCCCTTGAGGAATAGCGCGGAAATCGTTCAGACGTCTGTAAAATAATATATCATCATGGACAGACAATCAAAACAGCATTATTTTATGGACTATCCTTTAACGGCTTCATGCTTTAGAAAAAATGTGGTTAATAGGGGAAATCTCGGTTTAGAACACAGGTTATGTTTGATATGAATGAATCGCTCAAGAGGATTATTATTCTGTCGTTGGTTTACGGACTGCTTTTCATTGTTCCGGCATTCTTCGGAGTATTAATATCTTATACCGCTCAGCCGGGCGGCATCAGTCAATATAATGCTTTCCTTGCCCCTTTTCTCGGCCCGTGGAGCCAGACTCTGCCGCCTAATTCGCATCGCGTGAGCACGTGGTCCGCCCAATATGCGCTGTTCGCCAAGCTGCTTACGGTGGTACTGGTGTTTTCGGTTATCGGCTCCTGCCTCCCCACTGATCGTTGGCTGAGGTACACGGCAACCGTCACGGCCGTTTTTGTGATTATAGTCTGGGTACTCGCCGGATTAATGAAGGTGGTTATGCAGTTGACTTGATCCGTCCGCCTGCACCTAAATATTTTCAGATTTAATTTGGGCCGTACCCTTTAATTCCTCGACGAGCCTGATTCATTTAATTCCGGCATTCTGGATGAGAATTGCTTGAATTATCAAAATGGTTGCATTACAATCTTTTGGGAAGTGGTCGAGAAGCTGGTGTAAAGACAGACTTGTTGTGCTGTTGAAAATGAGGCTCGGTTGAGTAGCTGAGCAGGAATACATCGGAAACCCGGTTTATATGGACATGAATGTTTCGTAAAATTAAAGGAGTAAAGCTATGAAGAAGTGTATTCTGTTAATTGGACTTTTGGTCGTGGCGGGATGCTCAAGCCAGGTAGCCAAATGGGAAAACGCCGGAACACTCGTAAGTGTAAGTCCTGCCGAGGAAACAACCCGCTCTCCGGGTCGATTGGGAACGACACTTGGTGACAACGAAATGGGTCTTACCCGCGTTGAGACGACAAAGAGCGTATATGTCGTTCACGGCAAGATTAGTGTTGCAAACACGGGAATGCCTGTAAGATTGGGATATGACAAAAAAGATTCGTCCGATGAACTTCAGGACATGCCGACATATCTGTCCTTTGGGGGCCAGCAATATATAATATCGCGCTGAGGGACTGATCCGGGATTAGTTTCAAGCCGTGCCTGGCAATCGGTACTTTCTTAATTTTTTCGATAGTTCTTTTGCGCCGCCGGCAACAAACTTATCGAGTTCCGCCCAGAATTTCCTGCTGTGGTTCTTAAAGCGGGTGTGGACTAATTCGTGTAAAATAACGTAGTCCCTGAGTTGATCGGGCAGTCTTACCAGATTAATGTTCAGACTTATATTATTTTTGGCTGAGCAACTGCCCCATTTTGTCTTCTGGTTTCTGATCGAAGCCCTGGCAAATTTGAAATTATAAATCTTCGCCAATTCCTCCAATCGGCTGATCAGTGTATCAATAGCTTCCGACTGGTTGATTTTGGGCTGCTGGAGATTCGTTGGTGTATTCTTAAGCTTGCTGAGTCTGTGCTGGTGCTTTGTGATCCAGGGGATTTTGTAATGCAGGAATTGCATTGCTCTATCGACGGATTCACCCCTGGGTACGGTCAATCGGACGGTTTGATCGGGCCTTACCGTAATCCTGAGATGTTTCGCTCTTTGGGATTTTACGATTGTCACCGGGCCGACGGAGGGAATTTCAACAATAGCAGAACTCATATTAATCCGCAGATATGGGCCTTTCTTCGAACTTGATTTACTCCAGGGTCACGGTAGCGCCGGTTTTGTGTGACTTCAATGCTGCTGTGAACAGCCGGTGCCACAAAGTTGTCTCCTCGGGGGTTACGCAGCCGGAAAACTTTGTAAAAGGTTTCCCTTTGTCGAACTCATATAAAAATCCGGCCCACATTTGCAGAATGGCATCGGAAACTCCAAACTGAAAGATATTATGCGTGATGGATTCGAATGGGACTTCCTGCCCCATGCTTATCTTCTGCCACCGCTGCTCACCGCCGGTGTATTCGAGTATCTCAAGCGTGTTGGCATCGTTAGTGCTGAACTTCGCGCATGCTTTGGTGCCCAACACCTCGAGATACCAGTTATTTTTCTGCCCGGGGCTGATACGTTGCGTTTTGAGCGTGAAAGGAAATACGTCGCCGGACCTGGAATCCCTCGCCTGGCACAGCAGCGTCGCATTGTCCGGTGTCTCGCAAGGCACCATTCGGTCTTTTCCATCGGGGCGCTCCGGCATGATATTGCTCAATACGGCTCGCACGTTCAAAGCAGTCCAGCCCGCCCTGAAAGGCACTGCACAGACGTGCGGTCCCAGGTCGCCCATGCAGCCGTACTCGCCGTTGAATTCGACCATCCGTTTCCAGTTGATTTCTTTGGTGGGATTAAGGTCGCTGCAGTGCAGAAAGCCGACGTTGACCTCGATAATCCTGCCGAAGTCATCCGCTTCTATCATCCGGCCGATTCTCTGGGCGGCGGGGAAAAACATAAATTGTGAAGAACATCTTACGAAGCAGTCGGGGTGCCTGACGATGCCGGCCATGATCGCATCATTTGCTTTTTTGTCTATGCCGAACGGTTTTTCTGCCATCAGGTGCTTGCCGGCTTCCAGGGCGGCACAGTAAAACTCCTGATGCAAATTGTGCGGGACTGAAATATAAACCGCCTCGACGTCGCGATTGTTTAGGAGTTCGCGATAGTCGCTGGTGACCTGTTTGATGGCTGGAATATTGTCCTTGAACCAGTTAATGTTCTCCGGAGAAAGATTTCGGCGGCAAATTGCGACTATTTCGGGGCGCAGACGCATCCTGGGCAGATGAAACCAGCGGGCGGCGGCGCTGACAAATTCACGCCCCATCATGCCGCAGCCGATTATTCCAAAGCGAAGAGTTTTCATTTGGCACGACCTTTGAGCAATCCGACAACATTTGCAATCCTTATAAACGATGTAACAGTTTTAGTCAATGCCGGGCAAGCACTTGACTTAATAAAAGGCAAGGTGTAGCATAAAGCATCTTTCACGATTTATTTTTGACAGGAAAGGAGAAGTGGCCAATGGATAAACAATTGAATCGTCGTGATTTCCTGCGTAACGCTGCCTTCAGCGGCGCAGGCCTTATCATTTTGTCGGACAGCCGATTAGTGCGCGGTACCCGGGCCAATGAGAAATTGAACGTTGCCGGGATCGGCATAGGGGGGCGCGGCGCCGCCGATGTAAACGGAGTCGGAGCGAGCGAGAATATCGTAGCCTTGTGTGATGTCGATGAAAAGCACGCTGCACAGACCTTCGAGCGATACCCGCAGGCCAAACGATACAAAGACTTTCGCAGGATGCTCGACGAGATGCAAAACAAAATCGATGCGGTGGTCGTCGGCACGCCAGACCATACCCATGCGGTGGCCGGAGTAATGGCCATGAAGCTCGGCAAGCACTGCTACTGTGAAAAGCCGCTGACCCACAGCGTGTACGAAGCACGGGTAATGGCGAACGTGGCCCGCGAGAAAAAGCTCGTAACACAAATGGGAACGCAGATTCACGCCGGCGGCAACTACCGTCGCGTGGTGGAGCTTGTTCAGACCGGTGCTATCGGTAAGGTGAGCGAAGTACATGTATGGCTTGGCGCGGATTTCAACGGGCCGGCCACTCCGACGAATATGTCACAAAAAGACGCCCCAACCGAACGCCCCCCGGTGCCTGGGACGCTCGACTGGGATCTGTGGCTGGGGCCCGCATCCTACCGGCCCTACAGCCCGGAGTACGCCCCGGGTAAATGGCGCTATTGGTGGAACTTCGCAAACGGAGTACTTGGCGACTTCTTCTGCCACTACTGCGACCTTGCCTTCTGGTCGTTGAAGCTCCGGCATCCGGTGAGTGTCGAGGCCGTCGGGCCGGTCCACGCCGAGAGCGCAGCCCGCTGGACTATCGCCCGGCAGGAATATCCGGCCCGCGGCGATCTGCCCCCCGTCACTTTGAATTGGTACAACGGAGGCGGTTATCCGGAATTTGTCAAAGCCGATAAAACTTTGCAGTGGCCAAACGCCGTACTCTTTATGGGATCGGACGGCATGCTGATCGCCGACTACGGTAAGCACCAACTGCTGCCCGAGGAGAAATTTGCCGACTTCCAAAGGCCCGACCCGTTCATCCCGGACTCTATCGGCCACCACCTCGAATGGGCCGAGGCCTGCAAAACCGGCGGTCCGACCACGTGCAATTTCGACTATTCGGGCGCACTGACCGAAGCGGCGTTGCTATGCAACGTCGCGCTTCGTACCGGCGAGAAACTAACCTGGGACGCGAAGAACCTGAAAGCCGTCGGTTGCCCCGAAGCCGACAAGTTCATCCGGCGGCAATACAGAAAAGGCTGGAAGCTCTGAGATAGTAATTCTGTTAATAATTCTAAGGGGAAAAGCGATGAGTAAATCAGCACGTATCATTTTATTTTTGTCGATCCTGTTATCACCGTTGACAATTTTGGCCGCGGAAAAGGCCTTCGAGGTCGATGTCCGCACGGAAGTGAAGATTCCGATGCGTGACGGCGTCGAGCTTTCAGCGAATATTTTTTTGCCGAAAGCCCAGGGCAAGTTTCCTGTGGTACTCATTCGTTCGCCATACGGCAAAGGCGATGAAAAGAACGGCGACGGACTGTTTTATGCCGGGCGAGGATACGTTCTCGTCAGCCAGGACTGCCGCGGCAAGGGAAGCTCCCAGGGCGTATGGGAACCGTTCGCCAATGAGCGCAGCGATGGCGCCGATACGCAAAAGTGGCTTCTGGAACAACCCTGGTGCAACGGCAGCGTTGGCACGGCCGGCGGCTCGTACGTGGGCTTTACCCAGTGGATATCCGCCCCGAACGCCGGCGAGCATCTCAAGGCCATGTTTCCGGTCGTGCCGCTTGTCGATACTTACGGCGACGGTGTCTACATCGACGGGGCATTAAATCTCGCCCTGATGATGGGCTGGGGCAGCATGGTTGCCTTTCGGCCGGGTGAGCAGGTTGCCATGTACACGTGGCGCGAGCAGGATTGGACCAGGGCTTTCAGAACGCTGCCGCTCAAAGAGTGGGACCGCGTGCTCGGCCGCAAGGTCCAGTACCTGCGGGATTGGGTCGCCCATCCGCATTTCGACGAGTACTGGGCCGCCCGCGGTGTTCGAAACCAATGGCGGGATATTACCGTCCCGATATGCGCGGTCGGCGGCTGGTATGATATTTTTTCCAGAAGTGTTTTCGAGCACATAAATGCAGTCAGGGCGAAATCGCGTTCACACGGTGCTCGAAAACACCAGCACCTGGTAATGGGGCCCTGGGGGCATGGAATAAGTCAGGACGGCAAAGTCGGCGACCTGAACTTCGGCAAAGAATCGGTAATCAACCTGCGCGAGATGCAGACGAAATGGTTCGATTGCTGGTTAAAGGGCGACGAAACAGGTGCCGAAGCGTGGCCGGCTTTTCGCATTTTCGTAATGGGACGCAACCAGTGGCGCGATGAGCAGCAGTGGCCGTTGGAGCGAACCGAATACACGCCTTACTATTTTCACAGCAAAAGCTCTGCGAACACTGCCGGGGGAGATGGGAAATTAGCAACAGAGAAACCTAAGCAGGAGCCCGGCGACGAATTCGTGTACGATCCAAACGACCCGGTTCCCACGGCGGGCGGCTGCAACCTGGTGGGCTGTCCGGCGGGGCCGAGGGACCAGAGCGAAGTCGAGAAGAGAAATGATGTTCTGGTTTTCACCAGCGAAGCGCTGAAGACCGAGCTGGAAGTCACCGGGCCGGTCAAGGTGATTCTTTACGGCGCCAGCACGGCAAAAGATACCGACTTCACGGCAAAGCTTCTGGATGTCCATCCCGACGGGCGCACCTTCAATCTCTGCGACGGAATCGCGCGCGCAAGCTGCCGTGATTCGAAGAGCGACCCGAGCCTCATTCAGCCCGGCAAGGTTTATCGTTACGAGATCGACCTGTGGGTGACAAGCAACGTTTTTCTGCCCGGGCATAAAATCAGAGTCGAGGTATCCAGCAGCAATTTCCCGCGCTTCGACAGGAATCTAAACACGGGCGAGCCGTTTGGCACCGGCACCGAATTCATCAAGGCGACGCAAACCATTTACCACGATGAAGAACGCCCATCAAATGTCCTGTTGCCTGTAATTCCCTGAATTAATAATAGTTGAAAAAACCGGTTTTTCAAAAGGAGGTATACGCTTTGAAAGCAAAATGTAATCGCCGTGAGTTTTTGGCGAGATTTAGTTTCGGAATCGCCGCTTTGGAGTTCGTACAACCGGGTGACATATACGGTCGGGAAAGAAAGAAGCCGAACATTTTATGGATTATCGTCGAAGATATGTCATGTCATTTCGGTTGTTACGGCGAGACAAGCATCCGGACACCGAACGTGGATCGGCTGGCGGCCGAAGGCGTGAAGTTCGATAAGGCGTTCGTGACGGCGCCGGTATGCTCGCCGTGCCGGTCCGCACTGATTACCGGGATGTACCAAACCTCTATCGGCGCTCACCACCACCGCTCCGGGCGGGGAACGGAAAAGATTCACCTGCCTTCACGCATCCGGCTTGTTCCCGAACTATTTCAAAAGGCGGGGTATTATACCTGCAACGGATTCCTCGGTAATCGGAACAAGCGGCCGGGCAAGACGGATTATAACTTCGAGTTTGATAAGGCTGTTTACGACGGAACCGATTGGGCGGACCGCGAGCCGGGGCAGCCTTTTTTTGCTCAGATACAATTGTCAGGCGGCAAGGGCCGAACGAAAAAGACGCCGAAGCCGATGAATCCGGCGGATGTAAAACTGCCGCCTTATTATCCCAACGATCCCGTAATTCTTGATGATTGGGCGCAATATCTCAATGCCGCCATGAACACGGATATTCAGGTGGGACAAATTGTCAAGCGGCTGAAAGCCGAAGGCATCTATGACAATACTCACATCTTCTTCATGACGGATCACGGAATCAGTCACGCGAGAGGCAAACAGTTTCTGTATGAAGAGGGGATTCGTGTCCCCCTCATCGTGCGAGGCCCCGGTTTGAAGGCGGGGACGGTCCGTAGGGACATGGTGGTCCATATTGATTTGGCTGCCGCGTCACTGGCGTTGGCCGGGATAGCGATTCCCAAATGGATGCAGAGCAGAGATTTCCTGGCAGCCGATTATAAGCACCGGGAGTATATCGTCTCTGCGCGCGATCGATGCGATGAGACGGTGGACCGGATACGCTGCGTGCGAACGGATCGATACAAATACATCCGCAACTTTTATCCCGAGCGGCCGTATCTGCAGCCGTGTGCTTACAAGGATAAGAAGGGGATTTTGAAGGCTCTTCGGCGGCTACATAAAGAAGGAAAATTG
>Ga0315543_1001872_pt1 | contig 21700 bp, 15 predicted proteins | sample SalMarSW160210MG_2_FD_203098 | JGI IMG/M metagenome (GOLD analysis project Ga0315543, IMG submission 203098) | Salt marsh sediment microbial communities from the Plum Island Ecosystem LTER, Massachusetts, United States - Salt Marsh Sediment SW1601-210 ...
CGCTGGGGTCATAAGTGGTCCCGCCATAATTCCAGGTACCACCGGCATAATTGTAAAAGGCGCTTCCAAAGTCAACTTCCCCGGTTAAAAACTGATCATCCAGGTTCAATGTACCATAATTATTTACCCTGGTATTCCCATTGTTAAGGTTGAAGTCGTCTCCAAATGTAATTACTCCCGGTGTATTATTGGTCAGGATATTATCATTGTCCTGATTACCATCTACATATAAATCATCTGTTACATCAATTGTCCCGTTGTTGATCAGCTTGCAATTGTCGTTATCAAAATGAATATCATCCTGGATATATATTGTTCCTGTATTATTATTTATTACGGTAACATCACTTAAAGGGAAATACAACTCATCTGTAATGTTTATATCTGAAGAACCAGTGAACGTAACGGTCCCGGTTTGATTTCGCATCTCAATGTCCTCGATGGTAAAAGTTCCCTCGTTTGATATTGTAAAAGCCGAGACATCAGTTATAAAAAGGATTTTAGCTTCGGATTGACTATTCGAGTTCAGAATCCCACCTGATTCAACCGAAACAGTACCGTTGTTATTTATTTGCAAATCAACATTGATGTTGCTCCATCTCAGCTCCCCGCCGGAATAGATAGTAAGGTCCATGGCATCACCATCAGAATCCATCAGAACGGTGTATCCGTTTTCAATATGCACCGTACCAAATGCATCCGGAACACAATTGCATGGAAATCCCCCGGAAGAATTGGACCAGGTTGCACCGTCACTCCACAACCCATTATTTACTATCGCATAATATTCTGTCCCCGAATACTCACTGATCGTAACATTATCAAAATTATAGTAACGGCCAGCCTGGGCCTGAATGTGATAAATTCTGATGACTATCTGAACCGTACTGCCACTCAGGTTTATTGCTGTTGCCGTTGTGGCGGGGAAATTACCGGATTCAGTATGAAAAAGGATCTCAGAACCGCCATCCAGTTTGTAGTATAACTCAATGTAGTTAAAGCCAAAATGGTTACCCGTTTCTGAAATATCAACATCAATACTTATCGTTGAATAAGAAGATATATCAATGACCTCAGATAGCCATATGCCTTCGCCATCGATATCCTGTGCGTGAAATTGTTGTCCAATCACTTCAAAATAATCACCTGCATCTATTGTACAGGCTGATACATCCCTGTTCCAGGCAGTCGGTCCAACATCAGTAATCGTATTGTCCGGCAAATCATTAAAATCCTCTAACCAGATTGTTTGGGAAAACAGATTAGTCCCTAAAAAAAAGAGTAAGAATATTAATTTGAAAAGGATTATATTATGCTTCATACCAAGGTGACAGTAAAGCTTACTAAAATGCAATTAAATATCAAAATAAATTAGTTTATACTATTCTACCACTTAAAAGGTTGCCACATTTTGAATGCTTTAACCACCAAAATAAGGGTGTCCATCAATTTCAGGTTTTAAAAAAAATCCATACAAGATAGTAATTAATCCATTACGATATTTTGTCCGAATTTCTTCATAAATTATGAAAAGAAGTCGCAGAAGTAAAGAATCAATCCATCCTGTTTTCTACTTTTATTACTACTATTCTTTTCATATGACTATATATAAGCTACATAGGTTGCTTCCCAAATGGTTTGAGCAACTATATCTTTCCGCTTAAGAATCAATATATTATACGGTCAAATCATGTGATATTACACGAAATCTTCAAATTTTTTGATAAACAGCCCAATTTAATAGGTGAAAATCAAAGATTTAGCTATAAAAGGGAGCGTCCCGGAAGGAATTAGCGGTTCGAGTAGGGTCTAAGCAGGCAATTTAACCAATTTGAAGGACTTTAGCTCCCCTGATCTTTCTTTCTTTCAGTTCCATCAGGGCTTTGTTAGCATCTTCCAGTCGGTATTCCGTTGTTTCGGGTTTGATCTTCATCTTGTCCGCAAGCAGCAGGAATTCCCGTATATCGTTGGTGCTCACATTCGCCACACTTTTTATCTCCTTTTCCATCCAGAGATCATCGGGATAATCGAGCTTCAACAGGTACTCCTTGTCAACCTCCTCTTTGCGGATCGCATTGATGACCAGCCGGCCGCCCGGAGTAAGGTTCTTCAATGCCTGGACCACCGGTTTCCATACCGGCGTTGTATCGATAATGGCGTGCAGTTTTTTCGGTGAGGTTTCCTCTGTATCACCAGCCCATTCCGCTCCGAGATCCAGGGCAAATTGCCGCTCTTCCGGGCTTCTGGCAAACACATGAATCGTTGCTCCCGGGAAGAGGTGCTTTGCCATCTTTAGGACCAGATGACCCGAAGCACCAAAACCGGTCAAGCCCAGATGCTGGCCATCCACCAGGTTGCACAACTTCAGTGAGCGGTATCCGATTGCCCCTGCACAGAGTAGCGGAGCTGCTTCAACATCGGAAAAGAAATTTGGGACAGGAAAGGCAAAGTCTTCCCGAACGGTCATGTATTGAGCATATCCACCATGTATATCCCTGCCGGTAGCTTTAAATTCAGGGCATAAATTATCATTTCCAGAAAGGCAATATTCGCAGGTTCCACAGGCTGAGCCGATCCATCCTACACCCAGCCTGTCCCCCATTTTGTAACGGTTAGCTCCTGTACCGCTTTCCACAACGGTACCAACTACCTGATGACCCAAAACCACCGGGAAATGAGGGGGTGGTGTCCTCCCTTCAATCTCATCCAGTTCGGTGTGACACACCCCGCAGGCTGTAACCTCCAGGAGAATTTCTCGTTCACCCGGCACAGGATCGGGAAAGGTCATCAATTCCAGTGGATTGTCATTATCCGACAGATCGGTAACCTTATTCAAAACCATTGCTTTCATGACCAGCGCTTTTGTTTGAAAATCCAAGGTAAAATAACGAAAATTACCAGGATTTGAAAACCATTCCACCTGCTCTTATACTTTTCAATCAGACACCTCAATAACTCAATAACCCAATAACTCAATAACATTATGTTCATCACTCACCTCTCATTTCTCTCCTTCCCTGCGTCCCGCAGTCACAAAGTCACCCCCTCTCATCGTCTTTCTTTTTCCCAAATACCATTTGTTTTATTATATTTAACACCCTGTCATCCTGACTGATTTTACAATCTTAATTTTTAATCATACGATATAACCATGAAAAACAGACTTCCCTTTGTATTCCTCATTTTTTTTATGATCCATCCGGGACTTTCTTCCCAGGATTCGCTTGATAACCTGATCCCTGTCCGGGGATTCTGTATTTCAGCGCCAGAACCTGATCAGTTGAAACCGTTTATTCAATTTATCGAGAACGAATTGGCACCGAGAAAAGTCAACACCCTCGTTCTCATAATTGACTGGAACTACCAGTATCAATCCTTTCCCGAATTGCAGGATTCAATTGCCCTGTCGGAATCTGATGTGAAACAGCTTGTCAAAGCATGCAGAAAACATAATATTGAACTGATCCCCCAGATCAATTTACTTGGGCATCAATCATGGCACTCAACAACATCGAACCTGTTGCTTCACTTTCCTGAATTCAATGAAACACCGCACATCGAGATGCCAGAAGAATACAAATGGCCCAATGAGGATGGATTATACTGTCTCAGCTATTGTCCGCTTCACCCTGAAATTCATGATGTTGTATTTGCTGTAATGGATGAGATCATGGATGCATTTGAGGCAAAAATCTTCCATGCGGGAATGGATGAGGTGTTTTATATCGGTGATGATAAATGTCCCAGATGCAGAGGCAGGGACAAGGCGGAACTATTTGCCGGGGAGGTCCGGCTCATCAGGGATCACCTGGCACAGAATGACCGGGAATTGTGGATCTGGGGTGACCGTTTAATCGACGGTGCAACAACTGGTATGGGAATGTGGGAAGCCAGTATGAACAATACATACAGAGCCATCGACATGATACCAAAGGATGTGGTTATCTGTGACTGGCACTATGAAAGGCCCGATCCCACTGCAGTGTACTTCGCAATGAAAGGATTCAAGGTTGTAACCTGTCCATACAGAAAATCGGACGTTGCTGTCGAACAGATGAATAATATGATAACCTGGCGACGGAATTCAACTACACAGATGAGTGAAAGATTCCTGGGAATGATGCAAACAGTCTGGTCCGATGCAGAGGTATTCCTGGATCAATTTTATGGCAAACGACCCCTAAGAAATCAGGATGAAAATAGTGTTGTCTGCTTTAATAAACTCTTTGAGGCAATGAATACAGTCAAAGATACAACTGAATAATTACGCTTTAACTTTCAATAACCTGTATTTTCCAATGAACAAACTATCTGGCAGGATCGGATCCATTGATGTTTTCAGGGCATTGACCATGCTGTTAATGATTTTTGTGAATGATCTCTGGACCCTTAAAGATATCCCATCCTGGCTTGGACATGCTGCTGCAGATGAGGATGCTATGGGACTGGCGGATGTGGTTTTTCCTGCTTTTCTCTTCATTGTCGGGCTGTCCATTCCCTTTGCGATCAATAACCGTCTTAAAAAAGGTCAAACCATCTCACAGATCTCCTTTCATATCCTGCTTCGTTCTGCAGCACTGATCATTATGGGTGTGTTCCATGTCAATCTGGAACATTACAATTCAGAACTGGCTTGGATGAACAAATACTGGTGGGAGATCCTGATCACCATCGGTTTCTTCCTGATATGGAACAGCTATCCAAAACGGGCAGGAGCGATCAACCAACTTTTCATCGGACTCAGGATTACCGGAATTCTGCTTCTAATCTTTTTAGCATCAATTTACAGGGGAGGTACAGCGGAAGAACCGGTATGGATTCGCACTTACTGGTGGGGTATCCTCGGTCTGATCGGTTGGGCGTACCTGATCTCATCATTCATCTATCTCTTTGCCCGAACCAACCTGGCGATCATCATTGCCGGGCTGGTCTTTTTCAATCTGTTTAACACGGGAGTCTTTGCCGGATGGCTGGATTTCCTCTCCGGAGTAAAAAAATACATCTGGATCGTTGGTGATGGTTCCATGCCAGCCTTTACCATGGCGGGAGTTACCGCCTCAGTAATTTATATAAAGCTGAAGGAGAAGGCAACTGCAATGCAATTTTTACTGGCCATGCTTGCCCTGGCCATTATCATGTTCGCTTTTGGTTTTGGAACACGTCCACTCTGGGGAATCTCAAAGATCAGGGCTACCCCTGCATGGATCGGTATCTGTTCCGGGATCAGTTATCTCTTTTTCGGTATTCTCTACCTGCTCATTGACATCCGGAACGGAAGAAAATGGTTTTCACTCATTGATGCAGCAGGTACCAGCACTCTCACCTGTTATCTCATTCCCTACTACTGGTATTCTGTCCTGGCACTGACCAGCATATCGCTGCCGTTAAGTTTACGAACAGGACCGGTCGGGATCATAAAATCCGTTCTGTTTGCCCTGCTGATCGTTCAAATTACCGGAGTTCTTGAAAGAATCAACATTAAACTTAGGATTTAATATCCTTAAAGACTCCTGGATTTATGTTCAACGATTTTACTAACTTTATTCCATAATTGAAATAAAGGTATACAATGCAGCATAAAATCAGAAACGTTATCGCTGTGGCCTTTGTCCTTGCGGTAATTATATTTACCATACTTGCCCTGCTCTCCATATGGGAAATTGTGGCGGATGATATCATCTGGAAATCCCTCGGCACACTGGTTGTTCTTGTGGTTTCTGCAGCGCTCATTTTTGGTATTATCAAACTGGCTGAAGTGCAGTATTCGGGGGAGAGTATGCCGGTAAAGGAAAAGGAAGGGTAGAATTTCGAATTTCAAACTGTGGGTACCCTGCTCAACTATGTCGTTCCCACCCTGACGATTCCTAACCGAGGACTAGGCCCTGACCGGCTGAAAGGAGCATCAGGGGAATCGAGCACCTTTGCCCCGATTTTTCCATAGGAATCGCTTCGCGTAAATGCGGGGTACGACTCTTGATCTACCAAATACTCGTCGCCCAAACTTGAGTCACCCAGACCGGGTCGAGCGACGAGAAAAGCCGGTCGTGCCCAGACACTTGACGTGCATAACTTGCCATGCTCCGATTTCTCCCACAGGGATACCTTTGGTAAGATCGGGGTATGACTTTTATATACTCGCAACCCGAACTGAAGTCGGGTTGCGAGGGGGTTGCATAAATAGGGACAGCTACCGATTTAAATTATTAGCTTATAAACAAAGAAGCTGTCCCTGTTTACCCACAGTCGTAGTACGAGAGCGTTGATCCTTATGGGTGTTTCTTGATTGATTCTCTCTTTTTTATTAGATTTACCTGATACAACACTTACCCTGATGCAAAAGAAATCCAATTCATTCATTCAGTTCTGGCAGGAATTAAAAAGACGAAATGTCCTTCGGACACTGGCGATCTATGCAGGCACTGCTTTTATAATCCTTGAAGCAGTGAATATCATTTTCCCCCGCTGGGGATTGCCGGATTGGTCCGTTAATATCGTTCTTTACCTCCTGATCATCGGTGCAGTCATCACTATGATCATATCCTGGATATACGATATAACTCCGAAAGGCATCATTAAAACAGAGCCTTCAGAATCAGTTATAAAGGAGCAGGAAGTAACACTTAAAGCACGCAAAAGACTAAGAACCAGTAATATGTTCATTGCTGTTCTTATCGTTATTATTGGTATCCTGCTATATCCCAAAATTTTCAAAGATGATTCGCCACTCAGTGGAACAAGGAAAAATACAATCGCTGTCTTGCCCTTGAAAATTATTGGAGAAGCTTCTGACGTTAAACATTTTGCCAGTGGATTGGTTGAATCTCTTACCTATATGCTCACGAAAGTGGGTAATGCTCAGCAATCGTTTTCTGTAATTCCTGCCAGTGAAATTCTTGAATCGATTACTGCAAGTGAAGCCAGACAACAGTTTGGAGCTTCCATGGTTATTTCCGGAAGTATACAAATGGATGGTGAGACCAGTCGATTAATCCTTAATTTAATTGACACGAAAAAACAACACCTGATAAGTTCAGAAAAACTTGATTATCAAAAGGATAATAATTTAATTCTACAGGATGAAATTATCCTGGTGATGGTTGATATGTTGGGGTTACAGATGGAATCTGAGACGTATAACATCTTAACTGCGGGTGGTTCAAAATCATTTGAAGCCAATGAGCTTTATCTTCAAGGTCGGGGTCTTTTACGTGAAAGTCAATCCGTGAAGGAAATTGATGATGCAATTGATCTTTTCGATCTGGCTATTAAAAAGGATTCATTATTTGCATTGGCATATGCCGGTTTAGCGCAGGCATTGACCGTTAAATACCATTACACTTCTGATATCAAATGGGCTGATGAAGCCTTGAATTACAGTCGCAAAGGAGTAGAGTTAAATGATCAGGATCCCTATGCATTGATCTCGCTGGCTTCCGCACTGGTTGACAGAGGGGAATACGAAGAGGCTCATGAACTCTATCGCAAATCAGAAGAACTGGACTCTAATAATAGCCTGATATACACAGAATTGGGATATCTCTATGAAATGGAGCAAAAATATGATACAGCCGAAAAATATTATAGAAAAGCGGTTTCTAAAGCCCCCTCTTCTTTTCATCCCTATTATTATCTTGGGGTATTTTATTACTATACATCCCGGTACGATGAGGCAATTGCAGAGATAAAAAAGGGATTGCTCATTGCCCCGTCAAATCACAACCTGCTAAATGTTCTTGCCGCTTGCTATGTAACAAATGAAGATTTCGATGATGCGATTATTGTCTTCAAACAGATCATCGAAGCAGACAGTACAAATGGGGAGATTCTTAAGAATCTCGGATCGGTATATTTTTATAAAGGAAATTTTGACCAGGCGATCCATTATTACAGGAAAGCGCTACGTTATACACCCCAAAATTTCCATTTATATGGAGCCCTTGGAATGGCATATTTCTGGTCACAACAACAGGAACCTGCCAATCAGGCATTTCAAAGCGCCATCGATATTGCACGTGACCATCTGGTATTGGATCCTGGTGTTTCCATCAATATGATTAAATATTTTACATTGATGGGAGAGACCGATTCGGCTTACTATTATTTGGAACACAGCTACATTCCGGATGATCCGCAAGAATGGACGTCCCAGGAAACGTTCTATACAGGAGAGATGTTTCTCATATTGGGAGAAAAGCAAAAGGCTTTACAGTGGATAGAAAGTGGACTGGATCGTGGATATGGCTGGACCGAAATAAAATATTCTCCTTTTTTTAAGGATTTAATGCACGATCCAGAGTTTAAATCAATGATGTCCAGGTATGATTAGGACAAAATATATGACATAAAATGAACATAAATATGCGATTTCTGTATGCTGATTAATGTTATTAAACAATAGTGTAATTATTATTTAACAATCAATCATTTAAAACCTAATTATTATGAAAAAACGTTTACTTATGATGTTATTTCTGGTAATTCCACTCATTGCCAGTAGTCAGGAATACTCCATTTCCAAATTTTCCCTTTCAGTCAATCCACTCGGTTTTCTTCAATTCGGCCCTTCTATTTCAGTAGAAACAGGAATAACTGGAAACCTGGCATTGAATGCTCATGTAAGATTTCCCTCATTGGGTTTGATTTCCTATGCAGTTTTGGCACACAATGATGGATTGGATGAATTGACGGGAATTGCTTTTGGAGCAGGCGCGATTTATTTCTTCGGTGATAAGATGAATAAACCCTATGCGGGTATGTTGATTGATTACAACAGATTTGTATGTCTTTATGCTCAGAATAAAGACTGGGAGTGGGAGAAAACGACAAATTCAGTCGTATTGTTATTCAACGGGGGTTACCGGTTCAGGTTTGAAAGTGGATTTTTTATTAATACCGGGGCTTTCTTTGGTGTTGCCATAAACAGTTGGGACTGGGATTATACGGATGCCAGTTACGGCAGCTCGGATACATCCGACCGCACCGGAACGGACGCTCAACCTTTCGGCATGGTTGAAGTAACCTTTGGTTTTGAGTTTTAAGAATGAAGGTGATTCCCGAAAAAATGAAAGTGACAGAACAATTTTAAATGTTCAATGATACGATGACTGGAGTCATCGTATCACTACCAACTCGCAGATACTCCGATATAGTCTGGGGTTATATGATCTGAGCGTGTAATTAGGGACAGCTACCCAATTAAATTGAATTTATAGATTTTAAATCGGTAGCTGTCCCTAATTACGTAAAAATCCTAGAATACCAGACTCCATGCAGGAACAGGCCCTCCCCTCCGGACCGTTGTTAAGCGTGATTCAGTTGATCGGATTATTGGAGGTCACATTAAACTTTATCGATGAACCTCCGGCTGGGGTAACCACCAGTGTGTTATTCAGGTATGACCCGGAAATGGTCCATGTCCAGTTCCCACTAGTATGCCCTGTAACCTGTACCACAGTCCAGACATAGTAGGTTCGAAAATTCACAGTCGTAAAAAATGTCCGCTTAAACCAGGGAGTGGTATAGGAGCAGTTGAAGTTATCCATATCCCAGATACCAATACCTATATACACAAAGTAATTATTGCCCAGTGTCATAGTAAACTGCTTTGAGCCACCTGGCTTAATGCTCTCGCCCGGCAGATAAAGGCACCGTGCAGGATCATTGGTAAGCAGATCACTCCGGGTATATACACTCGAAGCCGTTGTGGCAACTTTAACCTGAACTATATCATGGATATTAAGACCCGTAGACATATTGTTCTTAAGGGTAATGCTTCTGGATGGTGCAGTTACAATTACTTTCACTACGGTGCTGTAGTCAGAATATCCGATTGCCACACCACCTCCCACATAAACCCTGGCTCGGTAATAATAGGTTCCCGGAGCCCTGGTCAGATTCACATAATAAGGAGAGGTATGGATCCCATATGCTGAGGTATGGATCCGGCTAAAGCCGGAAGTGGAGGAAGTGGTTGATTCTTCCAGTTCATACCGGTCCCAGTTCGAAACCAGGTAAGGCCAGCTTGAATAGGTAATCGTTACGGTAAAGGATCCCGTGGATGTTCCGGGAGCACTTATCACCGGCGGCACAGGCTTTAACGAAGGGGTGGTGGCACTGGCTGTATTGGAATAGGCTGAATTCCCGCCATTGTTATAGGCTCTTACCCGGTAGCTGTAGCCTGTTGAAGGGGATAATCCGGCATTCTGATAACTCACGGTATTGGCCGACAAAATAATAATTTCCTGCCAGCTTGAAGTACCCGTTTTGCGCTCAAGCCTGAATCCTGTTTCGTTTGCAGAATTGTCCTGCCAGGTCAGATTGATTTTGGAAGAGGAAACGGCCGATGCTTGCAGGTTTGAGGGAGGTACCGGCAGGGAAACCATCGTTGTTACTATAACTTCGTTGGAATAGTCAGAAGGACCATCCTCATTTATGGCACAAACCCTATACATATAGATTGTGGAGGCTGTCAATTGATTATCCTGGTAGGTGGTTTGGTTGGCTGCCGTGACAGCCAGTTCTGCGAAGGAAGCCGATCCCTGCTTTTTCCGTTCTATCCTGAAACCACTCTCATTATTTGAATTATCCTGCCACTGGAGTTTTATCTGGGTATCCGACAAGGGAGTAGCTATAAGATTGGTCGGTTTTGCCGGTACCTGCAAGGCAAGTGTTATGGCATACTTTACTTCCGAATATCCAGACTTTCCCTCAGTATTAAATGCACAAATCCGGTAGTAATACCGGGTACCCGGGCTTAAACTCCCGTTTGTGTATTCAATGGAATTTGGTACTGCCCTGTAAATCTCGCTAAACAAGTTTGCATTCACGGTACTTCTTTCAATAATAAAACCCTGTTCATTATCCGAGTTATCCTTCCAGGTCAGTTTGATCTGCTCCTTTGAAAGAACCGTGAGATTCAGGTTCGAAGGCTTTGAAGGCCGGCTTTCCTCTGGTTCACAACCTGCAAGCAGAGAAAAGACAATGAAATAATACAATAATCTTCCTGTTTTCATGGCTTTAGGTTTTAGTTTGAGTCGGATGGATTATCTCATCCATTATTGTATATGGTTACTGTTGCAGACAACATGGCGGTTAATACTTGTTTCATGCTGACAATCTTTTATTTACAGGTAAAAGTATGGCGTAAAAATTAAAAAATCTAACAGATATGTCTCTATCATTGATAGATATGTATCATGCTGGAAAGTGAAGTTGGAATCCGCCTGTTTTCCGGTGTGAAAAAAAATGGTGATAGCTTCCAATTTTTATCGATTTATCCATTCCCCTTTAAAATAATTGTTAACCAGACGCTTATATTACAACTCCCAATAGAATGCTGGATTCATTCAAATATTAAATCAGCTTATATTCTGCATGTTACGAAATTTAAATCGAAATCGGTAGCTGTCCCTAATTACGCAAGTTTGAATATAAAGAAGAATGGGAACTGCTTGTAGCTGGGAAATGCCCCAATAAAAATCCTCTCTCGAAAAATATTCCAGATGAACCAGATAAAAGATATCGACATTATGGTTGAAAAGACTGGAATGATTGGTTTGGAAGTAATATTGACTTTAAAGATTATCAAACCACAAAAAAATTCATTCGTAATCGGAAGTTGAAATCAATATCGGATTGGAAAAAGTTTTGTAAAGGTGAATTGCCTAATGTTTGCAAAAAAGCAGAAAATATTTATTCTTATCCAGAGATAGCTTATCAAAACAGAGGATGGAATGGATGGGAAAGGATATTACTATCCATGATTGAGAAAGCCTCTCCACGGGGCAAAAAATCACCTCAAAAAAACCAAATCCACTTCACCTATAGCTTCACCCGTTAAAAACAAAAAGGCTTTCAGATTTCTCTAAAAGCCTTGATTTTACAGAGTGGGCGATGCAAGAGTACCTCCCTCACCGCTTATTGCGGATCGGTCGGTGATCCTTCACGGTGGCCTCCACAATGACAAAAAGGTTTCCTTCCGTCAGTTTTTTTGCTCAGAAATGCTTACGAAAACGAGTTTTCAACGCTTTCCTCACAAAAAAACTGGCTGCCGTTTGGCAGCCAGCCTTTTTGTCATTGTGGGCGATGTAGGAGTCGAACCTACGACCCCCTGCTTGTAAGGCAGGTGCTCTGAACCAACTGAGCTAATCGCCCTTAGCGCGTGCAAATATACGAGAGTATTTTGGTTCTGCAAAAAAACGGCCTTGCAGATTTATCTTTAACTGATCACCAAAAACACAAATAACAAATCCCAAAAAACAAATAATTATCAATTATCAATTATCAAAAAATCTACAATTTATAGCTTGAGTATTGGAATTTGGAATTTGTTTGTTATTTGGATCTTGTCATTTGTAATTTCTAAAGCACTTCAGCCACTACAAACGTGCTGCCTCCGATAAATACAAGGTCATCCGGGCCAGCCAGGGACCTTGCTTTTTCAACTGCCTCCTTTACCGAAGGAATAACTTCTCCATTCAGTCCTTTCTTTGCGGCTTTTTCCGCCAGCATATGCGCATCCATCGCCCTCGGGATCTGCGCCTGGGCGAAAAACCAGGTGGCATCCCTGGGTAAAACCGCAAAAATGGGATCCGGGTTCTTATCACTGACCATCCCGAAAACCATCCATAATTTCTTATGCGGGGTTTGACGGATCTGCCAAACTACACTTTTTATTCCCTCAAGGTTGTGTCCACTGTCACAAATCACCAGTGGCTGATGACCCAATACCTGCCACCTCCCCGAAAGCCCGGTGTTTGAAGTGACGTTTGCCAGACCGGCATAGATCCTGTCAACCGGAATCGCAAATCCTGCCTCTCCAAGTCGTTCAAGCACCATTAACACCGTTGCTACGTTCTTCCTCTGGTATAAACCCAGCAAATCAGCAATCAGCTCCTTATAAACCAGTTCATCCTTGCGGTACACATTCAGCGATTGTTTCCCGTCATGTGTCTGAAAGCTATATGGGATGGAAAAAATCCTATCGGCAAAAAATATATCAGATCCCTTCTCCGCTGCTCGTTCTGTAAAAACAGCATCTGTCTCCTTACCGGATTCTCCGATGACTACAGATACCTTCTTTTTAATGATCCCGGCTTTTTCACCTGCTATTTCGGCCAATCCCGAACCCAGGTATTCCATGTGATCATGACCGATATTGGTGATGACAGATAAAACCGGATCGAGGATGTTGGTCGAGTCGAGCCTCCCACCCATACCCACCTCAACCACCGCAATATTTACACGTTCCTTTTCAAAATGATGAAAAGCCATAGCAACTGTCATTTCAAAAAAGGAGGGCTTGATCCGTTCAAACAGCTCCCTGTTTTCAGCAACAAACCACATGACATCCTTTTTACCTATGGGTATCCCGTTGATTCGAATCCGTTCACGAAAATCTTTCAGGTGCGGCGATGTATACAGCCCGGTTTTATATCCGGCTTCCTGTAAAACCGAAGCAAGCATGTGCGAAACCGATCCTTTTCCATTCGTTCCGGCTACATGCACGGACCGGAAGTTCCGGTGAGGATGATTGAAATGCCTGTCGAGCTCAAGTGTAGTAGCCAGGTCGGACTTGTATGCCGCCTTGCCAATCCGCTGAAACATGGGCAGGCTTTTGAATAAGTAGTCAAGGATCTCGGAGTAGGTCATACGATGGTCACACAACGGTCAAACAATTGTAATTATTCATCCGCCTCGAAATCCGTCTGCGAACTGTAGATTGAGGACTGAAGGCTCCATGTTTTTCAATTTTTTACCGAGCACCGAGGAACAAGGACCAAGCACCTGTACCCATAACTACTGATTATTTATTTCTCACTTCTCACCTCTCATTTCTCTTTATTCTCCTCCTCTCTCAGTCACTCAGTCTCTTCGTCTCATAGTCTCCCCTTCTCACCGCCTTTACCTCGTCATTTTTTACATTGACCTCTGTACTCTGTACACTTTCCAAGGGACTCCCATGGAGAACGCTGTACTCACTTCCATGCATTCCAATGAATCCTTTCCTCCTTAAACCTTTCGGGATGAGGTTTTTGTTCACCTGGTCGGCCGATTGCAACGACGGCAAATGGCTGGATATGATCCGGAAGGTTAAACAATTTCTTCATTTCTGCTTTCCGCTCTTCACGCGGGTGGACACCACACCATACAGCTCCCAGTCCGATTCCGTGAGCAGCCAGTAAAAGGTTCTGCGTGGCTGCGGCACAATCAACCGCCCAGTATCCTTTGCTGAGTTCCAGCGATTCATCTCCACAGATCAGAACTGCGAAACTGGCTTCTTTCACCATCTTCGCATAGGGATGAATCCGGGTAATCTGGTCCTTTATTTCATCATCATCGATAACCAGGAAATGCCAGGGCTGCTGATTATTCGCCGAAGGTGCGTACATGGCAGCCCGCAAGATGGTTTGAATTTCTTCCCTGGAAACGGGTTCACCGGAGTATTTGCGTATGCTTCGCCGGGTTATAATTGCATCAAACAGGTCCATAGGCGCAAAATTTAGATAAACAGAATTGCTTTGCCTTTCCGAAGATAGCAAAATTTAGTACATTTATCGATGAGTGATACACATCAACAGAGAATAACATCATCATGAAAAAATCGAATAAAATTTTTGTCCTCGATACCAATGTGTTATTGCATGATTTCAGGTCTATTTATAATTTCCAGGAAAACGATATCATCATTCCTATCGTGGTACTGGAAGAGCTTGATAAATTTAAACGGGGAAACAATATCATCAACATGCATGCCAGGGAGCTCACCAGGGAACTGGACAAGCTTTCGGGAGATGATCTCTTTGCCGGCGGTATCTCCCTGGGTGATGGCAGGGGAAAGTTATTCATCGAAACCGGTAAAGAGTATTCGAAAATGGTCAGTGAATCGTTTCCTGAAAAGACTCCGGATCACCGGATTCTTGCGATTGCTGACTACGTCAGGGTCAATAATCCGTCAAAAAAGGTTTTCCTGGTTACCAAGGACATTAACCTGAGAATGAAGTCGAAATCACTGGGGATCCCTGCACAGGACTATGAGACGGATAAGGTAACCAACATTGATGAATTGTATAAAGAGGTCTCTGTTAAAGAAAACATCGACAGTCAATTGGTCTCACAGCTATATGATAACCATGAAGGTATTCCGGTGGAGAAATTTACTTTCGATGAAGAGCCTTACGCACACCAGTATTTCATCATGAAAAGTGAGAAGTCAAGTGCTCTCGCCCATTACGATCCGTTCAACAAGATGATCAACCGGATTGAGAAGATCACGGCATATGGCATTGAACCGCGGAATGCGGAGCAAACCTTTTCTCTGGATGCTCTCACAAGACCCGAAATACAGCTTATCGGGCTAACAGGAAAAGCAGGTACAGGCAAAACCCTTCTGGCACTGGCTGCCGCATTGCATCAGCGAAGGAATTACAAACAGATCTTCCTGGCGCGTCCGATCATCCCTCTGGCAAACCGTGACATGGGATTCCTCCCCGGTGATGTCAGTGAAAAAATTGAACCTTACATGCAACCATTGTTTGACAACCTGACAGTGATACGGCATAAGTTCAGCCAGCAAAGCAAGGAATACCAGAAGATTGAGGAGATGCTGGCAGAAGAGAAGCTGGTTATCACACCCCTCGCCTATATCCGTGGAAGGAGTCTTTCCAATATATTCTTTATTGTCGATGAAGCACAAAACCTCACTCCGCATGAAGTAAAAACGATCATTACCAGAGCCGGTGAAGGAACAAAAATGATCTTTACCGGAGATATCGAGCAGATTGATTCTCCGTACCTCGATATCGGTTCGAATGGATTAAGCTACCTGACCGACAAAATGAAGGGTCAGAATGTTTTTGCTCACGTTAACCTGGTAAAAGGGGAACGCAGTTTTCTCGCTGAACTGGCAAGTCAAATATTATAAGAGAACAGGCAATGTCCAAAAAATCCAAGCAACTCTTTATTGTGCGTCACGGGAAATCAGACTGGAGTGATCCGGAACTGAGGGATATTGACCGTCCGCTAAAGAACCGGGGAGTGCGAAATGCTTATGATATGGCAGGGTTCCTGAAAGAAAAAGGAGTAAAACCGGAAATAATGATCTCCAGTCCGGCAGCACGAGCCCTGAATACCGCTTCAATTTTCTTCAGGGTACTGGAGATGGAACCGGATGAACTGATTGTTGACGAACGATTGTATCATGCCAGTCCGGGTGAAATCATGGAAATTATTACCGGGGTACCAGATACGTTTCAATCCATCATGATTTTCGGACACAATCCAAGCTTCACACAACTGGCGAATGTTTTTTTGACTGAACACATAAACAATATTCCAACAGCCGGAGTGGTGTTCCTTGACTTTGCCATGAATAAATGGCAGGAAATCAGCAAAACGAAACCTGTGGATCATTTCTTTGAATATCCCAAGAAATTATAAACACGGCTTAAATGAAGGATGAAACGAGCATGAAAAAAAATAAACAGATTATTAACAGGGAGTTGGGCTGGCTTTCGTTTAATCACAGGGTGCTACAGGAAGCGATGGACCTGTCGAATCCCCTCATTGAAAGGATACGGTTCCTTGGAATTTTTTCCAATAATCTTGATGAATTTTTTAAAGTTCGAGTTGCTTCCGTAAAACGTATGCTCGATTATCAAATCATTACAAAGGATTTCGTTGGTGGGAAGCCCCTGAAAATTTTGCAAAAGATCCAGGAGACAGTCCTTGACCTGCAGAATCAATTCGACACTGCTTACCAGGATATTTTGCAGGGTTTAGCCAGGGAGAACATTTACATCATCAACGAAAACCAGCTCAATGAAGAGCAGGGTGTTTTTGTCAGGGACTATTTTCATCAGGAGGTGTTGCCGATCCTTTCACCCATCATGCTGCATAATCTGGATCATATACCACAACTTACCGACAAAACCATTTATCTAGCCATAATCCTTACCGGGACTCATGCCGATGTGCAAAAAGAGTATGCACTCATTGAGATCCCTGCCGGCGAAATACCGAGGTTTTTTGTGTTGCCCCGGATCGATAAGAAACAGTTCATCATGCTGCTGGAAGATGTGGTCCGTTATTGCCTGAAAGATGTATTTTCAATCTTTAAATTCGACAGGTTCGAGTCATATACGATAAAACTGACCCGGGATGCTGAACTGGACATTGACAATGATCTGTCGAAAAGTTTTCTTGAAAAAATCTCTCACGGTGTATGGGCACGAAAAAAAGGACAACCGGTACGGTTTATATATGACAAAAAAATCCCTGAAGATCTCCTCTCATTCATTATAAACAAATTGGAACTTGATGAAGCTGATAATTTAATTCCCGGAGGAAGATACCATAACTTCAAGGATTTCATGACGTTCCCGAACATCGGAGGCGATAACCTGGTCTATCCTCCGATTCAGGCAGTCAATCATCCCCGATTAAAACCCAACAAAAGCATCATAGATGAAATAGCTAAAAGTGATTTTTTACTGCATTATCCCTACCACAATTTTAATCAATCCATCAATCTTCTTCGGGAAGCAGCCATTGATCCCCATGTAGTTTCTATTAAAATCACACTATATCGCGTGGCTGAAGTATCCAGAGTGATCATGGCGCTGATCAATGCTGCAAGAAATGGGAAAGAGGTTACGGTTATCTTTGAACTTCAGGCAAGATTCAATGAGGAATCGAACATCCGGTGGTCCAAAAAACTTCAGGAAGTGGGTGCTCATGTTATTTTCGGTGTTCCCGGTTTGAAAATTCATGCCAAACTAACTCTGATCAGCAGGAGAGAAAAGAGGAGACTTGTCCATTATGCTTGTGTTGGAACAGGGAATTTTCATGAGGGCAATGCAGAGGTTTACGTCGATTGCAGCCTCTTTACTGTAGATCTCAGGATCACAACCGAGGTTCGGAAGGTGTTCGATTTCTTTGAGCATCCATTCCGGTCATTCTCCTATAAACATTTGATCGTCTCTCCGCTCTATATGAGAAGAAAATGCATTCATCTCGTCGAAAACGAGACAAGAAATGCTCTCGCAGGGAAAAAAGCATCAATTATACTCAAGCTTAACAGTCTTGTCGATAACGAACTGATTAATAAGCTATATCGTGCGAGCAATGCTGGCGTGAAGATAAAACTGATCATCCGTGGTATCTGTTCATTAATTCCAGGAATCCCAGGGCTCAGTGAAAACATTGAAGTCATCAGTATCCTTGGCCGGTTCCTTGAACATTCCAGGTTCATGATCTTTCACAACGATGGGAATGAGCTTTATTATTTATCGTCCGCCGACTGGATGATCCGTAACATGGATCACCGGGTTGAAGTCGCCTGTCCGATATATGATCCAAAACTTCAGCAGGAGATTAAGAAGATGATCAACCTGCACCTGTGGGATAATGTAAAAGCCCGGATCGTAAACAAAGAACAGGACAATGTTTACCGGAAAAACCGTTCAAAAAATCAGATTGATTCACAACAGGAGATCTATAAGAAGATTACACAGCATCTTCTCAGGTAATTCTTTTGTAACGGTTTGATAATAGCGGTTTATTCGCTCATTCAATACAGAATAAAATAGGTGTTATGTATTTAAAAGCCAAGGAATTAGAACAGATATGCAATCGGGTTAAGGATCTTGCCATGGAAGTGGGCGATTTTATTCAGCAGGAAGCAACGGGGTTTTCATCAGGAAAAATTGAAACAAAGGGTGTACATAACTATGTAACGTATGTGGATAAAGGTGCTGAAGAAAAGCTTACAAAAGGGCTATCCATTGTTTTACCCGATACAGGATTCATTACCGAAGAGGAGACCACGAAACAAATTACGAAAGAGTATACCTGGATTATCGATCCGCTGGACGGGACGACCAATTTCATCCACGGCCTTCCCCCCTATTCCATCAGTATAGCCCTGATGAGGGAAAACAGGATCATCCTCGGACTGGTTTTAGAAGTGGTTACTCACGAGTGTTTCTATGCCTGGGAGTCAGGTCCTGCATTATTGAATGGTAATGAAATAGCTGTCTCAAAAACCAGTTCCATCAACGATGCACTGATAGCTACCGGTTTCCCCTACTCTGATTTTGAACGTTTCGGTCCATTTATCGATTCACTGATGTATTTCATGAGGAATACTCATGGCGTGCGGCGCCTTGGTTCTGCAGCAATTGACCTTGCCTATCTCGCCTGTGGAAGACTGGATGCTTTCTGGGAATACAGTCTGAATCCGTGGGATGTCGCTGCCGGAGCGTTTATCATCGAGCAGGCTGGAGGATCTGTAAGCGATTTTTCAGGTGGATCAAACTATCTCTTCGGGAAAGAGGTCGTTGCCGCTAATGAATTGATATTTGATGACTTTCTAAACATTGTTGGCCGGTTTATGAATCAGGAGGGAAGAGATGGAGGGATGGAGTGACTATGGGACTGTGAGACTTTGAAAGGGCGACTGTGAGAGAAAAAGAGATTGGTCCTGGGTGCTCGGTCCTCGGTAAAGAAAGTAAGCAGTGACAAATAACGCGTGACGAGATAATAAGTCCACAGTAAAAATAGGAATAACAAGAGACAGTGTGATATGAACCTGTAGAGACAATACATGGCCTTGTCTGGAACGAACCGATAATACATCGGAAATACATTCAAAATGTAGAGACACCCAACCTGGGCGTCTTTGGTTAAATACATTAGACATTACGGGTAATAGAAACAACACCATTTACCAGGAATTGCTGATGTTTCTGGTTAACCGTATTTAGGGGCTGTATCAAAAGTCCGAAAGATCGTCATTATGCCCGCCAATGGGCGGATCAGAATCTCAATACTTTAATAACCAGGATTATAAGATCCTGAATCAAGTTCAGGATGACTAAAAATTTGACTTTTGATGCAGCCCCTTCGAAAATAAAATTTGTACCTTTGACTTTTTAATCCATTCATTGTTCGGTGTCAACAATCAATTTTTATATCTTTTACGGATTCATCTGGCTCATTACCTGGTTACCGATAAGGGTCCAATACATCTTCTCAGACTTCATGTTCTGCATCGGATACCATCTCCTGCAGTACCGGAAAAAAACCACCCTGACAAACCTCGGAAAAGCCTTTCCTGAAAAATCCGAAAAGGAGATACGACAAATTGCCCGGAAATTTTACAGGCACCTGTTTGATCTGTTCATCGAATCGATGGCTTCGATGCACATCTCTGAAAAAGAGATCAACAAGCGGATGGTATTTAAAAATCTGGAATTGCTCGAGAAGTACTATAAGGAGAAAAAAAGCCTTACCGTAGTGAGCGGTCATTATGGTAACTGGGAATGGCCATTCAATATCCCGTTTTTCAGTCAGTACAGGGTACTGGCAATCTATAAGAAATTGAGTAATCAGCGGTTTAACCACTTATATAACAAGCTGCGATCACGGTTCGGAGTTGAACCCGTGGAGATGAAAAAAACACTCAGAAGGCTCATTGAATGCAGGCAAAAAGGGATACTCACAATGACCTATGTACTTGGTGATCAGCGTCCGTTAAAAAGAAATATACGCTACTGGCTTACTTTTCTGAACCAGGATACCCCGGTTTATCTCGGGGCAGAAAAGATGTCTACCCATCTTGATCATCCGGTAATATACATGCACATTCAAAAGGTCCGGAGGGGATATTATACCGTTGAATTCACCACCCTGACTGAACATCCCAAAGAAACCGGGGAGTTTGTAATCACCAGGCTCATCATGGAAACATTGGAAAAGTACATCCGGAAACAACCGGAATACTGGCTCTGGTCACACAAACGCTGGAAATATAATAGAACAGATTTTCAATGATCAGAATCTCTGTAATCATATTAAACTGGAATGGGAAGCATTTTCTTGAAAAGTTCCTTCCATCGGTGGTGAAACATTCATCCCTTCCCGATGTGGAGATTGTGGTTGCTGACAACGGATCAACAGATGACTCCGTTGTATTTTTAGAAAACCAATATTCTGAAATCAGATTGATCGTATTTGACCAAAATTTTGGTTTTGCTGAGGGTTACAACAAAGCAGTACAACAGATTGAATCAGAATACTATATCCTGTTGAATTCAGATGTTGAGGTGACCGGCTCATGGATTCATCCCATCATTGAATTGATGGATTCAGACAAAAAGATTGCTGCCTGTATGCCCAAGATAAGGGATTTCAACAACAGGAAATCTTTTGAGTATGCCGGAGCATCGGGAGGGTTCATTGACCGGTATGGATACACCTTCTGTCGCGGGAGAATTTTCAACATCATTGAGGAGGACCATGGGCAGTATAACGATCCTCAGGAGGTATTCTGGGCGTCCGGAGCCTCTCTTTTTATCAGGGCAGATGCGTTTCATCAGGCAGGAGGTTTGGATGGGAAATTTTTTGCACACATGGAAGAGATTGACCTCTGCTGGCGGTTAAAGAACCGGGGATTCCGAATTTTTTCTTCTGGGCAATCCCTGGTTTACCATGTCGGAGGTGGTGCGCTGCCCATGAACCATCCAAGAAAAACATACCTGAATTTCAGAAACAATCTATACCTGCTTTATAAAAACCTTCCTGCACAGCATTTCAAAAGAACCATGCTCAACCGCCTTTTATTGGACATAATAGCGGCTGTTAAATTCCTCTTCAGTCTCGAATTCAGTAACTTTCTGTCCGTGTTCAGGGCTCATATCTC
>Ga0315543_1001873_pt1 | contig 21688 bp, 18 predicted proteins | sample SalMarSW160210MG_2_FD_203098 | JGI IMG/M metagenome (GOLD analysis project Ga0315543, IMG submission 203098) | Salt marsh sediment microbial communities from the Plum Island Ecosystem LTER, Massachusetts, United States - Salt Marsh Sediment SW1601-210 ...
AAACCCAGGAGTTTACCCGCTGGGCCAGTGCTTACGAAATGAAATTGGAACGAGAGGCAGCATTTCAACGATTCAGCCAGGAGCGGGTCTCAAGGCTACGCCGCCAGATGCCTGACCGACCGATTCAACTCGTTCCTCAATTCGGCTAATGCTTCCCTCCCTGCCCGACTACGAGCGTCTGGTCTACACGCTCCAGGCGGCTCATCCCTCAATCGTATCTTCTCAGAAAGTAGGGGCGGGAGTAAGTCGGATTGGCAATCCGACCTACGTTACCCCGGATTATTGAGAAGATACCCTCAATCGAACGCTCGACCTTTGTCGTGATCCGGCGTGGGCCAGCCTTTGCCGAACTCAGCGGCAGCCTGGAGTTCCCCACCAATATCGTACTGCGCGTGTGGGAAGACCTGAACTTTGCACGAGGGATCATCCAGGCATACAGTTATGCTGTCGAACGGGCCGGACAGCGGCTGTATCGGTATGATCCCCAGCCTCATCCTGACGATCCTACGCTGTCCAGCACTTTCCCTCACCACAAGCACGTCCTGCCCGACATCAAGCACCACCGCATCCCTGCCCCTGGCCTGAGCTTTGATCGGCCCAATCCCCGGTTCAGAACACGGATAAGCAGGATTCTCGGATTGAATCCGTTAATCCTGCAAATCCGTGTTATAACTTGCCACCGCTGGCACGAGCAACCCCAGCAATCCCAATCCAATGAGCGGATCGAAGGCGGGCAGGCTCAGGCGCGGGTAGGGAGCATAGGCGAGCGTCCCCCGGTCGGTCAGGGGCAGGGGCAGCGGCAGCAGAACCACGGCCAACGTCAGCCCGCACCCCAGCACGACGAGCGTATCGCGAGCGGTCCAGCGGTGCGTGCGGTAGGCGGTGCGGGGGACGGCCCGTCCGGCCAGCCACAGCACGCCGATGATGAGCCCGGCCCCCACGACCATCCCGCCCAACGCAGCCCCCTCCCACGAGGGCAGAAACAACCACGCCAGCCAACCCCCCAGCAGCGCCAGTAGCCCCAGCGCCAGCGGCCCTTGCGTGCGCAGCGGATTACCCCGGTCGGAGACGGCCCCGTAGCCCCGGGCGACCATCGCCTCGGCCAGCCCCATCGAGCGCTCCAGCCCGCTCACCAGCAGCGGCACGACGATGGGCAGCCAATCGCGCAGGCCGCGCACGCGGTGCCCGCGCACCGCCTGGGCCTCGCGGATGCGGGCCAGGCTGCGGGTCGTCTGCGGGATGAAGGTGAGGGCAATGGAAAGCACGACGCCGGCCTCGTGGAAAGCGCGCGGCGTGAGCCGCACCAGGTCGTGCACCGGCGTCACCTGGTTGAAGACGGCGAAACCGCTGAAGATAACCGCTAGCGTGAGGCCGTTCGTCGCGCCAAAGACAAGCGCCTCTAACGTCACCGGTCCGCCCAGCAGCGGGAGCCAACCGGGCAGACGCAAGAGCACCGTATCGCCCAGGTGGGCGGTCAGGCCGTTGAACAGGGCCGCCAGAGGGACCGCCACGGCTGCGAAGCGGAGCGGCGAAAGGACCACCCCCCGCCTCTGCACAGGCGCACAAGCAACGCCCACCACCGATGTGATCAGCAGCAAAAGGACTGCATAGAGCGGGTTGCGGGTGGATGAGGCCGCCACCAACGCCGTCAGAGCCCAGAAAAGCGCTGTCAGCGGATTCGGAGAACGGATTGAACGGATGGCTGTCAATGGACTTGCTGTCAACGGATTCGGGGAACGGATTGAACGGAGCGCTGTCAATGGATTTGCTGTCAACGGATTCGGGGAACGGGTTGGAGACCTGGAAACCTCGGGGGGCGTGACCTCAGTCGAGGGACAGGCGGCGACCGGGAAGGTCTTGAAGTGGAATCGGCGCTGAAAGCGGGTGAGCGCCCGCACCGTCGGCGCGCCCAACAGCAGGATCAACGCCACGTTGCCCACCGCTCGCACCAGGTCCCATCCCAGCGAGGTCGCCACGTAGAAGGCAGCGTAACGGGCCAACGTCTCGCCCAGGCCAATGCCCGGCCTCCAGACCTGCTCGACCGGCCCCATGGCGAAGGGCCAGAAGTAAATATTTATGATCACGCCGTAGAGCAGACCCCAGGCGAAGGCGAAAATGGACAGGGTGAGGATGTCCAGGCGCGTCGCGTGTTGCGCGGTGAATGGTGAGTGGTGCGTGGTGCGCAAAACGTGAAACGTGAAACGTGAAACGTAATGCGTGATACGTGAGAGCCAGCCGGCGGTGAGGCCAACCCAGCCCGCTGTGAACATCTGGTAGGGCAGCCACGGCCCCACGCCACCGGTGATCAGCCCAGAGACGAGCAGTGTGAAGGCCCCCATCAGGAAACCGAAGCGCCCGCCGAAGACGTAGCCAGCCAGGATGATGGGCGCGAAGATGGGCGAGAAGCCGCCCGGCATAGGGACGGCGACCTCGATGAAGCGCAGCACGCTGGTGATGGCGACCAGCACGCCCAACGTGGCGACCATTTTGGCGCTGATCGCCTGCCCCTGTAATTCCACCAGCAGCGCGACCAGCGAGAGTCCCACCAGCGCCGTGGTCACCAGCGGCGCGTCCTGGCCGTGGGCAATGCCGAGGGGGCCGGTGGGCCTCGCGTCGAGGAAGAAGGGATAGACGAAGGCCAGGACGCCGATGGCAGCGCTGAAGGCATAGATAGACCCGCTGACGATCCGGCGCACGCTCACCTCCGGCGGGTGATCCCGAAGATCAGTAAGCCCAGCAGCCCGAAGGTGATGAGGCCGAAGACAGCATAGCCAGTGGGGACATTTGGTTGGTTAGTTGATTGGGTAGTTGGTTGGTTAGTTGGGTGGTTGGTTGGGTGGCGACTGGCGCTCGTGGCGGTGATGACCTGGGCAACAGGCTGAGGAGACGCTGTGACTGACTGGCTCATTGTCGCAACTGGCGTCGACGGCGCTGGCGTGCGGGTCGGACATTGCGTGGGCGTAGGTGTTACGGTGGCGTCGGAGGTCAGGCACGCAGTTAACGTCGGCGCTGGCGTGCGGGTCGAGCGCTGCGTGGGCGTGAGTGTGGGTACTACGGCGGCATCAGAGGTCGGGCACAGGGTAAACGTTGGCGAAGACGGCGTGCCAGTCACGCCCAGCACCAGCGTATGGGCCTGCTCCCCCGCCACACTTACGACACGCAGGTGGTATTCCTGCGGTGCGACAGGGCAGGCCGCGCGGCTGCCGTTGAGGTCTACGCGCTCCCCGTCCAGGTAGACCTCCAGGGCGTCGGCGGTATCCCAGCGCACCATCGTGCAGGTGCCAGCGGGGATGGGATTCTCGTCCAGGCGAAACCAGACCACCGAGGTCGGTGGGGGCAGAGTAACATTCGGAGCCGGCAACGGTGTGTCAGTAGGTGGCACAGGGGTGTCAGTCGGAGGCACAGGGGTGTCGGTGGGAGGCAGAGGAGTGTCGGTGGGCGACGGTGTGTCGGTCGAAGGGGGAGCGCAAATCTGATCAAACGGGACGACGGGCGGCGGATCGCCGGTCCCCCAACTCCACCCCTCGACGTCGCCGGGATGGACAGTGTAGCCAGCGGCACCGGCCTGGGAGTAGGCCCAGGCCCCGTCCGCCAGGTGCCAGTAGGACCAGTAGTTCGGATAAGCGCACGCCAAGCACTCCTCGACCGGGCAGCCCTCGTGCTCGATCTTGCAGATTGCCGCGCCCTCGCCGGAGTAGTAGGCAACGACGACGTTCAGCCCAGAATGTATCAGCAGCACGTCGTAGCCGCTGATCTGCGGCTCGCTGAACTCGACGCAGCGGGTGATGAATGAACCGTCGCCAAAGCGCACGACCAGGCCGGCGCGGTTGGGCGACTGGGCGCGCACGCCCGGCAGGCCGATCCCGACGACAGTCAGTGCCAACAGCACAATCAGGACCAGGTAGACGCTATTTATCTTGCGCTTCATGCTGCCTCCGCAAAGATGATGGGTTCCGGCGTGGTCGGCGACCACGCCGGAACCGAGTCCATCGAGACGCTTACTGCTTCAGAACGAGCGGCAGGTAGATGTAATGAGGCTTCAACGTGCTGCTCAGTACAATGATAGCGGTGATCTCGGTCCCGTGCTGCACGCCGTCCGGGTCCGTGAAGGTGGCCTGGAACTCGTAGACCACCGGGGCCGTGACGGGCAGCGTGGCAGTGTAGTAGCCGCCGGCTCGATAGACCGTCGTGCCCGTCACCCACGACTCGCCGGAGACGCACCAGTCCAGCGTGACGTTGCCGTCGGTGTCGAGGTCGCTGCCGAAGGGGATGATCACGTCCACGCTGCTGCCCCACGCGGCACGCGGCGGGCAGGCGACCAAACGGTCGGGGTCGGGGCCGCGGTTGACGCCGCTGAACGGCGTCAGCACGGTGGGCGAGAGGGGATAGTGCACCCCCAGCAGCGCCGGCACCGCCTGCCAGGTGGCCATGCCGTTGTCGTCCGGAGGCCCCCAGGGCGAGTCCCACTGGTAGACAAACGGGCCGTCGGGCTTCTGGTAGGCGGCTAGCGCGTCGTAGGGGCTGTGGCCGTCCTCAGAAGACCAGTCGGCGATCAGATCCTCGCTTGCTGCCAGAAGGCCCTGCATGGCGTAGGCGGTGGAGTTAGCGTTGGACCAGCCCCCGGCGGCGTCCTGCTGAGATCGCAGGAACGCGGTCCCGCTGACCACGCTGGTATCGCTGGGCGGCACGCCAGCCGCGATCAAAGCCTGCAGCGCCAGTCCGGTGCTGTCAGGTTTGCTCCACCCCCACGCGTCCGTCCAACTGCCATCGCTCTGCTGGAGGCCGGTAAGCGTCTGTGTGGCGCTGACAGGGATGGCTTCACCTGCCGCTGCCAGGCCCAGGATGGCGAATGCCTGGTGCCAGGAATTGTTGGCATCGCCAAAAGCGCCCAGCGTAGGGCTGTACCAGGTGTTGGTCAGCACGTGGACGATGTTCACACTGCCGAAGTCGTGCGCGTCTTCACCAGCGGCCTCGACCGCCACGGCCAGTTTGCCCGCCACGTCGGGGCCGGTGTTGACGTAGGAGGACGTGGTGGATGAGAGGTAATCCATCGCCGAGGTGACGCTGCTGGCTGCTGTGACGCTATCAGGGTCAAAGCCCGCCGCTGCGAAGGCCAGCACCGCGTCGCAGGTGGCACCGGGGTCGGGGCCAGCCCAGCCGGACCAGGAGCCGTCTCCATTCTGCTGCTCATTCATCCAGGTGAGGGCGCGGTTGGCCCGCTGCGCCCGCCCGAAGATGGGCAGCGGTGCTTCGATCAGGCCGGCGATGGCGTGGGCAGTGCCCAGCGCGTTGCCGCTGAAACTGCCGTCGGCTGCCTGGATGCCGGTCAGGTCGTCGTGCGGTGTGCGTCCGCTGGCGGTGGCCCAACTCTCGGTCGCCGGGGTGTAGCCGGCCGCAACGATGGCCTGTATCGCAGCAGCGGTCGAGTCGACGCTCAGGAAGCCCCACGATTCCCAGCCGCCGGAGGCGGCTTGTGCGTTCCGCAGGAAGTCCAACCCCTCCTGCACATCGGTGTGGGTCGGTCCCACGTTGCCGCTGGTGATGAGGGCTTCAATGACCAGCGCCGTGGTGTCCACGTCGCCGCCGAAGCCCCAACCCCAGCCACCATCGGCCTCCTGCAGGCCGATGAGAAAGTCGGTGGCAGAGATGGGCACCGTCTCCTGCGCCGCCGCCAGGCCGAGGATGGCCCACAGTTGGTTGATGGTGCTAGCCGCGCCACTAGTCCAGCCCTGCAGGGCCGTGGTGCTGTAGTCGCCGGTCGCGGGGTGATAGGTGGCGGTCAACTCGTTGACAATACTCATCTCGCCGAAGTTGTACGGATTATCATCTCCAGCGACGACGGCCACGGCCAGCATGCCGGCCCGGCCGGGGAAGAGCATGCCGGTGGTGTCGTGCGTGTAGGTGATAGCCCGCGTCGCCAGATAGTCCAGCGGCGTGGTGCCGCTTACCGAGGTCAGGAAACTGACCGGGCGGCGGGCGGCACCGAGCGCGATGACTGTCTTGATGGTGGTGAAGTCGTCCGCCTCGCCCGGGGTCCAGCACTCGAGGCCGCCATTGGGCAATTGTTTCGTCCGCAGGTAGGCCAGCGCCTTGCTGACGGCATCGCTGTGGTCAATCGTGGGGGCTGCCGAGGCCGGGGCAGGCTGAGCCTCTGCCGGGATAGCGTAAAGGCTCAGGGCCAGAAGCAGGCCGAGGGTGAGCACAACCCCCAGGGTGATAGTAAGTACGAGATTGCGCAAGCGCATCGTTTTCCTCCCATTTTTCGCATTGGTCATTGGTCATTTTTCATTGAAAAAGCCCTCCCCCTCACGTTTCCTGGGGAAGGGCCATCGGTGCTAGAGAACCCTTCATGCGCCACCCCCTTTCCGCGAAGGTTGCTGTGTGCACCGGCAGAGGCGGGTATTCTGGCTTGAACGCGGATTGATCCGTTAATGTCCTGTAATCCGTGTTCTCACAGTTGCGGGACAGCGCCGGACTTTGACCGGCTTCCCCCTTGGTGCCCCTGGCGTCCGGGCTTTGGGGCACCTCTGCCGTAGCAGTATGTAGTTGTAATCAAAGTATAGCACAAGGAGGATGGGCTGTCAAATCGAATCTCCCACCGGCCTGGCTATCCGCTCAGCGATGTGGACATCGCCCTGCTGCTGAGGGAACCCCTCCCATTTATGAAGGCCTATGCTGGAGCTCGTCGTTCAAGGAGCGATTGAGGAAGCATCGAGGTCACCACACAGCAATCCGTTCCTCAAATCCGTTGAAAAGTCGCCACGGGGATTGTCCCTCGCGGCAACCCGCACTCCCGCGCCAGGGCTGCATCTTCCAGCCGCACCTCCCACTGCCCCTCGCGCCCCAGCGCGGAGGATGCCAGTGAGAAGTGGGCCATCACGATGCCGGCATCAATCGGCGCGGGCCGCACCAGCGCGAGCGCCAAGCGGTCTGGCCTGACGATGAAGCGCCACGGCTGGTGGTTGTGGGCCGAGGGAGACAGCCGGGCATGCTCCAGTATGGTGACCAGCGTCGGGTCGGCACCCTCCGGCGACCATGGCTTCCCCCAGCGCCCGGAGAAGACGATTCCCGTCAGGGGCTTTCGCCGGTGACCACCGGCCAACCGGCGCACGGCGCGGCTGTGGAAACGGCCCCAGCGCCCCGTGGCGGGATAGCCCAGCGCACAGACCGCCGCTGCCACCTCCCCCACTGCCAGTTCCACGGCCTCCCCAGCACGCTGCGCATCGTAGGAGCCAGTCACCCAGCAGGTGCCCAGCCTCATACGGGTCGCCTCCAACACCACCTGCTCCAGCACGTAGCCCAGGTCGAGCCGGGCCGCACCGCTCTCCTCGGGCAGCACCCCCACCAGCAGGTGCGGCGGGTTCTGCACCAATCCGTAGGAGCCGATCATATAGGTGAGCACGCGCCGCGTCCGCTCCACGCCGCTGAGCAGCGCCACACGCGGGGGCACACTGGTCAGATGATCAACCGTGTCCGCCAAGTCCAGCAGCCGGTCGAGCAAGGCTGGCTCTACTAGGCAATCCTCGTAACTGCGCACGCTTACCCGCTGCCGGATCGCAGCGAGGACATCCATCCCGCCCTCGCTCATGGCGCTGCCTCGCCCTCGCCGACGAGGACACCCTCACCCACCAGCACTGCCTTCAGCGCCGCAATCGCCACCTCCAGCATGCCGTCGTCTGGCTCGCGGGTCGTCAGCCGCTGGAGCGCCAGGTTCGGCGCGATCAACACCTGCATCCAGGGCCGGTCGGCCAGGCGGGCTGTCAGGCGGATGAACTCGTAGGCCACACCGGTGATGACCGGGAGTAGCACGACCCGGCTAAGCACACGCCAGATCAACGACGGCCGGCCGAAGGGGGCAAATATCAGGACCGTCAGCACGACCAGCGTCAGGAGAAAAGCCGTGCCACAACGGGTATGAGCCGTCGGGAAAGGACGCACCTCGTCCACGGTCAGCCCCGTTCCTGCTTCGTAAGCGTTGATCGTCTTGTGCTCCGCGCCGTGGTAGGCAAACACACGTCGTATGTCCGGCATATATCCGACAGCCCAGATATAGCCCACGATCAGGAGCAGACGCACGATCCCTTCCAGCAGGGAACTAAGCCACTCCGAGGGGATGTGGGGAGCGAGCAATCCCACCAGAAACGAGGGCAGCACCATGAAGAGTCCCACTCCCAGACCGACCCCCACAAGTGCGGTCCCCCAACTGACAGGCCTCGAAAACGAGACCTCTTCGCCCGCCGCCACGTCGGCCGACATCATCAGTGCCTTGATTCCCAGGCCGAGAGCATCCCACAGCATAACCAACCCGCGCAGGAAAGGAATGCGGCTGATTGGGCCACGGTAGAGCGCCTCGTTGAGCGGCTCCGTATTCACGACGATGTGCCCCTCGGGGTGGCGCAGCGCGACCGCCAGTGTGCGCGATCCGCGCATCATCACCCCTTCGATGACCGCCTGTCCCCCGTAGTTGAATGTTTTACCCAATGGATGCCTCCTCAATACGGGTAGGGGCGCGGTAACCGCGCCCCTACACCCACACCGCCGACTTAGGAGGCGCGGTAACCGCGCCCCTACATTCTTACCACCCTTCCAGGTACTTAGCCCATAAGCCGTCGCCCGCCAGGTAGCGCCCGAAGAGGTACTGCGCCGTGGGCCGTGGCTCGAAAGGCTGGCGCAGCAACTTCATCCGCGCCCCTGCCAACGTGCGCCCACCCTTACGCCGATTGCAGTGGGGGCAGGCCGCCACCAGGTTCTCCCAGGAATGCTGCCCTCCTCGATAGCGGGGCACGATGTGGTCTATCGTCAGTTGACTCGTCTCTCGCCCGCAGTACTGGCAGCGGTACTCGTCCCGGCGCAGGATCTCCCGCTTGCACAACCGCACGCAAGGGCGGGGCCGGCGCACCACGTAGGCCAGGCGAATGACGGATGGGCGCTCGTAGGTGCGGGAGACAGTACGAATGAACCCACGGCCGTTCTCCAACACCGCGGCCTTGCCCGCCAGGATTAACCCCATGGCCCGCTTCGTGTTGCAGACGTTGATAGGCTCGTAATTGCCATTGAGTACCAGGACAGACTCGTTCATCAGTCACCCTACTCGTCGTGGGACTGCACCTCATAAGCCCTCTGTGCGTGCCTCCAATGATTCTGCCTCTGCTGCGGCCAGCAGCACAGCGGTCATCCCCTCTGGCGTAGGGTGCAGAATGTCCACTGATTGTCCGGTGACCAGTATAACACACCTGGTCTAAGCCGTCAACGATTCGCCGCCCGCCATAACTGTGCTGATCGCCGGTACTTCACCACCTCATAATACGCCATCAGCAGGCTCAACCGCAGCCCGTGCAGCCCGTCGCGCAAGCCGCGCAGCGTGACGAAGCGCCACCAGAAGTGCCGCACCCCCTGGGAGTAGGGAGTATAGAAGCGGGGGCGGCTCCCTTGCTCGAAGAGAATCCCGGCGTCGTAGTCGGTGTACTTCTCCTGCCGGGCGATGAAGTCGGCGACGTCGTCGTAGTTGTAATGGATGAGAGGGTTCTGCAAGTACCCCTCTGGCCCATCCACCACCGCCACCTCGTGCACCGGCCGCTCCCAACGGGCGCGGCCCCGCCGGACCAGGCGCAGTTGGTAGTCGGGGTACCAGCCAGCCCCCAGCGTCAGCCGCCCGAAGATGTAGTTATGACGGGGCACCCACCAGGCCACCTCCTCCCGCTCCCCCGCCGTCATCGCCCGCACCTCCGCCGCCAACTCTGGTGTGGCCCGCTCGTCGGCGTCCACGAAGAAGATCCACTCTGCCTCCACCTGTTCCAGGGCAGCGTTGCGCTGTTGGGCGTAGTTCTCGAAGGGGTGCCAGATCACCTCCGCCCCGGCCTGCTGGGCCAGGCCCACTGTCCCATCAGTGCTGAAGCAATCGAACACCACCAGATGGTCCGCCCAGGCCAGGCTCGCCAGGCACTCCTGGATGTGGCGCTCCTCGTTGAGAGTGAGGACGATGGCGGCGAGGGTTGTTGGTTGGTTAGTTGGCTGGTTAGCCGGTTGGTTGGTCATAGGGTCAGGACAGTCCGGCAGGCTTCCAGGCGGGCAGCCAGTTCAGCGGCGCTGATCTCACCCCGGCGATGGGCTGCGCGGGTCTGGTGCATCTTCCAGCGCACGCCTGCCCGCACGAGTTGGCGGGCCAGGTGACGCTTCAGGGGCGGGTAGTGCTTGCCGTATAGCCGCAGGCGGCTGCGCCACAGCGCGACGAAGGAAACGACGCGCACCTGTCCGCTGCTTTTTCCGGCGTGATGCACCACCCGAGCGGCTGGTACGCAGTAGGCCCGCCAGCCCGCCTTGCGCATGCGCCAGCACCAGTCAATCTCCTCGCAGTACATCCAGAAACCCTCATCCAGGAGACCCACATCTGCGACGGCCTCCGCTCGCACCATCATCGCCGCGCCCAGAGGATGATCCACCGGGAAGGGGGTCTCCCCCTCGTAGAGGTGACGGGGGTAACGACCATTGAGCGGGATGTCGTAGAGACGGGGGGGCAGGGGAAGGAACTCGAACAGCAGTTGTGTGAGACCGGGGAAGCGGAAAGCGGAATGCTGGAGGGAGCCGTCGGGGTAGAGCAGTTTCGCGCTGGCCACCCCAGCCTGCGGCGTGCATTCCATAAAGTCCAGCAGCGCCGCCGTCGCCCCTGGCCGCACCTCCGTGTCCGGGTTCAGCAACCAGACGGGGGGCGAATTGCGAATTGCGAATTGCGAATTGCGGAGGATGGCTCTGAGTGCCAGGTTGTTGGCGCGTGCGAAACCCAGGTTCTCCTGGCTGGCGACGAGGTGGACGGCGGGGAACGCCTCGGCCACCATCTGCGGCGTGCCGTCGGTGGAACCGTTGTCCACCACCCAGACCTGGGCCGCGAGGCCCGACCGGTCCAGGTCAGCGGAGAGGGAACGCAGACAGGCCGCCAGCAGATCGCGCACGTTCCAACTGACGATGACGACGGCCAGGTGAGGCATCGTCGCTCACACAAACCGCTGCCGGATGTCCGCGCTCACGTAGTCCAGGATCGCCACGGTGACGGCGATGAACCAAACGGCAATCCCTGCCGACCGGTAGTCCAGCAGGCGGATGTATTGGACCAGCAGAAAGCCGATACCACCGCCGCCCACCAGGCCGATGACAGTGGACATGCGGACGTTGATGTCCCACCGGTAGATGGAGAAGGAGACGAAAGGCGGGATCATCTGTGGCACCACGGCGTACATGATGGTCTGCAACTGCGTCGCCCCAGTGGCCTGGATGGCCTCAATGGGGCCGGGATCAATGCTCTCAATGGCCTCAGAGTACAGTTTGCCCAACGCAGCGATGGAGTGAACAGTGAGTGCGATGATGCCAGCGAAGGGACCTAGCCCCACCACGACGATGGCGACAATGGCCCAGATCAGCGGCTCAATAGAGCGGATGATGTTCAGGATCGTGCGGGTGAGATAGTAGAGCGCCATCGTGACCGGGGAGCCGGCCATCAGATTCCGGGCGGCCAGGAAACTTATGGGGACGGCAAGAATAATGCCGAATATGGTCGCCATCATTCCCAGGACGATGGTCTCCACCATCTTCTCAACATTGTGCAGCAATACATCGCTGAGTCTCCAGGCGCCTACTCCTGCGACCTGCCGCGCCTCCACTCGATGGATCATGCGGCCCACAGAGCTGGTGGGGATATTCCGGTAGGGCATGGTGACCTCGATCTGGAAGGCCCCCTGATCGTCGGTCTGAGTAGTGAAGTACTCCCCTGCCTGGCGCACGCGGAAGTCATTGCCGATGGGGTCCACCCACCAAATCTGGGTCTCAGTGTTAGGGGCAAAGCCCCGGCCAATAACGGTGAGTGCGGTGCCAGGCACGGGCTGGAGATTCTCGTCCTGTGTCGAAAGGTCCCCGCAGGTCGGGTCAGCCATCACGTAGGGTTGACCAGGGATCTCTTCCGGCAGCGGGGGCAGGGGCTCATCGTCGCAGGGGGACAGGATATCGGCCCCAGCGCCGGTCGTCTCGGTCTCCTGCGTGACCGCCGCCCCCCAGGGCCACATGACCCGGGAGAGCGGCCCCTTGGCATCCGATAGTTCTGTCACAAATTTATAGGGGTTAATCTCGCTGATCTGCCAGCCCAGGACGAAGAAGAGCGCAATGACGAGGACGAAGATGCTGGTCCCTCCACGCCGCTGGCCTGGTTGGGCCTGCAAGTAGGCATCCCAGGCAGTCCATACCCACAGAGCCACAACGCCCACCAGCATCGGGATCACAAAGAGGGGCCGCCGTTTGAGCGCTTTGCTGAATATGGCCATCGCTCCGACGTCGTGGGGCGCCAGCAGATTTATGCGCCAGACCAGGAGGGCAACGGCAGTTACCAGAGAGCACAAAAGGAGCAAGCCTCGCTGAATCTGCCGCGCCATTGCCTGGCCCAGGCCGGGAAGGAGCAACGAGGCCACGCCGGCCACAGGTGGGGATACCAGGCTGGGGGGTTGCTCACCCGGTCGTTTTCCTTCTGGGAAGCCGCGATCACTCGAAGTGGCCGGAGGGTGTTGGTCTTCTTGCCAAATTGCCATGTTATCCTCCCACCGTGCCCTCGAGGCCGCCGCCGACTCGCTCGGCCTCAACGCCGTAGATACCCTTGAACTCTTCGTCTGTCATGCGGCGGATGTCTTCCCTCGTGCCCCGGTAGACGATTTGCCCGTCCCGCAGGCCGATCACCCGCGTGGCGTACCGCTGCACCAGGTCCAGGTAGTGCAGGCTGCACAGGATGCTGATCCCTTCCTCCTGGTTCAGTCGCTCCAGGTCGCCCAGGATGGAGTGGGCCAGCACGGGGTCCAGGCTGGCCACCGGCTCGTCGGCCAGGATTATGCGGGGTTCCTGCATCAGCGCGCGGGCGATCCCCACCCGCTGCTGCTGCCCCCCGCTCAGTTCGTCCGCCCGCTTGTGGGCCTGGTCGGTGATGCCCACCCGCTCCAGCACCCGCATCGCCATCTCCCGGTCCTCGGCCGGGAAGCGGAGGAGGCTGGTCCACGGGTTCACGTACCCCAGCCGCCCGGCCAGGACGTTGGTGAGCACGGTCGAGCGCTTGACCAGGTTGAACTGCTGAAAGATCATCCCAATCTGGCGGCGAGTCTCACGCAACTGAGTGGGTTCGGCCATTGTGATGTCCACCTCATCCCAGACGATCTGCCCCGCCGTCGGCTCGATCAACCGGTTGATGCAGCGCAGCAGGGTGGACTTGCCGGAGCCGCTCAGGCCGATGATGATCAGAAAGTCGCCGTCCGCCACCTCAAAACTGACGTCACGCAGGGCGACGGTTCCATCATCGTAAATCTTGGTCAGGTTCTTGACCTCAAGCATCCTTCCTCCCGCTAGTGCGAAGGGGGACACGAGGTCCCCCTTCGCACAGATTCGTCCCGTTAGCTACCCGCGACCAACTAATCTCCCATCAGATCCTCGGCGCTGACGCCGGCTGCCTGGAGAATTTGACGGAATGGGTCATAAGCGCTGTCATCGGCCTCGATCAATTCCTGCCACTGGTAGGCGGTGTCGAGCGCTTCCACGCCCGCTTCCGTCTGAGAGATGGCCAGCAGCCCAGCCACAATCTTGTCGCGCACTTCTTGCGGCAGGGAAGATTGGAACTGGACGCCGTCGTTGGGGATGTCCGGCTCGAAAGCGATGACCACGGTCTCATCCATTACGTCGGGGTAGTCTTCCTCAATGCGGGTGCGGGCGTCCACGTAGGTGGCGCCGGCATCGCAGGTGCCGTCGAAGACGGCAGCGGCGACCGCTTCGTGGCTGCCGGCGTCCACGATCTGTGCCAGGCCGGTGTCGGGGTCAACCCCGGCGCCTTTCAGCATGATCGAAGGGACAATCCAGCCGCTCGCAGAGAGCGGGTCGGGGCGGCAGAAGGTCTTGCCCGCCAGTCCGGCGAGGTCGGTGATGCCACTGTCTTTACGGACGAGAATCTGGCCATTGTAGGTGGGGCTGCCGAAGCGCACAGAGAGCATGGCAGCCTCGGCGCAGCCCCGGTCACTGGCCATGACGGCGGCGAAGGTCGCCAACGACGACATATGAGCCTCAGGCGGGTCGGCGCACATCGCCTCGACCGCGCCGGCGTACTCCGTGGCAACGCGGATCTCAAAGTACAGGCCGGTCTCCTCGTGCAACAGGGCGGCCACCGACTCAGCGCCAGCCGTCACGCGCTCCGTCTCGCCGGAGGGAACAAAGACCCATACGATCGGGTTCTCCTCTGTGCCCAATTCCTTCGGGCCACAGGAAGTCAGCAGGCCCGTGGTTAACAGGCCCACAACCAGTACCAGTACCAATATGCGCTTTGCGTTCATTTTATCTCCTCCTGTTTCAAGATTTGAAATGACAAGCCATCCAACTAACCCTCATTCTTCGACGATACGTCCCGCAGCCATCACCTCCCTTCGCAGTATCCTTGGGGCTGACGTTTGCTAGCATATACCAAATTTCTCTAAATGGCAAGTACGACTATTCACGTTGTCCTCACAAGCGTCCTATGGCACCTGGATGAACAGAGACACCGGGTCCACCCGATCGTTTACCTGCGAGATCTCCACGTCCTCGTGGATGAGGCCGGCCCAGCAGTACTGGGGGTTGCGGGCCTCCACCACGTCCACGAAGCGGACCCCACCAGTCACCACCGCCCGCGTGAAGGGCGGCAGGTAGAGATGCCCTTCTCCATCCTCTATCAAAACACTCTTGTCCCCCACCGCCCAGCGCCAGGGATAGTTGATCAGCGCGTTCTCGCAGTGGATGCCCACTCGGAACACACCCGACTGAATCGTCTCTCCCAGCGTGGCGTAGTTCTGGTCGCTGTCGTACACCGTCCCCGGAGGGGGGCCACTGGTGCGGATGGGAGCAGTGCTGTCGTTCTCCACCGTCAGCGTGAAGTAGAGGGTCTCCCCCAGCAGGACGCTTTTGGAGGACCACTCCACCACTCCGTTGTAGATGTAGCCCATGGGGACGCCGCCGTTCCGGATGGTGAGGGTTGCGCTGGCGACGGTGTGCTGACCGACGGCGTCCTGCGCCTTCGCCTGGACCACGTAGGTGCCGTCCGGCGGGGGCTCCGCCCCGTCGTCCACCCCCGCATCGTAGTCGAAGGAATACAGACCGGCTTCTCCCTCCCAGGCGGTGGTGCGCTCATCCGGCGCCACGTGATAGCGCATCTCGTCCTCCCCCAGCAAATAGACCGTGAGGGAGGTATCCTCTTTAGTCAAGAAAACGTTCATCCGCGCCCGGTCGCTGATGCCATCCCGGTTGGGGGTGAAGACCGGCGGAGAGACAGTGAAGTTCAGGAGCTCTGGCAGCGCCGTGCTGGCGTCGGCGATGGCGAGTGTGCCGGTGACCCGCTCAGTAGCGCCTTCTGCGTCGGTGGCCTCGACCACCCAGTTGTACACCCCGTCCTGCAGCACGCGCTTCTCCACCGCAAACCCCTCGAACTGCTCGCCGGGGAGCACGTAGCCATCTACCACGCCAGCGAAGTAGACCTGGTAAGGCTCCTCGACGGATGGGCCATGATGGATGTGGTCACGGAAGCAGTAGCGGTTTCCCCTCCGATCCTCGAAGTAGATCGAGACCTCCGCGCTGCGGGAGAGATTGTAGGTGATGATCAGCACGTCGTTGTCGTGGTCTGCGTTGGGCGTGATGAGGTCTGCGGAGAAAGAGACATCACTCAGCAGCGGCTTTTCTCCACAAGCGGTCAGTGCCAACACCAGCCCAAGCATCGCCGCTGTCACCAGGATGTACCGGCTTCGCAAGGCAATCCTCCTCAAACCAAAATCTGGGCGGAAGTGTACCACAGATTGGTAAATTGGGAAACTGGTAAAGGTGGTCACCAGTATTTGACATAGCGTGCGTTCTTTGCTAAGATTAAGAGCGACGGCCAGGGGAGGGAGAACGATGCGCAAGTGGGTCAGTCTGACATTGTTGGGTGTACTGTTGGCGCAGACGCTGCTGGCGGCGACACCGGCGCACGCAATAGGGGCGACACATCCCGCGGGCGGTGCTTCCATAACGGCGGGTGGTGCGCGAGATGTAAAACCTAACTCGGCGGAACGCACTTCTGGGAATACATCGCCTCTGCTCAACGAGGGCAGTGTGATCCACGTTGTAGAATGGGGCGAGACGCTGTTCAGCATCGCCCGGCGCTACGGGACGTCCGTGGACGCTATCTGCGCGGCCAACGGCATCACCGACCCCACCCGCGTCTACGCTGGGCAGCGGCTGATTATTCCCTCTTCCGCTGTTCCGGCCGTGCCTGCTGCAGCAGGGGCCACACACGTCGTCCAGGCGGGCGAGAATCTGTACCGCATTGGACTGCGATACGGCACCACGGCGGCGGCACTGGCCGAACTCAATGGCATCTACAACCCCGACCAGGTCGTCGCTGGCCAGACATTAATTATCCCCGGCAGCCCGACTGTGCCTGTAGTGGCCTACCAGCCGCAACACGCCGCCACGACACACACAGTACAGCCGGGCGAGACCCTCGCAGCCATCGCACAGCGCTACGGCGTCGCGCTCTGGACGCTGGTGCAGATCAACAACATCGCCAACCCGGCGCTGATCTTGCCTGGCAAGGTGCTCGTCATCCCACGGGCCAGCAGTCTTGTGCCCGCTTCTGCGCCCGCCCCAGCCGCTGCCGGCGGTGGGAGGCGAATCGTGATTGACCTTTCGGAGCAGCACCTCTACGCCTACCAGGGGGAAGCGTTGGTCCACTCGTTCGTGGTCTCGACCGGTATGCCCGGCGCAGGCACACGCACGGGCACCTTCCGCGTGCTTGATAAGTATCCCAACGCTTACGCCTCCACATGGAACCTGCAGATGCCGCACTGGTTGGGCATCTACTGGGCGGGCGGGTTGGAGAATGGCATCCACGCGCTGCCCATCCTTCCCAACGGACAGCGGCTATGGGATGGGTATCTGGGCACACCGGTCTCTTTCGGCTGTATCATCCTGGGCACGCAAGACGCACGCACGCTCTACGGGTGGGCCGAGATCGGAACGCCGGTGGTCATCCAACCCTGAAATGACCGTCAGACAGCAACGGTCCAGATGATACCTGGTCACCTGACCAGGTAAAAGACTGATCACCTGACCAATCCCCAAACTCCCCAGTTGGCCGATGCGCCCTGGCGGGCCTGTGCTGCTGGCCGGCCAGAACAAGATCACCCGGCGGCACCTCCTGGCACTGTCAGGAGGGGCGATTGGTGCGACGGTGCTAGCCTGCTGCAGCCTGACAACATTGGGCATGCAACAACCAGCGCTGGAATCTCGTAATCAAGTTGTGGATTGGGTGCCTGGATTGTGTGCAGTGGCGGAATGTGATATGATGACATTCAAGATTATGGCTACCGCCACCTTGCGCTGACTATCACGGCACTATAGCGAAGGGGGAGAGAAGTCACGATGAGCGACGATCAAGCGATTCAAGTACGGGACCTGCACAAGGACTTCGGGGAGGTTTACGCAGTGCAGGGCATCAGTTTCGACGTACACGCAGGCGAGATCTTCAGCCTCCTGGGGCCCAACGGCGCGGGCAAGACCACCACCATCTCGATGCTCTCCTGCCTCTTGGAGCCGACCAAGGGGGACGCGCGGGTGTTTGGGCACTCGATTCTGGGCGAACCCATAGCGGTCAAGGCGGCCATTGGCGTCGTCCCGCAGGAGATCGCCCTCTACCCCGACCTCTCCGCCCGTGAGAACCTGAACTTCTGGGGTAAGATGTACGGTCTGCGAGGCGCCCCGCTCCGCCAGCGGGTAGACGAGGTATTGGAAATCATCGGCCTGACCGAACGCCAGAAGGGACGGGTGTCCAAGTTCTCCGGCGGGATGAAGCGGCGGCTGAACATCGGCATTGCGCTGCTGCATAAGCCGCAGGTCATCATCATGGACGAGCCGACGGTGGGCATTGACCCTCAGAGCCGGCGCAACATCCTGGATAACGTCAAGGAACTGAACCGGCAGGGGATGACCGTCCTCTACACCACCCACTACATGGAAGAGGCCCAGGAACTCTCCGATCACATCGCCATCATGGATCAGGGCAAGATGATCGCCTACGGCACCCACGAGGACCTGGTCCAGATCGTCGGCGAACTGGATCGGATTGACCTGACCATCAACGCCGAGTCGGCCCGGGTGATCGAGGAGTGGCAGGCGACCGCAGGGGTGCACGAGGTTTCGGCCGAGGATGGGAATCTTACACTACTGGTGGACGATAGCAATCTAGTCCTGCCGCGCTTGTTCGAATCGGCTACGCAGGCAGGGGTGCGCATCACGTCGGCGGAGATACAGGAGCCGAACCTGGAGGCGGTGTTCCTGCACCTCACCGGGCGTGCTCTGAGAGACTAAAACGTAATGCGTAATCACGTTTCACGCTTCATGCATCACGGCTAGGAGATAACCAATGAAAGTATTGGACATCGCGCTCAAGGACATGCTCCGCTCCTTCCGCAGCACCTTCGCGCTGGTGATGATGTTCGTCGTGCCGCTGATGGTCACCGGGATCATGTATTTTGCTTTTGGCGGCCTGGGGGGCGACGGGGGCGGCTTCGACCTGCCGGTGACGCGGGTACAGGTCGTCAACCTGGATCAGCCTGCCCTGCACAGCGGTTTTTCAGCCGGTCAGATCCTGGTCGAGTTCCTGCAAAACGAGCAACTGGCGGATCTCCTGGAGGTGACGGAGGGGGCCGACGAGACCAGCGCCCGTGCGGCGGTGGACGACCAGGAAGCAGGCGTGGCGGTCATCATCCCGCCCGATTTCACCGCTGCCGTGACCGCGCCGGAGGGGAGCGCCACGATCACGCTGTATCAAGACCCCACCCTGACGCTTGGGCCGGACATCGTCAAGGGACTGCTCAGCCAGTTTGTAGACGGCTTCGCCGGCACCAGGATAGCGGTCGGCGTCGTCACCGAACAACTGAGCAAGCGGGGAGTGGAGATAGATGCAGGTCTGACGCAGGACGTCGTCATGCAGTACGCGGCCTGGGCCGAAACGCTGGGCCAGAGCCAGAGCGGGGGGGCGCATCCGGCGCTCGACATCCAACCCCCATCAAGTGAGACTGAGCCGTCCAACCAGGGAGCGGGAATGATCGGGGCGATCATGGCCGGCATGATGATCTTTTTCACATTCTTCACTGGCGCCAGCACAGCCGAAACCATCATCCGTGAGGACGAGGAGGGGACGCTGGCACGGCTCTTCACCACCCCCACACCACGGGTGGTCATCCTGGGCGGTAAGTTCACCGCCGTCTTCGTCACGCTCATCGTCCAGGTGATTGTGCTGATATTCGCCTCAGCGATTATCTTCCACATCCGCTGGGGGGGGCCGCTGCCCGTGGCGTTGGTGACGCTGGGACTGGTCGTCTCCGCGACCGGCTTGGGCGTGTTGCTCATGTCCCTCCTCAAAAGTACGCGACAGACCGGCCCGGTGATGGGTGGGGTGTTGACCCTGACCGGCATGGCGGGCGGGCTATTTACCACCGGCTTCCAAAACTTGCCCGCCGCCTACGAGACCATCACCCTGTTCACGCCTCACGGCTGGGCGATGCGCGGCTGGAAGGCGGCCCTGGCAGGCGGAGGCGCAGGCGACGTGCTTTTGCCGGCGGCCGTCACGTTGGGAATGGGCATCGTTTTCTTCGTCGCCGGTGCGCTTGTCTTCCGCAAACGGTTCGCGTAGGACAAGTTGGCAACTTGTCCTACCACAGGAGGTGCTCGTGCGCATAATTGACCTGGCACTCAAAGATCTGTTGCAGATCGTTCGGGATTGGCAGTCAGCGCTCTTTCTGGTGGTGATGCCAATCCTGTTTACCCTCTTTTTTGGCCTACTGTCTGGCTCCGGGGCGGCGGGCGATCCGCGCCTGCCGGTGGGATTTGTGGACCACGACCAGAACAGCGCTCTCAGCGCCAGCCTGCAGAGCCTGCTGGAGACGTCGGACGCCATCCGCCCAGTCGTCCTGGAAGGGGACGAGGCGGACAGGGCGGCCGATTTCGTCCGCGACGAGGATTTGGCAGCGGTGGTGATCGTACCGGCCGGGTTTAGCGAGCAGACCCTTCGACTGGGCGGCTCGACTGAGCTCGCCGAAGTCTCAGGGCAGGCCCTGGTGGGCGAGGAACCCCGGCTGATGGTCATTGCCGACCCGACTACGACAGCCGGGCGGACGGCCAGTAACGCGGTGCAAGCGGCCGTGACACGCCTGTTGGGCGCGGTCGAGACCGCCCGTCTCAGCGCGGAGACGTATGAAGCCAGGAGCAGGTTGGAGGACGAAGCATCCCGCCGAGCATACCTGGACGAGGCACTGGCGCTGGCAAGCGATGCCTGGAGCCAACCGCCGCTCAGCATTATGGTTGAGCAGGCAAGGCCGCCGGCCGGGGATGAGGAGAAGGTATCGCCGAATGTCTACACCCAGTCGTCACCGGGGATGATCGTCCAATTTGCCATTTTCGGGCTGAACACGTCGGCGATGGTGCTGGTGTTGGAGCGCAAGTCCAGGACGTTGCAGCGGCTGCTGACGGCCCCTATCACCCGAGCGGAGGTGATCGCCGGTCACGTGCTGGCGACGTTTGCCGTCGTCTTCATCCAGCAAGCATTGCTCGTTGGCTTTGGCCAACTGGCCTTCGGCGTGGACTACATGCGCGAGCCCGTGGGCACGCTCCTGGTGATGGCGACGCTGGCGCTCTGGACCGCCAGCCTGGGGCTGCTCATCGGCGCGGTCTCTGAGAGCGAGGATCAGGTCATCATGTGGTCCCTCGTCGCCATGTTCGTCTTCTCAGCCATGGGCGGAGCCTGGTTCCCGCTGGACATTACGGGCAAGGCCTTTTCGACCATCGGCCATCTGATGCCGACCGCCTGGGCGATGGACGGCTTTCAGAACGTCGTGATGCGCGGCCTGGGGCTGGGCTCGGTGCTGCTCCCTGCGGGCATCCTGCTGGCCTATGCCGTCGTGTTCTTTGCGCTGGCAGTGTGGCGCTTCAAGTTTGAGTAAAGGAGGTTTCAGAATGAGACGGTTCGAAATACGTGTTGTTGGGGGTATCCTGCTGATCGCCGCAGGAGTCCTGTTCCTGCTCCAGAACCTCGGAGTCCTTGCAGTTGGTATCTACCTGTGGCCGCTCCTCTTTGGCGCCGGTGGCGCAGTCTTTCTGTACGTGTTCCTGACCAATCGCGCCAACTGGTGGGCGGTCATCCCGGGGTTCGTCCTGCTCAGCCTGGCGGCGGTGATAGCCCTGGATCAATTTGCCCCGCAGGTTGAGGAAACCTGGGGCGGCGCGATATTTCTGGGTGGGATTGGGTTGGCTTTCTGGGTGGTCTACTTCGTCAAACGCGAGCATTGGTGGGCCATCATCCCTGGCGGCGTGCTGCTCACAATCGCCCTGGTCGCCGGTCTTTCTTCCGTCCTTGAGGATATTGAGATGGGCGGGGTCTTCTTTCTGGGCCTGGGGCTGACTTTCGCCCTGCTCTCATTTCTGCCAACCCCAGAGGGACGGATGAAGTGGGCTCTCATCCCTGCCGCCGTGCTCCTGGTGATGGGACTATTGATCACGGCCGCCGCCACAGCGGTTCTCAACTACCTGTGGCCGGCAGTCCTGATCCTGGCCGGGCTTTATCTGATCTTTCGCACCTTCGCCTCCCGCCAGGGTCAGTGAGCAACGCAGAATGTAGGAC
>Ga0315543_1001875_pt1 | contig 21686 bp, 19 predicted proteins | sample SalMarSW160210MG_2_FD_203098 | JGI IMG/M metagenome (GOLD analysis project Ga0315543, IMG submission 203098) | Salt marsh sediment microbial communities from the Plum Island Ecosystem LTER, Massachusetts, United States - Salt Marsh Sediment SW1601-210 ...
TCTCGTTATCGTGTAAAACCTGTGCAAGATATCCTAAACCAGCCGGTAGCCGAACACCGACCCATTCGCCGTATGTCTTAGGGTTAACTAATAGCACTTTTTTAAATCTCATAAAATTACATCCACATCCGGTCTTATCAAGACTTTATAGCTGGCAGCCCAAAAAACTGTGTGTTAATATTCTTAGCTATTCTAACCCAAATGATGATAAGCTATCGACCCAATTACCTTTGCTAAAGATAACGGTAGATGCTTTCCTATAGACCTTAACAATTCATGCTTCAAATCATTTTGTTCTAAGGACATCATTCCTTTGACTTGTGGATAATAAAAATAAGGAAGATCATACATCTTCGCACCCCATCTTCCTTTGAAATCAAGCAAGCCTTTGTTTTCTGGCGTTGTTTTTCCAAAGTCAAAGTAATGATATCTTTCAGAGCATGCATTCTCTATGCCTGCCCATAAAAGCAGATGGTTGGGTCTCACAGCTAAATACTTTGGAATAGAGGCCCCATGCTCAAAAGAAACAACGCTCTTGAATTTAAATAGAATTATGCCCGCAACAACCTCTTTTTCCAACTCGGCCAATAATAATGTGAAATAACCTTTGGGGTACAGTATTTCCCACATATTCTTGAAAAATTTATAAGGTTGAATCGGCAATCCTTGCCGCCTTCTAGTAAGAGCGTGTATGTAATAAAACTGTTTTAAATCTTGTTCCAAATATCCCTCTCTTATTTTAACGCCCGATTTCACCGCCTTTTTTACAGAGCGAACTATACAGTCCTTATGGAACGCTCTTTTTACTGTTTCAAATCCCTCTTTAATATCCAAAACATGATTTTTTTGGTAATTATGGGACTGAAGCCGATTATCATCGATTAAATCCTGGCTCTTAAAAGCTCTAAGTTCATAATAAGATGCAATATTGTTTTCGACTTCTTTAATTATACAGTCCAACAATTTTATTAAATCTTTCTTGTCATAAACCAGCGGATCGCAATACGAACTAAAGGGCAACGATACAATTCTTGTTCCCATTAATCTACTTTTTACAATGAAACTTGGGATAGCTGCACTAATATTACCTTCTTGATCTTCTATGGCGAAACACAATGGCCTGATGTGCCGATAGGTAAGAGCAAGGACTTTCATCCAGCAGGAGTGTTGATATATCGTGCCCTGCGGATGACTCTCAATAAATGAGTCCCACCGTGTATCACTTAATGGGTCAATAAGCCTTACCTCGTTAGAGCTCATATCAATATGTAAGGTGTGCATGCATACCGCTTAAAAAATGGTGGGCTGTGCCCACCCTACCTGCTATTTTTACATTCGTTCAGAAAGCCAGTTTCTTTATAGTTAGCTATCTGTTTGTATTCACTTGATTTTCTGCCCAAAAACGTGCGATATCCTTAGGTAGAGCATGCCAGTATTGTCCTTCATATCTGCTCTTCACATAACTCAGAAACTCCTCATAATATTCGGCTGGATACTCGTCAAACTTTGGTTGCTTTGATTTAAAATTCATATAATCAGGATGGGTAAGCACAAGAGCCATACCTCCTTGCTCAGCAATCCAATCCAGCTTCTCCTTCCACAGTCCAATATTCCTTTTCCTCATTAGGACAAACAACGTCCAATCCTGTGGTAGAGTGTATGGCATTTCTATATAAGCCATGTTCTTTTCTAGGTTTGGCACCCAGAAGGGAAATATCACACTTACGCCACCCGGCTGAGGCTCAAAAGGATCTATATCAAAAGTGGAACAGTCGTATTCAATATCTAAATCGCCAAGCCATTCCAGCTCATGCTCCATAAAAGGAGACCGGAAACCCACCGAGTTCCACTCTTTCAGATATTCGTTTATCCGAAGAGCCTGTCTTCTAAAATCCTTTCTGGAAGTGTACAAACCGCCGTCATGTCTTAGTCCATGAACACACACCTCAAATCCACGAGCGGTTAGATTACGCCGCACCTCTGGAGAAACCCGGTAATTTCCTTCGGGAACAAAGAACAGAGCCGACCGAAAACCAAGTTTTTCTTCAAGCTCTATGAGCGACTTGTATCTCTCATAACCCTTTTTACCCTCCACATCATGCGTCAGTATAAAGGCGAATCTCTTCTGTTCGGGCCATCCCAACCAATTCTTTGGTCGTTTGACTGCTTCCGGATTAATGGGCCAGCCTTTAGTGTTTGACTTTAGCCTTGTAGAGACATGAATCCTTCGTAACGCTACACGCAGTCGCCTCGGAATAAAAGGCCGCAAAGTATAATAAATCCTGTTAAACGACATTCCTATTAGAACTTACACTCTTACTTCCAGAAAGGACTTAATTTCGTAACAAACGCTTTTTATTTGGTTTTCACTGAGTTCTGCATACATGGGCAGTGAAACAAACTCTTCGGCACATCTCTCAGCTACAGGAAAACTGCCTTTTTTATTATCAAGGAATTCATAAGCATCCTGTAAATGTATGGGTATCGGATAGTGAATTCCACAAAAGATATCTTTTTCTGCAAGGGCCTTTATAATTGCATTGCGAGTCCTTGTACGTATTGCATAAATATGGTAAACATGCTTGGAATAATCAGCCTCCTCAGGCGTGATTACACTATCCAAATTTGCCAGAAGGCTGTTGTAGAGTTGAGCGTTTTTTCTTCGCGCTTCGTTCCACTCGACAAGATATTTTAACTTTACACTCAGCACCGCACCTTGAAAGCCATCCATACGCGCGTTCCAGCCAATCATCGAGTGATAGTATTTTTTCTCCTGGCCATGATCACGAAACATACGTAGTTTGTCAGCCAGCTCGGCGTTGTTAGTCACAATAGCACCGGCTTCGCCGTATGCTCCCAGGTTTTTACCAGGATAGAAACTGAAACATCCGGCATCGCCGATTGAGCCCGCGCGTCGCCCTTTGTATTCAGCACCGTGTGCCTGACAGGCATCCTCAATAACTAATAGCTTGTGTGCCCGCGCAATTTCCATAATAGGATCTATATCCGCCATTTTGCCAAATAAGTGAACAGGAATAATAGCCTTTGTTTTTGGGGTGATGACATCTTCGATAAGGTCAGGATTTATATTATACGTTTGTTCGTCAACATCAACAAAGACAGGCTTTGCCCCGCAAAAGCTGATGGCTTCAGCGGTAGCGATAAATGTATTAGGCGCGGTTATAACCTCATCGCCGGGACCTATCTCCATGCTCAGCAGAACCATCCACAGTGCGGCCGTCCCGCTACCGACGCCAATAGCAAATTCACATTGGCAGAACGAAGCAAAATCCTTCTCGAATCTCTCGACAAACGGTCCGCCGGCAAAAGCCGTATTATCCAATACCTGCTGCAAAGCATCTGCAATTTCGTCTTTGATTGATGCATACTGAGCTTTAAGATCGAGAAATGGTACTTTCATTAGTCCTTCCTTTCGCCCGGTTGATTTTCCTTAATATCCTTGCAGGATTGCCAGCAACGATGGTATTGGCAGGCACGTCCTTGGTCACAACACTGCCTGCTCCGACAACGGCATTCTCACCAATCGTAATGCCGCACAGAAGCGTAGCGCTGGAGCCGACCGAGGCGCCCTGCTTCACTACTGTCGGCACACACACCCAATCATCATCTGTTTGCAATCTCCCATCCTCCGTAATTGCACGAGGATAAACATCATTGATAAATGTAACATTATGGCCGATGAATACGTTGTTCTCTATGGTTACACCTTCACAGATAAAAGTGTGGCTGGAAATCTTGCAGTTTTTACCTACTTTTGCACCTTTTTGAATTTCAACAAAGGGACCGATTTTGCTTCTGTCCCCTATTTCGCAGCCGTATAGGTTCACAAAGTCACAAATTTTGACATCTCTGCCGAGCTTTACGTCTGGAGCAATTTTTTGAGTCACTATAGGCTCAACCTTCACGTATTACTTTCAACCCACGTATCAACTTCAATCCTTTTTTAGGACCTGCCATCTGCATTTATCGGTATTGATAAAAATCGACAAAAAACAAGAGCAATATTGAGAAATATCAAGAACCTTAGCCAAATTAAAGGTATGTAGGTATATGATCGCACGCCTGCTTTGTGACATTAAACTCAAACCACCACACATTAATTTAAAAAAGAAATAATCGTCTCAGCTACATAGTCCTTCATCTGGTCTGTAAGTTCCGGATAAATGGGTATAGCCAAAACTTCTTTCGCCGCTTTTTCTACTTCAGGAAAATCGCCCTGCTTGTAACTCAGATTTCGGAAACACTCCTGTAGATGCATCGGCTGTGGATAATATATCTCACAGCCGATGCTCTTTTCTTTAAGATAAGCAACTAATTGGTCCCGTTTCGGAACTCTGACAACATATTGGTTATATATACTTAAACAAACCGAGTTTATACGTGGTGTTTTAACAACTGTACCGCTAAATTTCTCACTATAAAAGGCAGCATTACACCTACGAGCCTCAGACCAATCGTTCAAATGGGAGAGTTTGACCAAAAGAACAGCCGCCTGGATCGAATCGAGACGAAAGTTACCACCAACAAACTTATGATAATATTTAGGATTAGCTCCATGGTTTCGCATTATTTTTAGCCGATTGTACAATCGTTCATCGCTGGTAACAACCATACCGCCGTCACCGGCAGCTCCAAGATTCTTGCTGGGGAAAAAGCTAAAACAGCCGGCTGTGCCGATACTGCCGGCCTTTCTGCCTTTATATGTGCTGGTTATCGATTGCGCTGCGTCTTCAATAACTGCGAGATTATATTTATTGGCAATTTCCATAATCGGATCCATATCAGCCATCTGGCCAAAAAGGTGTACAGGCATAATCGCCTTGGTCTTTTTTGTGATTACTTGTTCTATAAGCTCAGGATTAATGTTGTACGTTTTTGGATCGATATCTACAAAAACCGGCTTGGCACCGGTGCGTGCGATGCAGCCAACCGTTGCAAAAAAAGTAAAGGGTGTGGTAATAACTTCATCATCAGAGCCAATGTTTAAACTCATGAGACTATTTAAAATAGCATCCGTACCGCTTGAGGTGCCTACCGCAAATTTACAGTCACTTAAGGCAGCTATTTTTTCCTCAAGCTCAGCGACCTTTGGACCACCTATGCATCGCTGTGATTGGAGAACCTCTGAAACGGCTGCTAAAACCTCATTTTTTATTGTTGCATATTGTGCTTTTAAATCTAATAGCGGCACTTGCATCTATAGTCTCCCGGTACTATCGCAATGATTCCCTATTTTTCTTAAGCTCGTAATACGACAGTTTACCTGCTGCCTTTTCTGGGGGAAGTGGAGCGTTCTCATCCACATCAATACACCTGAGCACACCCGGCTCAAACTCTTTATACCGAAATCTGCTCTCCGGACAAACCATGACTCCGTCGGTATCCGGCTTTGGCAGTGGAATGCCATGCCGGCTTATCCAGCCAGTTTGTCTTGCCGGCACACCCATCACCAGTGCATAGTCTGGAACACTCTTAGTCACGACAGCGCCGGCTGAAACAAATGAATACCTGCCAAGCTCGATGCCGCAGACAATCGTTGCATTCGCACCGATAGTTGCTCCACGACGAAAGATTGTTTTTTCATACAGATTGTGACGTACAATCTGTGACCGTGGATTTGAAATATTTGTCAAGACGCAACTCGGCCCAAGAAAAACATCATCCTCAATAATCGCACCGGTATAAATCGAAACATTGTTCTGAATCTTGACATTATTACCGATAACTACTCCGCCAGCGACATTTACATTCTGGCCCAAAATGCAATTTTCCCCTATCTTAGCATTTTTCATTACGTGCGAAAAATGCCAGATTTTTGTGCCTTTGCCGATTTCACAAGGCTCGTCAACGTATGCCGATTCATGCACAAAATAATTTTTCTCATGGCTCATCAAAAATCCTCTGGATTCATTGCATCACCATTATTCTTTAATGATTCCTGCCCCGCTTCCAGTACCCGGACAACTCGCAAGCCCTCAATACCATCACTGCGTATTGGCGTACCATTAAGCACGCAGTCTATAAAATGCGCACATTCCAGCGCAAGCGGCTCTCCAGAAGGCACCTTCGGAATCACTATATTGCCAAATCGTAATGATATTATGTCAGCGTATGATGTCGTTATATCATGCTTTATTGCTGCACCTTTATCATACATTCGGATTTTCTCAGCAGTTTCCATATCATCAAATGTCATCATTTTGTCAGAGCCGACAACTGTCACCTTCCTGATTTTATGCGGATCAAGCCAGCTACAGTGTACATTCGCCATTTTGCCGTCTTCAAATTTAATGGTGGCGAAAACGACATCCTCGATACCTTTCTGTAAATAACACTGCCCGTGAGCCGACACCGATATAGGCTCGGAACCAAGTAGATAACAAATAATGGAAACATCATGCGGTGCCAACGACCACCATGCGTTCTCATCTTGACGAACAATACCCAGATTAACTCTTTGTGTATATACATAGTAAGGCTGACCGAGCTGGCCTCTATCTATCATGTCCTTAAGATAATTTACCGCCGGGTGGTACTCAAGCAAATGACCTACCATTAATTTCAAGCCTTTTTCTTTGGCAAGCTCAACCAGAAGCTTGGCCTGACCGGCTGTTGCGGTCATCGGCTTTTCAATATAAGTGTGCTTGTTAGCTTGCAAGGCCTTTTTTGCAATTTCAAAGTGCGTAGGAACATCCGTAGCAATTACAACTGCGTCAACTTCACTATCATCTAAAACCTCATCCAGGTTGGTCGAGGTCTCGATGAAAGGAAATTTCTTCTTTTCCATTGCTAGCAGCTTCTCATTTAGGTCGCAAACGTATTTCAAATTAGAGCCTTTAGCGATGGCAAAATTGCGGACAAGATTCCTGCCCCAATAGCCGGCACCAACAACAGCAATATTTAGAATATCTTTATTCATGTTTTCTATTAACCCACAAAATTATCAAGAGCACACATACATTATTATTTCGAAAAAATTTGTTTTTTAAACTTATATGCTAAACTTAGTAAAAAATCATTTTTACTAATAATATTATCTCTAAATTCGGATGCATGTCGTCTCATCCAAACCCTCATATTCTGTCTAATATCTCGATTCATCTCTAAACATGGGATGTTATCCTCGTAGAATATTTCTATCTGGACAGTTTCGCCAGATCTAATTTCTTGAATTAAAATAATTCTATTGTTTTGACTTTTATATGATGATTTTTTCCCGTTGACAAGTAAATGTTTTATCGGAATGTTGCCCATTTCATCTTTAGCGATTATATATGTCTTAGAACGCTCATATTGGTTTTTTATGAATACTGTGTTGCCATATATTTTACAATGGATCGTTCCATCCACATCCTCTCTTTCTAAATAAGTTTTTTTTATTACGGTACCAACCCCAGTCCACTGAATATCCTTTGATACTGAATTTATTTTATCAACAAGGTCATTTATATTGTGATATCCCTCTCTAAAATTATTATGATGCGTTACAATCAAGACAGGTTTCCCTACAAACATATCAAAAACAAAATCCAAAAAATTTTCAGGATATCTTCTAAGAAATAAAGGGAAATTATCATATACCATTATGGCAGATTCGAAGAAATAAGATATTTCCAGGCTCTCTGACTTGTCAACAGGGATAGCATCAGTATTCACAGCAGCCAAATAATTATTATTTTTTAATACCTGCATCGCCATGGTAGAAAATCTACCTTGTGGAAATATCATGACCCTATCAAATTTTAAGCCGTTGATATTTTCATGACCAATCATTCTTCTGGTGGCCAATTTAACTTTGCTATTCAGCTCTTCGATATTTGCTACGCCAAACTCATTATCGGTATGGTCGCAACCATGAACACAAATCGAAAGCTTATCTGGCCTTTCTTTAAAAATATCCGCAACCTCCTTGCTTGTCCTTTTGAAATTCCACGGAATGAACGCAACAGACGTGGAGAAATTATGCTTATCTATCTCGCGAAGCAGCTCACGGTAGTTAAGAAAGCCGTAATCTTCCTTAAGCAAAGGGTCGTCTATAATTAAACTTGCATAATTCATATTAGTGTGCCAGCATCGATCCTTAAAAACATATTTAATGAACATCATTTCCGGTACAATTTGAGAAAAAAACTCCTGAGTATTACTCACGCTGAATGACTTTGTGTTAACATCCAAGATGCGATTATTAGCTATAAGAAAAAGAGCGCATTTTCCGATGTTCATTTGCACAAAAAAGGGATGGTTATCTATAGATATAAGATTGAAAACTTCTCCTGATCCACTTTTAATACTAAATTTATAATCAGTTTCATTGTTGATTGGACCAAAAGTCAACCCCGCAAAGTGCTTACAAATATCACTAAAATCTTTGTTAACTTCGTACTGATAATCGCAGTTCTTAAAACTTGACACTGACTCAATTATTCCACCTGTAAGATAATTAAGTGCTTTAATATTCGAATCGGTCGGAGAAATATTATATATCAACAGATAAGAGATGTTATCGAATAAAAAACCTTTTAAGGTGTTGTCATTTCCATCATAAAGGAATTTCGCGATGGTCTTATAATTTAATAATACACACGGGTCATCATCTCGAAAGTGCTGCCTTAATTGACCAGACCTTAAAATATCAATACTTAAATGTATAAACCTATACTTTATTCCAAAAAAATCCAGGAGTTTGGCTAAATTTAAATCATCGCCTTCTGGTTCTTTTGAACACAATATTAGAGCTTCCGATGGCATAACAATTATTAGCTGGGGCTATATTATTTTATTGTTCGTAAGCCTCTTTTGAAACCCCCATAACCGGTTGTAGCAGTTATTGGAACTGTTATTTTAGCAATAGGTATTTACGTGGCATCCTTGTCAAATTCTTATTTAAATGCTTTTAATCTTTCTCAGGATTAGCCACTAAAATTACTAGTTCATGAGCGAATCTATTAGCTCGATATATCGCTCTCTCATAATTGCCCATCGTATCTTCTGATAGTGCTGGAAAGCTTTCTCTGCCTGTAATAGACGTTTCTGAGTATCCAGGTATAGTTCAAAAACTCTCGAAGCAAGCCCATCTACATCCTTAGATTCAAAGTAAGAAATAGCACTCTCGGGAAAATACTCTAAGGTGGACTTTAATCTCGTAGCTACCACAGGCGTCTTCGTACATACGTACTCTGCTAATTTATTTGAGAAAGAATAATCAATGAATACGTCCCTAATTGTCGGCAATATCCCTATATCAGCCTGATTGATGTATTGAGGGATTTCTTCCCTTGGCACCCGGCCCATAAAAATAACATTACGGCAAACACCAAGCTGCTCTGCTAATTTTCTCAAATCACCTCCTTCTGACTCGTTCCCAAAGATATGAAGCTTCAAGTGAGGAATTTGATCCTTTAGTTTAGCTACTGCTTGAATAGCTAATTCCAGCCCGTAAAGCGGGGTGAGGGTACCATGGTACATTAAATTAAAATCATTGGAATTACTGGATGAAGGTAGATAATTAGCATTGAATAATCTATCATCAGCACAATTCATGATAACAGTTGGAACCGATTTGAATTTGCACCTTTTGAGCAATAAACGTTTGATAGGCTCATTAATTACAATTACCGCATCAGCGAAACGTACACTTATTTTTTCAAGCAGCTTAAGTAGCTTGATTAAAGAATGAGATATTCCAACGTTGAACTTCGACATGTAAAATTCCGGCATGATCTCGTGCATATCCAGGAGAAGCTTTGCACCGAAGATTTTGGGAATTATGCCTGTAAAAATAATAAAGTCTGGTAGAGTGTGAAATTGTATTACATCATAGCGCCGTTTGAAATAAAACTTAGTAACGGCAAATAATGCCAGCAGGAAAAATAAAATATAAGCTGACATATATCTAATGGTACTAGAACCTCTGTATTTAGACAATGGAAGGTGGTATACATTAACACTATTCACCACCTCCAAATTTGCGTGTCCCCTTTCTCTCAGACAGAAACAGTCCACCCTCATATCCTGCTGCGCAAGCGCTTCTGCTTCTTTCGGAACTCTTGCATCCTGAGAGTAATACGCGTAGGCTACCATGCAGATTTTTTTCATCGAAGTGCTCTGTTCCTCAAAAAATACTTTCTGCTTGGGTCTGTAACCAATGCAGGATGTTACAAATTTGTTCCGCTGCTTTGCCATTGCCATATATTGACTCTGGACTCACGTCCCGCCGTCTATGACGACACCTGACACTCTCAATAATTCGTTGTTTGTCCGCTCCAGCCAAAATATTCCAACCTGATTCTACCGTCTCCACCCATTCAGTTTCATTACGAAGTGTAATACACGGCACGTTAAGCCAGTAAGCTTCTTTTTGAACACCACCAGAATCTGTAAGTATCATCAGGGCATTATTTTCAAGAGCTACCATTTCAAGGTAGGATACGGGCTGTATGACTCTAACGCAATTGAAAAAATCCAAGCCAAGTTTTTTGACATATTTAACCGTGCGTGGATGAAGAGGTAGAACCACGGGACAATCCGCAGTTGCTACTTCGTTAAGTGCTTCAAAAATATGAGTTAGCCGAGCATTATCATCAGTATTTTCCGCACGATGCACAGTCGTCAAATAATATGATTTCGACTGAATTGCTAATCCCTCCAGTACTTTTTGTTCAACAGGCTTTGTCCTTTTTGCATAAAAAAGTATGCAATCGTACATTACGTCACCGACATGGTGAATACCTGCTGAAATTCCCTCTTTTACCAGATTGTTGACAGATGTTTGTGTTGGACAAAACAGTATATCTGAGACATGATCCGTCACTACACGATTTATCTCTTCAGGCATTTTTCGGTTGAAAGAACGCAACCCAGCTTCAACATGCGCAACAGGAATGTGCAGCTTAGCTGCTGCCAGGGCGCCAGCTAATGTTGAGTTAGTGTCCCCATATACAAGACAGCAATCAGGTTTTTCTTTTATGAGGACGGCTTCGATCTTCTGTAACATTTTGCCGGTCTGCTGGCCGTGTGAGCCGCTACCGACACCAAGGTTATAATTCGGCTCTGGAATATCAAGCTCCTCGAAGAACACCTGGGACATATTCTCATCATAGTGCTGGCCGGTATGGACAATAATTTCAACTATTTCTTGATTAGAGCACTTTTTATTATGCTCAAGAATCGCTCGGCTCACCGCCGCGGCTTTTATGATTTGAGGTCTGGCTCCAACAACACTGACGAGTTTCATCTTCTTTTGAATCTCAATAAAGGTTAGGACTTTCCAATTCTCACCTCACTTTTTTTAACAATAGATGAGACAAAGCACAAAACATAGTAGCCTGTCCCCAGCGCACCATGGGGATCCTGACCTTTTTCCACCGCAGCTTTCTATAATAAAAATAACCGCTTCTGTTCTGCATATTTCTAATTGTCCAATCCGCCACCTTCAAGCCCAACTTCAATGAAGAATCATCGTATTCCGAGAAATATGATAGTGTGTCAATGGCTTGAGATGCACACTGTATGTCAACTACATATTGTCGGTTAAAGTAGTACTTTGGCTTGCCAGACTCCTTGAAAAAGTTCTCAATATAGAACTTAAAACCTTTATGTAGGCACTGTTCAAATGATCTGTCATTTGTATAATCTAAGTAGCACTTCAGACTATCAAGGTTGTAGGCCGTATGCCAGTTGTCTATCCAATGGTATTTTGGTTCTTCGCCATAGAACCACGCTCCATTGGGCAATTGTCTCCCACATGTGTATTGCACTGCACTTTTTGCAACATGAAAAGCTGCCTCGTCACATGAGTATTTAGCTGTTCTTGCAAGCATAGCAGCAGCAAGCATGTTTGCATTATGAACAGAACTTTGCGCGAATAGATCATAACTTATACAAGAGCCATTTTCCGTATCTTCACGAGGCAGGTCTTTCAAGATAAAACTGCAAATGCTAATAGCCACATCTAAATATTTTTCATCCCTTAAGTATTCATATGCATCAAGAAAAGCTTGTCCTGTTATACTAGTTGTCACCGGATCAGGTGTATATTTTGGTGTCTGGCCTCCTCTGGATGCATGATCAAAACTAAGCCCCCAGCAATATCCTGAATACCCAGGAGAATAATTCTCGATCAACCAATTTAGGCAATAATTTGCTTTTTCTTTATATTCTATATTTTGTGTCAATATCCACATTCTAAGATAACCACGTGCTAACAACCCCATTCCAGAAGCGGATTTATTCACCTTTACACCAAGCAATGGCCGAATATTAAACGGACATCGTAAAACACCCTGTTCTAATACCCTCTCTGCAAAGCAGGTGCCGAAGGTTAAGGCTCTCAAATAAGATGTTATACCATCATAAGGTTCGTATCCTTCATATTTATGATCTTGCAACCACTTTTCTAATGCAATGACACTCTGTTGTATTTGCCGAGTAATATTTGTCCTCATATTTATAAAGATACCACTGCTTTGGTTTTTCACGTAAGATGACATCATTTAACCTTATTATTCTGGATTAACTACTCAGCACTGTTCTAAATATCGTCTCTAACCGTGATACAGCATCAGAAGCTAAAAAGTGCGATTGCGCATATTTGTAGTTGAAAAGAGAAATTCTGCTGTGTAAGTTCCTGTCTAAAAGCAACTTATCAAGCAGATCCGAGAAGGTCTTCGGATCAAGACTTTCGGTGATAAAACCCATCTTACCATGGTCAAAGAAATCCTTCAAACCACCTTCAAATCCGCTAATCCTTCTTGCTCCTGCGCTTCAAAAGCGACTCAAAAAAAATATTCATCTGTTTAATACGGTGCTCAAAAGAAAGGATATCGTAAGCTACTTTAAGAGAATCAAAACAATCAGAATTAAACTCCGACCGATTTACTAGCAAGCGTTTAAAAAGAGAAACATATGCTTCAGCCGTATTGTTACAAAGCCAGCCCAATTTATAATCCTGAAATAGATGTTTAAAGTCACCAGTTGGATTGGTTACGATCGGCCTGTTAAGACTCAGATAGTCTCCAACCTTATTGGGCCATCGCCCAGCATTCCTGGGTATGTTTGGGTAGGGCAACACAAATAAATCACATGAACTCATCAAATAATTATACCTCTCAAATTCAGGCCATCCACAAAATAAGAGGGTCTCTTTTTTAAAATATTGCGACACTTTTTGAGAAACATAAGCTTCATCACCTGTCATAAGAAGCCTGAGTCCCTGGTGTTCACTTGCTAATCGCTGAAAAGCAAGAAAGAAAGGAAGATTATCCTCGTGATCGTCAGCAGACACATTTGACATACCAACAATGAATTCACCCCCCGATAAACCAGATATCCTGCGCGCTTCTGCAATCCCATAAGCAGTAAGTTTTCGAGCTTCAGAGGCTCCATGCAAAACAATTACGTTCTTATGCCAGGGAATACGTTTTTTAAGCTCATTAGATATGGCAATAACACCATCACACAGGCGCTTCGATGGAAGTTCGAGAAGTGAATCGTATGACCCAATTATTCTTCCTATAATCCCTTTGCGTAAACTCGAAATCCCTTCCTTACCAAACCACTCCCACCACTCATCGATAATAGCAGTATGACAAAACTTCGACATTAATGCTGGTAATAGTGCTGCTGGACGATGTGCAGCAAAGAGAGAGACAATGTCATACCTTCCCGTTAAAACCAACCAGGACTTATAAAAACTATCCATCATTCCAAAGCCACCTTTTGAGAATCTAGGAAACAATGGTGAAGGAGCAAACTTAATCTTGACATTTGGACAAACCATTTCTTGCGACAAATTTATTTTTTGAGGAAAAACAAGAGTTACGTCATTTCCAAGATCACATAATAACGAAGCATTCTGTAACATGATTCTGTGAGCAGCACTTCTATTGCTTTCGAAGATGGAAAGGATGAGAATCTTCATGGTACTACTTCAAAAAACTAAGAGCGGTTCCTCTTGACAATAGCAATCATGTCAAAAAGCAGAGATATTACGTTGGCACAACTCAATGAAAAAATCCTCAACTATTCATCAAAACATTAATAATCTTCACTAATTTTGGCTTGACTGCCTGCAAGGAGTAACGCTTCATAAATAAATCGAAGGCAGATTCTGTATGATCAATCAACCCGGCACTGATGGCCAACATAATGCTTTTGAACTCTTGAGGTTTATCCACAATACAAATAGAATTCCTATCATTTGGGATTCCTTCAGCTCCTTTGCTTGTAGCAATAAGTTGAGTTTTTAATGCCATTGCTTCAAGACATTTCAATCTTGTCCCGCTACCGTGTAATAGAGGAATAATAGATGCTTTGGCGCCGGCAATATAAGGCACCACATCAGCCACCATTCCAGTAGCTGAAATATTTCTTGTATAATATCTATGCCGATACTTGGCCAAAGCTTTCTCTGAACCTCTCCCAACCAGTAATATCTTAATCCGTTCGCTTAATTCTTCATCCCACACGTATTCGAGAAACCATTTCAGTCCATTATCATTCATAAAAACATTAAAGTTTGCACTAATGACAAAATAATCAGACTTGGTATTTGAACATAATTTGTACATAGATTCATCGAGAAAGTTTGGTACGACCGAGATTTTTTCCGAATCAACAAACTTTTCATGGTATATCTTGTCTTTATCAGATACCACTAACAAGACATCTGCCTGGTTAAAAAATCTTCTCTCGTGAAACTTCTTTGAAAGATAATCCAAAAACAAGTATGCGCGCATCAAAGGATTTTTTGGCTTCCTTTGTTTTGCGAGGTCAGCTTGAGAATTATGAGTTCCGTATATGACAGAAATTCCCCGTTTCTTGAACCAAGTGATAAGATGTCCCATGAACCAAAAATCTAATACAACAATGTCAATTGGATTTTTCTTGTGAATGAGTTCAAAAAGCCTAAAAGCCTTCCTGTCACTAAAGTGATGATAAAATAGCCCGTAGATTGGATACTCGCGAGGAAATTTGTGCTCGTAAAAAACCACATTTTCTAAATTATAATTTCGAAAATCAACACCGTCTGGATTTGGAAAAACTGCTGAAACCTTATCACTAATCTGGGAAAGAGCTCTCAACAGGCCATAAGCTCTAATCTGTGCGCCCCCATTAATTGGAAAAGGTGGAATACGAGTAACATATAGAATGTGCATAACTTTACTTCGCTTTTATGAACTACTCAATACCTCATCCCATATATAATTACTAAAGATATCCACGCATCGATCCCTTTAAAATAAAAAAGCGAACCTCGCAACATCCTGAAAAAAGCATTCGCTAAACACACACAATATTCTATATGACCTGGAAAAAAAGCAAGCCTTATGGAGCTTTTTTATAAAGCATCAAACTAAATTTTTCGGAAGCATTTCTGCACAAAAAGATAAATTTATGTTTAAAAAACCCCCCGATATACCGGCCATACTTCCTCGTAAGAAATTTTATTACAGCTATACTATTATTATTATGTTTAACTGCAAGAACCAAAGAAGCCTTAAACCAATAAATTGACTTACGTGTAGTCAAAGTCTTAATCAATCTTATAAAACTGCCACCATGCAGTATTCCTGTATTTTCTACATCGTTCCAAATAATACAATCAAGACATACATAAGCTTCTATGCCATTTCTTTTTGCTCTTAATATAAAATCGATATCACCATAATATTGGGGAAAGTTCATCTCGTCCCAGTACCCGATCTTCTCAAATACAGAGCGATGAATCAACGTTCCCATTCCTCCAAGCCAATCAACTCGATAGCAATTTGTACCAACTTTATTATTCCTTTTTAGTTGCATAACGTCCCTATACGCACCATACTTCCCTGATTTTCCATTAAAGTATCCGCCCATTTCCCAAATTTCATCGCTTCCAAGAACGTGCAATTTAGAACCGACTATGTTTAGATTGTTCTTAACAGCACAGAGAACAATTTCATCTAAGAAATTCTCGCTAAAAATGTTATCATTATTAATCAGAAGAATATATTCCGTTCCATTAGCAACGGCATATTTAGCTGCCAAATTAACCGCTCCCGACCACCACAAATTACCGTTTCCTTTGAGGATGTTAATCTTAGGATACTGTGCTTTCATCCATTCGGATGTTCCATCAGTTGAACCATCATCAACAATAATAATACTAACACTATCCTTATAACGACTATTGTTGACAGCAATAGACAAGGACTTTAGGCATTTCTTTGTGTAATCCAAACCGTTATGTACAGGACAAATTATCGATATCATACGCATCTTGTAATTAAATTCTTTGCATTTTCATTATCATATTCAAACCGAAGTGTGATTTATGTTAACCGCATTTCCAACTGCTTTATTTTCAATATAACAGAAATTAGAAATATATAAATTATTGTCACGTTAGTATAGAAAATAGCAGTTGGCCAAACAATATTTTTAACTATCTGGACAGCCATAAAGCTTATTAGGACTATGCCTATTTCATTCTTAAATTTAAAGAAGACAAGGTACCCTAATTGAATCGATTTAACATATAGCAATATGAAAAGAATGAATCCTAACAAGCCATAAAAGAGCCATACTTGTAAGTATGCATTATGTACAAATAAGCCATGCTGCCATGCTGCTGATTCAAACCTTTTTATTTTCTCGTGCCCAAAAGGAGTAATCCCTAACAGCCAGTTATTTTTAACATTGTACCATGCATCTTTAATCTCAGCCCTATGACCTGTATCAGTTCCATATTGCGAATCGAATCGAGGACTTACTAACGTTAGACTCGTTAATAAACGACCAACGTAGTAATTATCCGTTATTTCATCCGGTCCGACAAAAAGAATGGAACCCATCATCAATGCTATTAAGCAACACACACCGGCAACTTTTTTAACCAAATCCACCTTGTTAAAAAAATAATGAAAAAACAAAATAATACCTGTTGCCACCAACACCTCAACCCAGAAATATCTTCGAAAAGAAAAAATGCATAAACAAAAGGATGTGGTTATACTTAATATGTGTAATATTCGATATTTCATGCTCTCATTTTTGGTGAATAATAATCTAACTAACGCAATTATAAATAATAAAACGAAAAAATCTGCAATATCATTCTCTGTCCCTAATCTTGTTCCCCATCCAAAAAGACCGGCACGGCCAAAACCTAACAGATATTTAATGATTGAATAGAAGCATCTGCATAAAATGATTATCTCCAACGCTGTTAAAATATTGAATAATTGCTTTCTATTCCTATCTTTCAAAAAAATATCTTGGACGTATAAGACAACAACCAGATATACAAAAAATATCATAATCGGCGCCACTCCGAGACCCTTTAGAGTAATGCCCTTCATATAGACTGCAAGATATACTAAAATGTTGACGGGGATAAAATACATCCAGAAGATATCTTTTAAGTAGTTTCGCTCCCCTAAAATATTCCTATCATTATTTGGGCCTAGTTTTACGTAAAAAAGTATCAAGAAAAACAGCATAGCAAACAAATGATAAATATTAGCTTCTCCGAAGAGTAATATCTTATCAAAACGTAATATTTCACCTGTAGAGATCTCTGGAAAAGGAAACCAGCTATTTGACGTGTTAATACAAACAAATAAAAGGCTGTACACTAGAATATCTGAAATACTTATTCTTTTCATCATTTATCCTCTGTTAAAAGTAATTTATATGATGCGCTTTTGTTATGTTGATCGATCTCTTCCCCGTAGGCATAAGGTTAGCTTCTTATGAATTCCCCATTAAGTGTCGTTGTCAACCACTCAATATTGCCCAGAAAGGCATGTATGGTTTACCTGAAACCATTCTACCAATCATGGCACAAACACGGTGTTTTCCACTCGTAATCGCTCCATCAGTTATTTCTATCGGTTTTGTTTTAAAAAGCGTTTCGATCTCTTCATCTGCCATGGATCGAAGCGATTCATAATACTCTGAAGTGTAGAGAAGCGGACTACATTTCTTTTTGATGTATTCATTAGCTTTGCTATAAGTCACTACACCATGTTTGAACTGGTACTTTATACAGTATATGAAAAAATTATTACCACTTTGCCAAAAACGCTGGTCCATGTTTGCAGGGTCATAAAAAGGCTTTGATACGTCTGTTTCTTTAATTTGCGGAATTAACTTTTGCAAACCTTCGCCACTCTTAAGGTATTGTACAATCTCACCAATTCGCCTGTATTTACCCTTACAAGTTATTATGTCTAAGTGTGGCTTTCTCCACCTCCAATTAAAAGAATCATCGGGTTCGATCAAAGTCGCCAAGAATTCCGCCTCAGATACTTTCTTATATTCTATTCCTGCTGCTTTCAATGCCAGCCGAAAAACTACACGAAAACCATGTGGAAAATCGTTGGCTACCTTCCACATAGCTCTCCTATAAAAAGCAATGTAGCTCGAAGGTTTAATAATTCTCTTAAGAACAGTTGAACAGCGATAAAATATGCTTGGTTCGTACATATATCTTAGCAGTTCTTTGGCATCCCCTGGTACAGCAAATGTCTTACCTAAACAATTGATAGAATCAAAAGAAGTGAAGTGTTTTTTCGGAAACCACTTATTAGCATAACCAATCTTCCGACCTTTATCTTTAAATAGACACACATCGATATAGCAATCATCTCGTATAAATGAAATGATATCTGAGTTATTGCGAATCATGGCAAATCCCATTTCTATCAACTTGGGATGTATTCTATTCTCCACGATTGATCGATCTCGCTCCCACACTCCCACATCATCATCATGATCATCAAGTAAAAAACCATAACTATTAAGGCCTAGCAGGGTTCTTCCTTGAAGCCAAAAGTGAACTCCTGCTTCTTCAAAAATCAAAGCCAAATCAACCAAATTTATGTTTCGTACTGGAATCGCTTTATCAAATCCCCGATTCTGCCACAAAAACTTATTTACCTCGAAGTCATATTTGCACCATTCACCATGCAACTCATTTTTGTAAGGGGCCATAGTTTATTACCTAGTTTTCAAATAGGGTAGTGAAGCAGACATCTATGCTTCACTGTCATTCGTGACGCTATCCACCCAAGGTTGGACTATCGGTGGCAAGGCACCTTCAAAAATCTGATCAAAAAGTTTCAAGGCCAAACTGCGTGAAAAAACACCAGAGACTACATTTGGCCAAATATCAACGTCATCGCGGTTGACAATCTTGATAACGCGTAATGGTATGTTCTCAAAGTGAAGTGCACTCGAGACAGCAGCCCGATGCTGCCCAGTCCGAGCTTGCCATCGCCACTGGCCATCCTGCCGCACAAGCACAACTGCCTCTATGTCACCACAAGTACCATTGTGACGCTTTAGCCCATTCCGCTGTATTGAAACCATCAATGAGTAGAGTCTTGAGGTTTCAATACGTAACTTTTTCTCTGTCACAGGCCCACTCCACGCCCATCCATCCGAAATTGTTAGCGTCTGCCCAGCCGTACGGTTCTCTCTGACTACCGAAGCTTGATGATTCTTACGCCACTGACTGATAGACTCTTCATCCCACGGCAGTATCGCTGCCCAAGACGGCTCATTGGCGAGTTGAGGGACTTCTTCGGATTCAAGCCCAAACAGTTGAATCGCGTTTATAGGCTGAACGAGATTGTAATAGCTGGCCAAAACAGAGTGAATAGCATTTTTTTCATTAGTAGAATTCTTTAATGCAGCCGCGACAGCTCGCACGAAAGGGTGAAGCCCGCTAGGCAAGAAAGTGAATAGGGGAAGACCTCGCCCAGCAACAACCGGGGCGTCGATCAGGACTGGTTGCCTTCTGCCACGATAAAGTAGAGACCGTGGGTCATTACCCTGCGCACGTACATCCAACGGCTTGTCGTGATCCAGTCGTTGAAATCTGTATCCGTGTCTTTCCAAACCGGCATTAAGCAGGTGCTTTAGCTTGGATAACATTGGACTCATTGTACAGATTCTTCGCCCTATTTGAGCGAGAGGTCCAGATCTTGTATATGGTTGACAAAGTATGCGCTGGAACAAAGCATAAGCCAACGATGAGTGGTGATAGACGTGTGGTTGTGAAGCCTATGAATGCCACAAGCACTGAAGACAAAACAGATGTGATACATGTACCAAAGAAAACATTTCTGATACGTCCTACTCCCATCAAAAGATAGTAGGCAGGGGCACCTATAAGGCTCAAAAAACTGCCTATCAACATAATCCGAAAAGTCGCAGGAAGAGTTTCCACAAATCTTTCCCCGAGCCAGACTTTGAGCAGTATCGGTGCCAGGATCATCAGAACCGCATAAATGGAGGTGCCAAAAAGAAAGATCAGCCTCATTGACCGTCGGTATATCTGCGATATTCTCTGCCGTGCAAGCCCTTCCATATCGCCACTAAGCCTACTTATCTCTGGCATCAAGGCCCGAAGGCCGGCCTCAATCAATCCCCTGACCTGCATACTGCCGGTGAAGGCGACCTCGTAAACTGGCAACGAAGCAACACCTGCATAGCGTGAGAGCATCAACTTATTGAACGGGCTAGCAAGCATACGGATCGCCGAACTGCCGAATACACCGCTGCCGAAAGACAGAAGGCGCCTGCCGTACTGACTGTCCAGGTTTCCTATCCGGAATATGCGCAGTGGAGCAATCCAGCGGATGCAAATAAAAGTTACAATATGAATAAACACATATGAAAGCGCGTTTCCAATAATCAGGCTTTCAATACCCCGACCGCTGTAAAGTAATCCAGCCGTAACACCCAAAGCCACGATTCGGCTGATTGATTGGATGTAGTTGGACAAATCCATGCGTCCCAGACCCGAAAGTGTAGATTCAAACGCATGAACTATGAAAACGTAAATACTCAAAGTGCAGACATAGGGTAATAACCACGAAACAATTCTCGCATTCTCATCGCTTAATTTGAACGCTGCGATAATCTGACTTTTCAAAGCCAATATTACTACCAGCACAACTGTGCCGCTGAGGCACAGTAAAGCAATCGCCGTTACAATATAACTTTGGACTCCCTTAATATTATTACGGCCATACTCTTCGGCGACCAGCTTTATAACCGCCTGGTTTATACCGAGATTACCAAATTGGGCAAATGCAAGTGTCAATACAGTACCCAGAACCAGCCAAACACCGTAGGTTTCGTATCCAAGAAAATGCAAGTACATTGGATATGCAATGGCCATCACTACAACATTGATAATTATAGCCATCGTACCAGAAATCATATTAAGACGGAGCTGTGAGGAAAACAACTTTCTAATCATAAAACAGCCATTAGCAATTATTTGTTATAGTATGGCAATCCGGCGGACAGACGACAAAACTTCTGTCTTCTGTCATCTGGTGGTTTTCAATCTTCTGCGAAGGTCAGTTAGTAAAGTCGAAGAAAATATTTCCCTGCCGGTGGTCAATTCCATTTAGTGCGCCAAGTCTTTAGCAATCTCTACTATGCCGCCGCCGTTTTTTAGTGATAAAGTAGCAGCCTCAAGCACTTGAACCACTTTCAGACCTTCCAGGCCGCTTGACTCTGACTTCGCTCCGGTTCTGATGCAGTTGAGAAAATGCTCGCATTCCTCTTTCAAAGGCTCGACCAATTTGAGGAATGGAGCATACATGCCCCCATAATGGTAGGAATATTGAAACTCAGCGTAAGTATCATAGTGAGGAGGTATTTCT